>Ga0114968_10001308_pt1 | contig 19038 bp, 20 predicted proteins | sample M_130807_EF_Meta_FD_87020 | JGI IMG/M metagenome (GOLD analysis project Ga0114968, IMG submission 87020) | Freshwater microbial communities from Lake Montjoie, Canada to study carbon cycling - M_130807_EF_MetaG | ecosystem: Environmental > Aquatic > Freshwater > Lake | place: Lake Montjoie...
CAAAAAATATCAGAAGAATGGCTTGAAAAAAAAAACAGCGCAATTAAAAATAAAAATGAAAAAAAAAAAAAAAAAAAAAATAAAATTATAAAAAAATTAATAATAATAAAAAAAAAAAAAAAAAAAAAAAAAAAAAAAATAATTATAAAAAAAAAATAAAAAAAAATTAAAAAAATATTAAAAAAACATAAAAATAATATTTTTAAAATTGTAATTTTATTTAGCACATAATAAAAATACAAGATATTTAATGTAGAAAAAAAAATAACTGTACTGGGTATTCTTGTTTCTTTTGCCTGCCAGATTAAAAAAATATTAAGTGAAATTAATAAAGCTCCTATAATTGAAAAATAATTATTGTATCGAATTCTAAAAAAAAAATATGAAAGAAATATTAATAAAGTGCTAAAAATTACTGAAAATAATCTTCCATTTTCAGCCGTAAAACCAAAGATTAAAAAAAATATTTTTAGAAAATAAAAATACAAAACTGGACTACCATCTAGTTCTTTCCAATTTTTTAAAGTCTGCTCATGAGGTAATAAGGGGTTGCTAATTATTAATGTTAAAATTTCATCGGCCCAATACCCTTGTTCAAAGTTATTATATAATCTGAGAAAAAATCCTATTATTGTTATAAATAGTAAAATAAATATATTTTTTTTATTATGGAAAATTGTATTTTTAATATTATTAAGTTTAATAAACATAAGCTAGTTTAAATATCAGCCTAAATATTATGAAGGTTTCTTTGTTTGAGCATATTTTTAATATCATAGACAAATACTATCATTTCAAGAATATATCAATCTATCTGCGTAAATTGAAAATAAATACAATTATTGATGTTGGTTTCCACAAAGGAGAATTTATTGATAATAATTTTTTTTTAAAAAAAAAAAAAATTTATGCATTCGAACCCAACCCTAAAATTTTTAATTATTCGAAAAAAAAATTTAAAAATAAAAAAAAAATAAAAATTTTTAATTACTGTTTAAGTGATAAAAGAGAAAATAGAAAATTTTATATAAACTATCTATCTTCAACTTCCTCTTTATTTAATAATTCAAAGTTATATGATTCTTTTAAAAAAATTTTGTTAAATAAAAAAGAACTCAGATATAGTATAAATTTACGAACCGTAACTTTAGATTATGCCATAATGAAGAATAAAATTAATTTAAGAAATGTTTTATTAAAAATAGACACTGAGGGCGCTGAGTATCCAGTATTAATAGGTATAAAAAAAAATATCTCAAAAATATCATATGTCTTATTAGAAAATAAATTTTTTATTAAAAATTCTTTTTTAAACAGAAAAAAAATAGACTTTTTTTTGTTTAAAAATAATTTTATTTTAATTAAAAGATTTATTTATCCATTATTAAATTTTGAAGACAGGCTGTATGCAAAAAAATACCTATAAAAATAATATTACGATAATTGGTGGCTGTGGACATATTGGACTTCCTTTAGGCATTTTGTTTGCAAATAAAGGTATAAATGTAACCCTTTACGACAAAAACTACGATGTGGTTAAAAAAATTAATAAATCTCAACTTCCCTTCATTGAACATAAAGGAGAGAAGTTGTTACGAAAAAATAAAAAAAGAATTATTGCAACTACAAACAAAAATAGTATTTCAAAATCAAATGTAGTAATTGTTTGTATAGGAACCCCTGTTAAAAATAGTAAACCTGATTTATTTTATTTTTTTAAACTTTTTAAAGAGATAAAAGATTTACTTAAGGCTGATCAACTACTTATAATTAGAAGTTCTATTTATCCTGGAACATGTAGAAAAATATACCATTTTCTTGGAAAAGAATTCACAAACATATCTTATTGTCCAGAAAGAGTAGTTCAAGGAAAAAGTATTTCTGAATTACCAAAACTACCACAAATAATCTCAGGAATTTCAAATAAATCAATAAATGAATCCAAAAAGCTATTTAAATTAATATGTAAAAAAATTATTATAACATCAATTTTAGAGGCAGAATTAATTAAATTATTCTCGAATGCATGGAGATATATTAATTTTTCAATTTCAAATGAATTTTATATGATTTGCGAAAATCTCGGTATTAAATTTGATCAACTAAGAAAGAACATGATCGAGGGCTATGAAAGAAATAAAAATATACCTACCGCTGGTTTTGCGGCTGGTCCTTGTCTATACAAAGATACGGCACAATTAACGTCTTATTTAAAAAAAGACTTTAGCCTTGGAAAAATATCAACTAAAATTAACCAAAGATTACCTTATTTTATTTATAATCAATTATTAAATAAATTTAAAAATAATCTTAAAAAAAAGACGATCGGAATTTTAGGTATTACATTTAAAGCAGATATAGATGATACGAGAGACTCTTTAGCCCTGGAATTGTATAATTTGTTAAAAGTTAAAAAACTAAAAGTAATCTTTTCTGATCATTATGAGTCCTCATTAAAAAATAATCTAGATAAAAATAAATTAATTTCAAAATCAGACATAATAATTATTGGGGCTCCTCATAGTATTTATAAAAAAATAAAAATTCCTAAAAATAAACACTTAATAGATATCTGGGGCTTTCTTGAAAAATAAGATACTATTAACTGGCGGTTCTGGAACGTTAGGAAAAGCAATTATTAATTGTGGTTTATTTAAAAATCTTTATGCCCCAACTAGCAAGCAAGTAAATATCTTACATTATAAACAATTAAAAAAATTTATTTTAAAAAATAAAATCAACTTAATTATCCATTGTGCAGCTCTTGCTCGCATGAAAGAATGTGAAAAAAATATTAGTAAAGCAATTGAAGTTAATGTTAGAGGAACACTAAATATAATAAAATCAATACAAAAAAAAAAAATTAAATTAATTTATATTTCTTCAGATGGTGTGTACCCGTCATTACGAGGCAATTATTCAGAAACAGACCCCGTCAAGCCTTATAATATTTATGGCTGGACTAAAGTCGCTGCTGAATTTTTAGTTAAAACGCTGGATAAATTCTTAATTATTAGAACAAGATTTTTTAATAAAGATAAAATTCTTTTTAAATACTCTGCAAATAATATTTACTCATCTAGTATAGAAGTAAATAAATTGGTTAAAATAATTTACAAATTAATAAAAAAAAATATATCGGGAATTATTAACGTCGGACAAAAAAAAATATCTGATTATGATAATTATAAGCAATATAATATGAAATTAAAATCTTGTTTAAAAAATAAAATTTTTAAAGGGATTAATTTTAAAATTGGCACAAATTCTTCTTTGAATCTTAATAAATTAAAGAAAATTTTATGAGAAAAGTAGATTACGAAATTGTAATTCCAATTTACAACGAAGGAATCAATGTTTTGAAAGTTTTAAGATTATTCAATAAATTTATAAAATATAAAATTAGAGTTTTATTATGTTACGATTTAGAAAGTGATGATATCTTTCAATTTAAAAAATTATTAAATAAATTTAAATTTGAAATTCTGTTAGTTAAAAATCCTGAAAGAGGACCATGTTATGCTATAATAAACGGTCTAAAATTTGGAAATTCTAAATGTGTAATCGTTTATCCGGCTGATGATTTTTTAAATCATAAAATACTCGATAAAATGTATGAACTGCATCTAAATGGATCAGAGATTGTTGTTGCTAGTAGATTTATTAAAGGTGGATCGATGAAAAACTGTCCTTTGTTAAAAGAAATAATTGTTCGTTTGGCATCAAGTACATTATTTTTTTTTTCTAGTATACCAGTTCAAGATGCGAGCAATGGTTTTCGCTTATTTTCAAGAAAATTATTAAATTTAGTTAAAATTGAATCAAAAGTTGGATTTGCTTACTCCTTAGAATTGCTCGTGAAATGCGATAGATTAAAAATGAAAATATCTGAAATACCTGCCCAATGGGAAGAGAGAAGTGAGGGACAAAGCAGATTTAAAGTGTTGAAATGGTTACCTCAATACTTTAAGTGGTATATTTATGGGCTATCCTCTACTTGGCTAAATACAAATAAAAAATGAAAAAAAATATTTTAGTAACTGGAGGAACTGGTTTTATTGGATCTGAAATAACTAAATATTTAGTCAAAAAAAAATATAAGGTAACTGTATTTGACAATAATTTTAGAGGAAAAACAGATAGATTAAAAAGCGTTTGGAAAAAGATTAAATTTATAAAAGGAGATATTAGAAATAAAACACAAGTTTATAATGCTACAAAGAATATTAATTCAATTATCCATCTTGCCTATATAAATGGTACAAAATTTTTTTATTCTAAGCCTTATGAAATATTAGAAATAGCGACAAAAGGTATGCTCAATCTAATAGACGCTTGTAAAAAAAATAATATTAAAGAATTTTATTTAGCTTCTAGTTCTGAAGTTTATCAAACACCGTTAAAAATACCCACTGATGAAAAAGAGATGTTAAAAATTCCTGATGTTTACAATCCAAGATATTCTTATGGAGGAGGAAAGATAATTTCAGAACTATTAGGATTACATTTTGCAAAGAATAATATTAAAAAATTTATAATTTTTAGACCTCATAATGTTTATAGCGGCGATATGGGTAATGAACATGTGATTCCAGAATTCATTTATAGAATAAAGAATATTAAAAAAGACGGAAAATTTTTAATACATGGAACTGGGAATGAAAAAAGATCTTTCATTCATATTGATGATTTTATAGAAGCTTTCGATAAAATTTTTAAAAAAGGAAAAAATCAACAAATTTATAATATAGGAACAACAGAAATAATAAAAATTAAGGATCTTGCAAAAAAAATTGCTAAAATTTTTAATACCGATATAAAATTAAAAAAAACTAAACTAAATATCGGCGGAACAAATATTAGATGTCCAAATATAACAAAATTAAGGAAATTAGGTTTTAGGCAAAAAATTAATTTAGATAAAGGTTTAGAAATGATAACAATATAATTATGATAGAAAATTCATCAAAGCCCGTTGTTAGATGTCAAATATCAAACTCAAATAAACTAAAGTCTATTATCTTTCTTGGTTATTTACCTCCGGTAAATACATTAAGAAAAATAAATTCTATACCAGTGGAAGAAAAGTCATTTCCAGCTGAATTATTATATTGCGATAAATCAAAACTTGCCCAACTAGGGTGCATTGTGGACAAAAAAATTCTTTTTCCTTATTCGTACCCATACACAAGTAGCACTACTAAAATTTTAAGAGAAAACTTCGCCGATCTATACAAGGATATCAATAAAATTGTTTATTTGAATAATCGAGATTTAATAATTGATATCGGTTCAAATGATGGAAATTTACTTCAAAATTTTAAGAACAATCATCGTGTGCTAGGAGTAACGCCAGAAAAAATTGGCAAACTTGCAATAAAAAAGGGAATTCCTACAATAATTGACTATTTTAATGAAAAAACTTCTAAAAAAATTATTAAAAAATATGGAAAAGCAAAAATTATAACAGCGACCAATGTTTTTGCTCATATAGATAATATTAACCAGATTTTAAAATCTATCATTAAAACACTAACTCATGATGGGATTTTTATTTCAGAATCTCACTACCTTCTTCCGCTAATTAAAGATCTTCAATACGACACTATATACCACGAACATATGAGGTATTACTCTTTGCAAAGTCTTAATTATTTATTTAAAAAAAATAACTTGGAAATTATTGAGGCCAAAGAAATACCAACACATGGTGGTTCCATTAGGGTTTATGCGGCTAGAAAAGGTTATTATAAAATCTCAAAAAATGTAAAAATTCAACTTAATAAAGAAAAAAAATTCCTAACACAAAAAAAATTTGAAGAATTTAAAAACAAAGTAGTAATGTCTAAAGTCAAACTATATAATTTGATTAATAATATTAAAAAAGACGGAAAAAAAATTTACGGTATAGGGGCCCCATCCCGCGCTAGCACTTTAATAAATTATATCGGTCTTGATCAAGATTTAATTGACTGTGTACTGGAAATTGATGGATCGTATAAAATAGGACATTATATACCCGGAACGAAAATTCCAATATTAAGTGAGAAAATACTAACCAAAAATAAGCCAGATTATTTAATTCTTTTTTCTTGGCACATTGCAAAAGAGTTAAAAATAAATTTAAAGAAAAAGGGTTATAAAGGAAAATTTATAATACCACTACCAAATCCAAGAATAGAAAAATAAAAGAATTTTATAAATTTTTATATAAAAAATAATAAAATGCAGCGATATTAAATGCATTATTAAATTTTTTTATAAATAAATACAAATAATAATTATTCTTAGAAATAACGCTACTTAAAATACATCAATTAAAATTCTTGTTAAAAAATTTTCTTAATAAGAATTAAATTATTATTAACGAGAGAATTTTTCTTCTTATTTAAAAATATAACTTTGGGGTTATATTCTTTTAAAAAAATAAAAGTTTTTATTAATTCCTGGCCCATTAAATCTTCTATTATATACAATCCATTTTTTCTTAAAATTTTAAATGAATTCTGAAATAATGTAATTGCAGCTTCGTAGGTATGCAATCCATCGTCAATAATTAAATCGAAATCTTTTTTTTGAATATTAGACCACATAACATCAATTGTATCTTTATTTAATTGATCTACGTAAAAAGTTTTTATTCTATCCTCACTAAACAAAATATTTTTATCTATATCTGCTCCATAGATTTGACTATTAAAAAAATAGTCTTTCCACATTCTTAGCGACGCCCCGGGTTTACCTTTGACAGTCATGTTTGAAGGTATGCTTGGATCATTAGACCCAATTCCACATTCAAAAACTAATTTTATACTTTCTTTGCAGTGGTCAAATAAATCAGAATAAAAATCTGTATAAGTGTGCGCTTGCCACCCCCACGCCCCCTTTCCATCTTCTATAGATCCTTTGTCGGAAGAATATTTATGAGAAAGTTTAGAAAGATGATTTTTATCAGAACTATAACAGGTTAAAAAATTAGAATTGTTGTTGCTTTTTAATGAATTTAGAACTTTTATCTGAATAATTTTTCGATAGACGTATGCAATAATACCGCCGATATGTTTATCAAATTTTTTTGTAATATTTATTAGAAGTGAAAACATTAAGTCAAGTTAACTCTGAATTAATTCTAAGTTAATTATTAATTAAGTATAATATATATATACTAGAAAATTATAATTAGCATTAATTAAAAGATGAATGTCATAAAAAGTATCGAAAAAATTATAAACAAGAAAAAAAACTTACTAACTTCAATAAAGACAGTTAAAGTTTTTTTGATAAAAGAGGGTTTTTTTGTAACTACTATTCATTTAATGAATTATTTTTTTTACATATTTTTTAATAACAAATTACACATCGATACTCCATTAGAAAAGTATAAAAAATTTTTAGCAGCAGAGATAGTAAGAATAACAAATAAAAAAATTATTAACGGTATATATGAGTCGGTATACTTGAATTTTGAATCTCATTGGAATATTTCGGATTTTGCCTCAAAACTATTGGGATTTTATGAACAGCAGGTGCAGGAAAAAATTATTGAATTGCAAAAAAAATATAATTTAACCAATATAGTAAATATAGGCGCTGGTGAAGGTTACCATATTGTAAGTTTGATAAAAAATAAGTTTTTTGAAAAAGGTCTTGCGTATGAAATTGATACTAAGGGTCAAAACATAATTAAAAAAAATTTATTAGACAATAATATTTCAGATAAAGTTAGCGTATTTGGCGAAGGTAACTTTAATAGTATTAATAACAATTTAAAAAATGAAGAATTGAAAAAAACTTTATTCTTAATAGACATAGAAGGTAATGAATTTGAATTTTTTGACGAAGAGAATATTAAATACTTTAATAAAAGTTTTTTTATAATTGAAGATCACAGTGATCTAAATGTAGACTATAAGAATGAATTAGAAAAAAAATTCTTTAATTTGATAAAAAACAATTTCATAGTAACAACTATAAAAAATCAAGGCAGAAATCCATTTTCAATACCAATATTAGAAAAATATACAGATGATGAAAGATATTTAATGATGTCAGAAGGTAGACCTAACGATATGCAATGGTTAGTTTTGGAACCGAAAGTTATAAATTAAAAAAAGCAATAGTAATTTTTAAAATTTTAATTGCCAATTTTTAAAACAAGTATCTTGATTTGGAAAATTTCCAGAACAAATGATCTTTTTACTTTTATATCTAAAATTTGAGAAATAGGCGGACCACCAATAAAAAGTGCTGTTAGAAAATATATGGTTTTTACAAAAACTCATAAGCCACAAATTTTCTATAGCGGAACCGTGGTACCCTTCTTCTTCTGTAACAATATGAGTGTTATATTTTTTTAAAACCTCAACATGATTAAATAGTTTATAAATATAATCATTTTTAGTTGAAAATATAAAAAATGTTGGATTTTTTATATTTGTAATAATTCTATTTATAGCTTTTTTGTAAAAAGACATTGGAGTAATTCCTCCGACCATAAAATTAATATTCTTTGGCATTGTTTCATGAAATCTTAAACCAATCGCTACAGAATTTGTTTTTTGCATTTTTTCTTTTAAAAATAAAAATTTTTTTTTATTTGTTTTTTCTGGAAATATATCTTTAATAATCAATTTTTTATTATCAGCAAAATACTTTTCTGTCTGAAAATAACCCATTAAATACAAATTCTTATTAATTCTAAAATTTTTTATATTTGGGTTAAATTTTGTTTCTTTCATTTCGTTGATTAATGTACCGTAAAAAAAATTATTAAATATTTTATTAATTTTAAAAAATTTTTTTAAAATTCTAAAAAAAAAGAATGTTAAAATAAATCTTTTAAATATAACGTTTTTTAATTTTTTTTTATTTAGAGAGAACCTCCAAAAATCTCTAAAATCGGTGTAAAATCCTGTAGAGGTATCTAAAATTAATTCAGCATTATTTTTAATTGCCAAATTTTTTGCTGCCGCATACTGAAATAATTGATTACCTAATCCTCCACAAAGATAAAGATGAACTTTTTTTTTTTTCATTAATGCAATTTAAAGTTACAAAGATATAAGTGTCATATAATCACTTTATTATATAAAGATATTATGTATATTTATAATAATTATTTATAATATATATCATAATTCCTAATTATTAAGATGCTCATTAATTTTTTAGAAAGAATCTGCAGAAATAAATCTATAACTTCCCACTTATTAAAAAAATTTATTAAGAAATTAAATTTTTTAAAAGCATCAGTTCTAGTAAAAATGAATGCTACCGAAAGACCCCATTATGCATACTGTCTATATCATGCCGCTAAACTTGCAAAAAAATTGAATTATAAAAGTTTTAGTGTAATTGAATTTGGGGTCGCGGGTGGAAATGGATTGTATTTTTTAGAAAAATTCTCAGAAAAAATTTCTAAAGAATTAAACATTAATATTGAAATATATGGTTTTACTTTAAAAGAAGGACTACAAAATCCTACTGACTACAGAGACCTGCCTTACTGGTTTAAATCAGAACTTTATTCTACGGATGATGATATTTTAATGAAAAAATTAAGAAAAGCTAAATTGATATTTGGGGACGTAAAAGATACTACTAAAAATTTTTTTTCTAAATACAATCCTGCTCCTTTAGGAGTGGTGTTGAATGATCTTGATTATTATTCATCAACAATAAGTTCTTTTAATATATTTCAATTTGAATCTAAAAATTACTTGCCTAGAATTTTTTGTTATTTTGATGACATTATAGGCAGTGAAGATGAAATGTATGGTGAATTTGCAGGCGAATTATTAGCTATTAAAGATTTTAATAAAAATAATCTAAATAAAAAAATATTCTTGAACCAAAACTTAATAGCAAAGTCTAATGAAACTTGGAGATACCAAATTTACTATTATCATGATTTTTTGCATGAAAAATATAAAATATTTGTAGGAGAAAATGAGCAGAAATATTTTGAAAAAGATTTATTTTTTAAACATTGAAAAAACTTTTTGCCTAATTTTTTACTGTCACATACTGAAATAATTAATTTCCTAATCCTCCACAAAGATATAAATAAAATTTTTTTTCGATAATAAATTTTGAGATGTAAGGATATAAATACTACATAATCGTTTTATTATCTAAAATTATTATATATATTTATTTCAATTATTAATAAATATATCATAATTTTTGATTAAAATGATGCTCGTTAACTTTTTAAAAAAAATCGGCAAGTGTAAATCTATAATTTCTTACTTAATTAAAAAAAATTCTAAAGAAATTTGGTTTATTTGTTCAAATAATCCTAGATCGATTGTGGGTGATTTAATGTTATCATAAGAAAAGAAAACACAAATTTGAATTAAATACTTTAAAGAAACTAAGAGAATTTATATTACTGATTTTATGATAGTCTTGTTTCAAAAAAAATGATTAAAAAAAAATCAAAAAAATCTAATAATTTTTTTTTCGAGGAAATATTTGTCATACTTTTAACTTTTGTCACAGCTTTGTATATTTTTAATTTGCCTCTTAACGCATATTTGATTTTAAAAAATGATTACCATCAAAGGTTAATCCAAGCATATGGTTTTTGTGGAAAAGAGTCATATGGTTATGTAGAAAAAATTAATAAAAGATTTAATTTTAAAAAAAATATTAAAACATACAATTTTAAAGATTTTCCATCTGAGTCCGCGGTTTTCTTTTTCAATCCTAATTTAGATTTTGATAAAAATTTAATTATTATATTAAATTATGATAAACATAACTCTGAAAATAAAGAAAAATTTATTAAAAATTTCAAAGAATATAGAATTTTAGATAATTATGAAGAAAAGTGTTTACTTTTAATTAAAGAATAATGTTTGAAATAATTAATATTTTTATCTACGGGTTATTTTTATTTGTATTATTTTTGTTCCCCCTATGCTTCAGTTTTGTCAATCGTTACGTCAATATTAAAAATTTAAATTTTTTTGATATTATTTGTTTAAATGTTTTATTGCAGTTTTCTTTATATTTAGCCTTTTCCTTTTTTGTAGCAGATATTTCCAATGTTATTAGACTGATATTTTTTTTTTCGTTAATTTTAATTTTTTTTAATTATAAAAATTTCCAATTTGAAAAAAAATATAATTTAATACTCTCTATTATATTATTTAACGTAATTTTTTTTTCAATAAATACACATCTTTCAAGCAACCCAAGACTTAGTTGGGATGGTGTTGCCCATTGGTTTTGGAAAACTCAGAATTTTTATTATGGTTTTGGTTTAGATAATTTTAAAAATTTACCGAATTCAATGTATCCTCATTTAGGGACCTATTTGTGGTCTAATTTTTGGAAAATCTCTCTAATGGATTATGAATATTTTGGAAGATTTTTTTATTCTTTTATTTTTTTATTAATTATTTTTTCTACAGCATTATCCATAAGATCAAAATACATTTTTACGATTATATTATTCTTAGTATTTCTTACCTACGAACCCTATGTTCTTGGTGGCTACCAAGAATATTTATTATTTTTTTTGATTGCGGTTATAGGTAAATTATTTTTTTTGTTTGACCGAAAGTTAATCGATAAAAAAATCTTTATTTTGTTTTTTTTTTTATCAATGAATCTTTTATTATGGTCAAAACAAGAGGGTATTTTTTATCTAATACTATTATTGTTAACTTTTACCATAAGTATTAATTTTAAAATTAAGGAAAAAATTATTATATTTTTATCATTATTATTTATAATAATACTTCATATTTACATTGAATATTATTTTAAAGGTTCAAAAAGTTTTCATGAACCTATTGTAAATAATTTTGAAAAGTTAAAAGATATAAAATTATTTATCTTTTCAGCAGTGTACATAACAGAGGGTCTTATGATTGGTTTCATAAAAAGACCAATTATTTTGATATGTATATTTAGTTATATTTTTTTAAAATTTTACAGAAAAAAAAATTTTAGTACATATGATTTTATTTTGGTTTTTTTTATAATAAATATTTTATTTATTTTTTCAATTTATATTCATACACATCATGGACTAGAATCTATTTTGCCACATACATTAGGTAGATTGCTAATTCATACTTCTGGTTTTTATTTGATTTCAATTATTTATCTATTCAACTTTTTTAATAAAAAAAATGCTATCAAAAAAGAAGCTTTATAAAATTTTTTACGGTAAAAATTACGACTCTTTGTATTCTGGTATTTCAGGTTTTTTTTTCATTCAGGCTCATAAAAATTTACAAAGTTTTATGATTAATAAAGAAAAATCTAATAAAATTTTAGAAATTGGGCCAGGAAGATTTCCACATTACAACTTTGATCAACAGAAAATCTCAAACAAATACTATTTTTATGAAACATATTCTAAAAATATAGTTTTTTTAAAAAAAAAAAATAAAAATTTTTTATTTTTTAAATCTATAAAAAGCATACCGAATCTTTTTTTTGATAGAATTATATGCTCTCATGTCCTTGAGCATGTAAATGATCCAGAAAAATTTATTTTAAAATTAAAATCTTTTTTAAAAAATGGCGGGCATATTTATTTTACTCTGCCGTGTGATCCTGGTTTATTTTGGAATTTGGGAAGATTAGTTCATTATTTATTATTCTGGAAAAAAAAAGGGATAAGTAAAAGAGAGTATTATTACCATATGGCACTAGAGCATAAGAATTCTATCCAGAATTTATTATCTATTTTAAAGTACCATTTTAATGAAATCAAAGTGGTGTATTTGCCTTCTCGATTAAAGTTTATTAATATTAATTTAATGTGTAACATAATTGTTAGAAAGAATTAAATTACCTTGAAATTAACAATTATTATTCCGTGTTTTAATGAAAGAGCAACAATTACAAAAGTCCTAAATAATATTTTTAAGATTAAAGCTATTAAAAATAAGCAAATAATAGTCGTAGATGACTGTTCGCAAGACCGAGGCATTGAGACCATACCTAAGATTATAAAAAATCAAATAAGCAAAATAATTATTCATAAAAAAAATCTTGGCAAAGGTGCCGCGATAAAGTCAGCTGTACCCTTTATAGAAGGTGATGTGGTTATTATTCAGGATGCCGACTTAGAATATAACCCTAAAGATTTTATAAAGTTATTAAAATTTTATTCAAAAAATAACCCTGTAATCTATGGGTCTCGTGTTCTGGGAAAAAAACGCTATAGTTTAAAATCTTTTACTTCAATTTATAGAATTTTTTTTAATCATTTTTTAACTATTTTAACAAATTATGTTTGCAATCAGCAATTAACAGATGCTCATACTTGCTATAAAATGTTTAACAGTAAATTGTTTAAAAAATTAAATTTACAAGAGCGAGGCTTTGGTTTTTGTCCAGAGGTTACTGCTAAAATATCTAAATTAAATTTAAGAATTTATGAAGTGCCAATAAATTATAAGGGCCGATCTTATAAAGAAGGTAAAAAAATAGGAATGTCTGACGGTTTTAAAGCAATATTTTGTATACTAAGATATACTTTTTTTAAATAAAATTTAACTGTGCAAAAATTTAAAATAAATAAATTTATACCAAGAACCAATTTGATGATTATTGATAAAAGTAAAAAAAAATTTATTTCTTAATAGTTTTAGCCTGAAATTACTAAAATTATATAAAAAATAACTTAACTCTTGCAAAGAAAATTATCTATAAAATATTTAGAAAACTAATTAGTTAAAACTTTATAAATTTGTTTCATAAATAATTTAGGTTTAGCTTTCTGAGCCAAAAATTTTGAGTTTCTCACAAATTTATTATAAATATTTCTGTCAGACATTAAATTAATTTTTTTTACAAGCAATTCTTCATCTTCAATATCGACAGAATAACCTAGATTGTATTTCTTATTCATCCAATTAATTATTCCATGATTAGATGCAATAATTGGTTTATGCATTACAGCTGCTTGATATAAAACTCCACTTAAGAATGGGAAATTTTTTTGATATCCTACCCATATTAAATCTACTGCGCTAAAAATTAGAGATTCCATTTTATCATTCTGGAAACCATTAAATATTATGAGTTTATTTTTTTTTATTAAGTTATTGCAAAAATCAGAGGACAATAAATTTTTAATTTGCTTATCTTGATGACCAGCTAAAATTACATTTATTTTTTTTTTAATTTTAGTGTATTTTAAAATATTCAAAAGTTGCCTAATGCCCTTACTTTCTTTTAGGGCTCCATAAACAAGGATTTGAATTGTATCTAAAGGCAATTGCAATATTTCTCTAGCTTCATTTATTTTATATTTTTTTTGGAATTCTCTTGGTTCAAACATAAAAGAAATTTTATTTTTATTTGATAAACTTGAATTCTTAAAATATTTTATAAAAAAAAAATCATTTGTAAAGATTGTTTTTAATTTTGGTATTCTTAAAAATTTTAAAAATAAAAATTTAGATATTAAATTAAATCTTCCGGCAGAACCAATTCCAATTTTTTTTAGATGAAATTTTGGATTAACATATATGCCCGAAAATTTTATATCTTTAAAAGGACTACCAAAGATAGAGATTGCTTTATCGTAATGATCCAGGGAATTAACAAAAACATGATCAAGCTGATATTTATTATAAATAGTTTTGAATGATTTTTTAATGATAAAATACAACTTTATCTGATGCAACAATAAAAAAAAACTTAAATAATTTTTGGGTTCTGAATAGTTAAAATAATAAATTTTTATATTCGGATTTTCTTTTTTTATTATAGAAAAAGAATCATGTTTTGAGGCTTTTTTTGTAGTTAATAATATTATCTGGTGTTTTTTTAGAGTTAAGATTCTTATTAAAAATTTTATATATAATACTAAATAATGACCATCATATTGAGGCTCAACAATTAAAAATTTCATCTAGAATTTTTAATAAAAAATTTTTTTTTTGAAATGTAATAGTTGAATACTTTTTTAATACCCTGTTGCAGAGAAAATTTTGACTTAAAATATTTAAGTAAAAATTTATTAGATTTATTTTTTTTATTTAATTGCAAATCATCTTTTTTATTTGAAGGAATAAATTGGACAACTCTGCCTTGTTCTAAAAAAAGAGATGAAATTATACTTGCCACTTTCTTAATTTTAGTAAACTTTCCAGTATTAAGATCAATAGTTTTTTTATTTTTAAAAAAACTATATTTTTTCATAATTAATTCTAGTGCCGCACAACAATCATCAGCATACATAAAGTCTCTCTCTTCCATCCCGTTAGTTCTCATTAAAACTTTATTACTTTTTATTCCTTTTAAAATAAAATCAGTAATAACATGTGTTTTTTTTAAGTCCCTTTCAATGCCAAAAATATTCCAAAATCTAACTGTAATACCCCCAATACTTTCTGTTAGATTTTCCCCAATTTTTTTTAAGGTTCCGTAAGATGAATAATTCATATTAGACATTTGGCTGCTAGCAAAAATAAATTTTTTTTTTGTTTTAAATAATTGAACAAAGACGTTTTTCATTATTAAAATATTATTCATCTTAAAATTATAAGAATCTTGATAATTTTTTAGATATAAAGAACCACCCACATCGAAAGCAAGAAAAAAAACAAAATCAACTTTTTTAATTAAAAAAATTAATTTTTTATTATTATCCTTTCTTAAATCTTCGGATGAAGAATTTAAAATATCTAAACCATAAACTTGATGTTTTTTATTTTTTAAAAAAATATTTAAGTGGTCGCCTATTTGACCTTTTGAACCCAATATTAAAATTCTCATGAAATCCTAATTATTATATAGTTATTTATAAATTTTAATTGAATAAAATTTGTTTAATCTAAATCTTAATTAAATAATAACTAATTTTAAATAGTAATAATTTTGAAGTAAAGTCTTTTAGATATCTATCCGGTTTTACGGTGATAATTTTAAAAGTCTTCTTAACTTGCGAATACCTGTGAAAATTATAACTATCAACGATTGGCCCTGGATCTGTATTTAATATAATAGATTTCTTTGTTAAAAAACTCATTACTTGTCCTGCTAATTGAGATCTAAGATAACTATGAGTAGTAAGCGTAAGGCATATAAACAAGCAAAGAGTTGCTGAAAGATAAACAATTCCTAAATTAATGCTCTTTTTAGTAAAAAAAAAAAGTACATAAGAAATAGGGATCAGCAGCATTAGATATCTTTGGGCGGGCCTAAAAAAACTTAAGATAAAAATATATAAAAAAGTTGTTAATAGATAAATAATGTAAATTTTTTTAAAACTATTTGCTATATTTTTAAAATTTATAAAAAAAAAATAAAATAGCAAAAAAGCAGAGATAAAATATAATCCCTTTAAAATATTTTTATCAAAATTAAAGAACCTACCAAGATCTAATTCACCTGGGAAAAAGTTGTTTGAGTATCCCAAATAAAAAAATATGAACAATAAAAAAATTATAGATAATTTTTTTATTCTTAAAAAATCTTTAAAATAAATTATAATAACAGGTATTAAAAATAAAGATAATAGACCAAAATAGTAAAAAAAAATAGAGATTACGTGAAATGGATTGTAATCAAATTGTTTATCATTGACATTAACATGAGGAGATAAAATAAATCCTAGATTGAAATAAGCCCAAAAAGAATATGAAAAAAAAATTAAAATGGGAAACGATGCATACAAAAAAATATAAAAAATATTATTTTTGAAAATTCGTTTTTTATTCATTATGAATAGCGTACAACATCCAAAAAAAATTAAAATTAAAAACATAGGTTTGAGAACGGCTGCTAGCGATGTTAAAAAACTAGATAAAATAGTAATTTGGATATTATTATTTTTTATTAATAATAAACTAATTGCAAAAAAACCAATCGAAGTTGGCAGTAAATCAGAAGTAGTTTTAAAACCATAGATCCACATTATTGGATTAAGAAATAGTAATAATAATATTAACTTAAAAGATTTTTTAAAAAAATTAGAAAAATTTATAACACCAAAATATAAAAAAAAATAAGAAATTACAGAAATAAGTCTTCCAGCAATTTGGTAATTTTCAATGAAAAAAATATTCTTAAATAAATAAATTAAGAATGAAAATATTATTGTATTGGCTTGTATGTTAATAAAATTATTTAATAAAGATTTATCATATTCCTCAAAATATTTAGCGAAATCAATGAAAGAATATTCAGCACTTACAGGATAGTTATTGATAAATAAAATATGAGCTATAATTACCAAAAATAAAATTATTTTTTCGTTCAAAAACTTTAAAGAGTTCATAACCTAAACCTTATAAATTATTAATTTTTTTTAAATTTAATTTCAATAAATTTATAGGAGTAATAAGACACAATGATAGTTAAAAAATAAAGAAATAATAACAATAAGTACGTTTTTTCAATGCTTATTAAAATTTCAGGATATTGCCTATTTTCTTTGATAACGGAATATTTAGCATCTTTAAAGGGAATATTTAAAAATAATTTAATAGAGTTTATAACAACCCACAAAATTAAAGAATGCAACATGTAAATGCTGTAACTAATTTTTCCTATAAATTTAATAAAATTATTAAATAATATTTTACTAAAAATAGTCTCATTTTCTAAAAAGGTGAATAAATACAAAACAAAACCTGAAATAAACAAAAATGTAATTTGGTAATATTTATATTTAATAAAAAAAAAATTAAGCAGAAAAATAAATAATAATAATAAAATATTATATTTTTTTTTAAGTAAAAATACTTTTTCATAAAATATATAACCAAATAAACATCCTATAAAAAAACAAAATAAAGAATTTAGTAACGAATGTACACCCCAATAAGAATTATGGTGATTTAAAAATAAAGGATAATAAAATATTAAAAATAAAAAAATTAATATTAGAATAAATCTTTTAAGGAAAACAATAGAGAAGATAAATATATAATAACAAAAAAATTGTGCACCCAAATACCAGGAGACACCATTGAATGATAAAGGGTTTCCAATAATATTTTGTAAAAGAAAAATATTTGCAAAAAAGGAAATTAAATCATTTTTAATGAATGGATCATAATTAGGTTTAATGTCAAAAAATGTCAGTGCAACTAATTTAGATATTTCGATTAATAAAAATAAAAATAATGTAATTATATGTAAAGGATATAAATTTAAAAATCTTTTTTGCAAAAAGGTTTTGATTAAAGAAAAATTATGTAATCTATTAAAATAATTGGAGAAACAAATAAACCCGCTTATAACAAAAAAAAAATTTACTACTAAAAAACTATTATAATTAAAAATTTTAAAATTTAAATATACATTAAAATGTATGCCACAAATCATAAGGGTAGCGTATCCCTTTAAACAATCTATAGATTTTAAATATTTCATAAAATTAAAATAATAATATTAAATTTAGAATGATTATTTAATATTTTTTTTTAACAAAACTAGACAATAAATAAAAAAAATTTAAATAATACAATAGAATTCACAAAAGCCCTTTACTAAGGGTTAGTGAATTAAGAAAATATACTTATCGATGACAAAATTAGTCTTACAAAAGATAGAAAGAAAAAAACTTAGTTAAGATTATTATTTTAGCAAAATCAAACCTATTGAATATCTCAGTAATTTCAAAACTTATATTATTCTTTTTAATTTCATTTAGATGTTTATACTTTGATAAATGCTATATCAGTAGTGTTAGATTTTATTTAAAAAAAAATAAAAATTTATTAAAATCGTAGAAATAGATAGTAAAGGTTAATCTAATTTTATTAAAAATGGTTATAAGAATAATCAGTTACTGAGAAATGTCTTTATACAACAAATTTGTATTATTTTCCATTGAATAATATTTTGATAATGTTCGATTAAGATTTTTAAATTTATTATTTTTTAATTTATTATTTTTTAATTTATTATTTTTTAATTTATTATTTTTTAATTTCATAAAGTGATAAACTGCGTTTACTATTTTTTTTTTTTTTTTTTTAAAAATTTTTTTATCTTTTGGATAAAATTTAATATCCTTAATACTTTTTTTTTTTTATATAAAATTTTTTTTAA
>Ga0114968_10001309_pt1 | contig 19032 bp, 9 predicted proteins | sample M_130807_EF_Meta_FD_87020 | JGI IMG/M metagenome (GOLD analysis project Ga0114968, IMG submission 87020) | Freshwater microbial communities from Lake Montjoie, Canada to study carbon cycling - M_130807_EF_MetaG | ecosystem: Environmental > Aquatic > Freshwater > Lake | place: Lake Montjoie...
AGTATCAAATCAATTAAATAATTGGAATTTTTTTACTTTCACTTATAATTATACAAATAATCAACAATCTATTTATTTAAATGCTAGTATTGTTAATTCAAGAACTACTGGTGGTGCTTTAAGCAGTCCTGACCAAAATTATAATATAGGTAGAGGTGCTTCTGGTGTAGATTATTTATTTGGATATTTAGATGATTTTAGAATTTATTCAGGACTTGTTCTATCTCAAACTCAAATTACAGAATTATATAATGGTAGAGTTGAAATCTTTAATCAAAATTCTTCAACTGGTTCTAATATAACTATTTCAGGAACTGGAAATACTATAAATATTGCTACTGATAATTCTAATTATAGATATGCATATTTTGCTAATAATGGAACTTTCACTATTGATAGTAATCTTATTTGTGATATTTTAATTGTCGGTGGTGGGGGTAGTGGCGGAACAAGACATGCGGGAGGAGGTGGAGCTGGTGCTGTTATATATATGACTAGTCAAATATTAAATTCTGGAACTTATAATATAAATATTGGTGCTGGCGGTGCTCCAACATCTTCTATGGGTCAAGGTAATTTAGGTGGAGATACATATATTTCATATAATTCAAGTAATAAATATTTAGCAAAAGGAGGAGGTGCTGGCTATCATTATTCATCATCTGGTAATTCAAATAAAGACGGAGGTTCCGGTGGTGGTGGCGGTGATTATAGTGGTTTAGCTGTTTCTACTAATATTCCTGTAGGAACTTATGGAAATAATGGTGGAACATTATCAAGCGGTACTCCGGCAGCAAGTTGGGGAGGAGGAGGTGGTGGTGGTGCTTCTGTTGCTGGTGCTAATTCTGTATTAAATGGAACATTAGCAATAGCTGGTAATGGAGGTAATGGAATTCAAATTAGTATTACTGGAACTTCTACTTATTATGGAGGAGGTGGAGGTGGTGGTTGTTATTTATATTCTCAATCAGCAGGTTCAGGTGGTTTAGGAGGAGGTGGTGCTGGTGGTAAAGGATCAGGTACAGCAACATCAGGAACAGCTAATACAGGTGGTGGAGGTGGAGGTGCTGGTTTTGATGATTATGGAAATGGAACATCAGGAACAGGTGGTTCAGGAGTAGTCATCATTAGATATTTATTCACATATTCTAATGTTAATACTACAATAACTACTAATTCTAATTCATTAGTTTTAGCAAATAATTCAATAGTTAAATTTAATAATACAAATAATTCAAATATTAGTTCTGGAACTTATAATATAACATTTACAAATGGTAATATTACAATTAATTCAATTATTACCAATGATTATTCATATCCTATATTAAATGAACGTCAATATCCACCTAAGTTATATGATAGTATCACTACTGAAACAACTACTACTGAAATTCTAAATAAAACTTCATATAAACAAACGTTCACCATTAATTCATATTCTAATGGTTATGGTAATGGAACTTATATTATTTATTCTTCATCTGTTTATACAGCAGGAGATCAGAATTTATTAAGAAAAGGTGATTTATTTAATTTTAATTTAAATGAAACTGGTGGTCATTGGAGCCCTAATTACAGCACTACAACAGGATTATATACATTAACAAATTATATTAATAGCAATTATTTAGGAGATTGGATTATTATTAAACTTCCAAATTCAATAATATTAAGTAGATTTAGATTTTATTATAGACCTTCTTATTTATCACAAGCTCCTGCTTTGTGGAAATGTTATGGAAGCACTGATGGAATAACTTTTAATGAAATCATAGAAGCATCAAATGATAGTATATCTTTAACAACATCAAGTTATGATGCTAATAGAATGTATGAGAAACAATTATCATTAAATTTTAATACATATTATAATTATATTGGTTTTACATTTAATGGAAAAATAAATGACCCATCACAAGCTTATTTATGTTTTGCTGAATTACAGTTATTTGGAAGAGAAAAATTAACTCCTATTTTATGGTATAAATTTGATAATCCAACTAATTTCTTGAATGAATTGTATTATACTTCTAATAATTTAATTAATTATGGTTCTACATTTGATAATATCAATTATATTAAAGGAAATGGTAGTATTAAATTTATCGCTTCTTCTTCTCAATATAGCATTATACCCAATAATTTTAATTGGAATTTAATTAATACTACAAGCGGTATAAGTTTTTCTTGGTGGTCGAAAAATAATAGTTCTTGTGGAAGTTGGGGAAGAATATTTGATTTTGGAAATAAAACTTCTGGAGGTGATGGAGGTTGTAGATATATTATGGTTTCAAAAGCAGGTGCTACAACTGATCACAAATTTGAAATAACTAATCCGGCAGAATTTAATTATGGTTATACAAGTTCTTATAATTATATAACATCTGGAACAAATTATTATGATGGAACTTGGAGACATTATGTCTGGACGATTTCTTCAACAGGTATTTGGAATATTTATATTAATAATGTAAATATCTTGAATAATACACAAAATATTGCTATTGCTTCTATGTCTGGTTCAATTATTAACTATCTAGGAAAATCATTATTTAATAGTGATTTATATTATGATGGTAATATAGATGATTTTAGAATTTATAATACAGTATTAACATCAGCACATGTTCGAGAATTATATTATGGAAGAGTTGATGTATATGGATATAATTCGTTAATTACATATTCTTCTAATATTCTTGTTAGAGGTGATTTGAATGTTAAAGGAAATATTAAAATAAATAATGCTCCATTTAATATTTCTAAAAATAATATTAATTTTTCTTTAACTGGAAGTAATAATTATATATATGTCGCAAGTGATGATAGTAATTATAGATATGCGTATTTTGCTAATTCTGGAACTTTCACAATTGATAGAAGTTTAACTTGTGATATTCTTTTAGTTGGTGGCGGTGGTAGTGGTGGTGGTTATAGTGGAGGTGGCGGTGGAGGTGATGCTATTTTTAAATCAAATTATCTCTTTAATTCTGGAACATATACGATTACTATTGGTGCCGGCGGTATTGCTCCAAGAAGTGGAACTGATGGTTATATAAATGGTAATTCTGGTGGAACTTCTTCTATAACTTCTTCTAATTCCTCTTTTATCCCTCTTTATGCTGCCGGAGGTGGTGGTGGAATTGGATATCAAAAATCTACACCTACTACAACACCAACAGCAGGTTCTATCGCAACTGGTAATTATTCAAGTGGTGGCGGTGGAGGTGCGGGTGCTGATAGTTTAAATTATTTAAGTGGTTCTGGAAATAATGTAAGTGGAAATGGTGGTAGAAGTGTAGGAATAAATGCCGGTGGTGGTGGAGGAGGTGCTGTTGGTAATGGTGGAAGCACAAATTCTACATTAAATATAGCAGGTATTGGTGGTGATGGTTTAATATGTAATATTACAGGAAATAGTATAGGATATGGAGGAGGAGGTGGTGGTAGTTCTTGGACTACTCCAAGTGCTAATATAGGCAAAGACGGTGGTGGAAATGGTGGAAGATACACAACAAGCACAGCAACAGATGGTTTAGCAAATAGAGGAGGTGGAGGTGGAGGTGCTGATATTGGTTATACTGGTGGAAATGGTGGTTCTGGTGTAATTATTATTAGATATAATATAAATCAAATATTTTATGGTGGAATTGTTAATTATTCAAATATTCAAAATCGTCCATATTTATTAGATTTATTAACATCCTCAAATATTATTAATACTAATTATAATGGTCTTAATTTTCCACTTTCTTTAACCTCTTGGAAAAATGAATGGTTCCTTTATAAAGGAACATCGCCAACAAATATCCCAAATTCTTTTATATTCCATCATTTAACACCTACGATTAATTCTAAATGGTGGTTTAATGGTTCAATTACTTCAACAAATGCTGAAATAAGTGATAGAAGAATTAAAAAGGATATTCAAGATATTTCTAATGGAATTGATAAATTAATGTTAATAAATCCAAAAGAATATTTCTTATGTGATGATAAAGATTATCATAAGAAATATGGAATTATCGCCCAAGATATTAATAATATACCTGAATTAAATAATTTCGTTTATAAGGATGTTGATTATATTGCTAATATTTATTCATCTGGTTCTTATGATAAGGAAAAATTAATCATAACTTCTTCCAAGAATATTAATGGATTAATTGAAATTAATGATGAAATTAAAATTCTTCTTGATAATAATGAAACAACTTTTCAAGAAATTATTATAGAAGAATTACCATATCAAAACAGATATAAAAAACGATTTGTTAAAGTTAAGAATATTATTGATGATTATTCGTTTGAAATTTATGAAGATATTGAAATAAATGACATGAATTTATTCATTTATGGTAAAAAAATAAATGATTTCAATAAATTAGATTACAATTCTTTATACACTTTAAATATTAAAGCAAATCAGGAAATTTATGAAATTATAAATAATACGAGTAATACTCTTAATAATCTTACGACCAGAATTAAAACTCTTGAAAATAAATTATTATAATTATTAGAGATGTCTAATCATACATATTTTTTTTATAATGATAACAATCCATCTTTCATACCATATTCTACTACTTATACTGATATTTCGATGATTAATATTAATTGGAATGACGTCCTTTTAAAACCTTCTTTTTGTAATATATGTCTTACAGCAAATTATAATGATTTGTCTAATGTTCCTAATTTATCCGTTTATTCATCAAATACAGATGTTTCAAATGTCTCTAATATCCTATTTATTAATTCCAGTAATTCTAATATTAATACAAGCAATTCCGTAGTAAATTTCACCAATAATTTAATAGGAACTATCAAAACAAGTCAATGGACTTCTATAAGTAGTAATATTTATTATAATGACGGTAATGTAGGCATTGGTTCTTCTGTATTTAACACGGATAAATTAATTGTAGCAGGTAATACAAATAGTGATGAATATAAAATTAAAGATGTTAATATCAGTAATATTTTCATTACTTCTAATATTTTCGAAAATAGAAGTAATAATCTCTATTCCAATTTAAGTAATCAAGATTATTTAGCAAGTTTAGTTCCAGTCGTTTCAAGTCAATGGATTACTGACGCCAATTCTAATATTTATTATCTTGCTGGAAATGTTGGAATAGGAACTTCTACTTTTAGCACAGATGCTCTAACTATCAATGGAACTATAAATACAACGGAATTAAAATTAAAAGGAAATAATATTAGTAATATTTTTATAACATCAAATATATATACAAGTAATACGAGTAATTTATTTGCTAATTTTACTTCTAATCAATTCGCAACAAGTGGAAGCAATATCTATTTTAATTTAGCTGGAAATGTTGGAATAGGTTCATCTATACCAAAAGAAAAATTAGATATTAATGGAAATCTTAATATTAATGGAAATATATTGCCTAATACTTGTAATACATTTGATTTAGGTTCTTCTAATCTTAGATGGAAAGATTTGTATTTCTCATCCATACATTTAGATAATCTTAATATTAATTCTTCAAATAATTTATTAAATGTCAAAGATGATAACACAGGTCTTTTATTAGGTATTAATGTAAATCAACTGAATTTAAATAGTAATAGCAAAATTGGAACAATTCAAATTGATGCTAATGGAAATTTAATGATTAATAATAAATATCTTGTAGGTCTTGATAATAATTATGATTATTCTAATATCATCTATTCTAATGTTTTCTCGAATTCTTCTAATTATCTAAATAATCTTATTCTTAATAATTATAATTCTCTAAATACAGATACTATTCCAATAGGTGCTAGTAATCGTTTTATAACCAATGATATTTATAATAGAAATGTAAATTTCACAGGAGTTTTAACAGCATCTAATATAATTTCTTCAAATTTAAGTATTATTGGCGATACATCCGTTTTTAATACTACTATCTATCAAACTGAACAATTTCAAGTGGTTAATGATACAACAGCAACTGCTATGATTGTTAAACAACTAAATTCTAATAATAATATTTGCGAATTCTATTATAATAATAATATTTTAGGATTTCTTATAAATTCTAATGGAAATATTGGTATTGGTGTTACTAATCCTCAACAGAAATTAGACGTATTAGGAACTATTAATACAACGGGATTAAATATTGGAAGTGTAGATATCACAACTATTATTACAAGTAATGATACATATACTTCCAATATTACTATTACAAATGTTAGCAATAATAATTATTTAACTTCTAATAATATCACTAATTATTCTTCTAATACTTCAAATACATTATATAATAATAAACAGAATGTTTTAACAAGTTCTTCTATATTATATGGTATTGGTAGTAATATTAGTAATATTTATTATAGTAATATTAGTAATGTTCCAGATTTATCCGTATATACTACTATAACCGCGTTAAATTCAAATTCCAATAGTATTTATTCAAATTTAAGTAATATTAATTTTGGTTTTAGTAATAGCAATATTTCATATACTTCTAATAACGCCTATATTATCAATGCTAATTCTCAATGGAATACTTCAAATACTAATATTTATTTTAATCTTATTGGAAATGTTGGTATTGGTTCAACAATTCCACTACAAAAATTAGATATTAATGGAAATACTAATACTACTGAATTATTCATTAAAAATTCTAATATGAGTAATATTTTTATCACTTCTAATGTTTTTGAAAATAGAAGTAATATTTCTTATTCATATTTAAGTAATCTCGATTTTAATTCAAGCAATAATTGTATAAATTATACAAATAATAAAACATCAAATATAAATCTTGGTAGTACTAATACAAATTCTTATTGGATTACATCAGGAACAAGTAATATATATATCTCATGTAATATTGGTATTGGAACTACTAATCCACAATCAAAATTAGATATTGCTGGTGATATTAATTATACAGGTTCCTTGAAATTTAATAATACGGTAATCCCATTTTCAACTATGCTAAATACTAATATTCTCGCTACTAATGCTTCTTTTAGTAATGTCAGTAATTCTTATGGTTATTACATGTTCTTAACATCAGGAACTATCTATTTTCCTCAAAGCACAAGTTGCGATATATTATTATTAGGGGCTGGTGGTAATGGAGGATTAACCGCAGGTAGTGGTGGTGGAGGTGCTGGTGAATTAATTTATTATCCATCATCAAATTTCTTATCTGGAACTTATAATTTACAAATAGGATATACATCATTTAATTCTAATAACAGAATTACCAAAATTTCAAGTAATTCAATTGATTATATGTTAGCAAAAGGTGGAAGTGATGGTGAATCAAAAATTTATCAAATATTTACTTATACAGGAACTATTCAGACATTTACCGTTCCTACTGGTATAACTTCCGTGAATATCTATTGTTGGGGTGCTGGTGGTGGAAGTGGTTCATATAATAATAATCAAGCTGGTGGAGATGGTGGTTTTGTTAAAGCGACATTAGATGTATCTTCTATAACATCTTTTAAAATTATTGTAGGTCAAGGAGGATATAAAGGAATTATATCAACTGGAACAACAACATCTTCGGGAACTGCTTTTGGCGGAGGTGGTACTGGTTATGCTGGTTCTTTATGGGATTTAGGTGGCGGTGGTGGTTTATCTGGTATATTTGTTGATAATGCTAATATGACTATGGGTGGTACTAATAATAATTTTGTTAATTCTACAGCTACTCCTATTATAATAGCAGGTGCTGGCGGGGCTTCTGGTGCAGCAAGAGCTGGTTATTCAACAAATGGTATTTCATCATTTCCAGGTGGTAATGGAGGTTCAAATGTTGGTAATAATAGTGGAACTGCTGGAGAAGGAGGTAAAGGAGGAACTTTAATTACTGGTGGTTCTACTGGTGCTGGTGCTGTTGGAACAGGAAATAACGGAGGTTTATTTACGGGTGCTAATGGTAATGGAAGTGGATATGGTGGAGGAGGTGGCGGTGGATATTATGGAGGTGGTAGTGGTAGTTGGAGTGGTGAAATAGTAGGTGGTGGTGGTGGTGGTTCTTCTTATTTAAATTCATTAAGTTTTAATATTTCTAATATAACAAATTCAATAACTGCTACTAATAATTCAAGAAGTCCTCCTGGAACTACCGAAATATATTATCAATCAGGAATTGCCGTTGGCGGCGCATCAGGAGGGAATAATGGAGGAAATGGTTTAATTGTAATTGAATATATAAATTCAACTGGTTATAATACATATACAACTACGAGAAGATATCCGCCAAAAGCATGGAATTCTATTACAGGTGAAAGTGTCAATACAACATTTAATGGTAAAACATGTAATTCAGTATCCATTACATTAGATACTTCTGGAATTACATATGGAAGTGGTATATATAATATTTATTATATTCGCCCCCCTGATTTAGCATATATGGCTAGTATGTTATTTGATTATAACGAAGATGTTAATAATGCTGGTGCTCATTTTGAAAATAATTATAATAGTTCAACTGGTGCTTATCAAGGAACAAATTATTTAGTTGAAAGTTCTTATTTAGGTGCTTGGTTTGTTATTAATATGCCTGTATCAATAGTTTTACAAAATTATTATTTATTATATAGATCCGGATATTTAGGAAGAGCACCTAAAAATTTTAGATTATATGGTTCTACTAATGGAAATAATTGGACAATTTTAGATAATGTTTCTGGTGCTACATATGATGGATCATTAAAATATAGTAAAACTATTACAAATACTAATTTATATAATTATTTTGGTGTTGTTATAAATTCTATTAATGGTGGTCAAGATGGTGTTCCTAATTTAATAGAATTTGGAATTAATGGACAAGAATTAATTGGTTATACGAAATTAACGACAAATTCAAGTGGTGGCGGAGGAAGTTTAAATAATAGTGGAATACCTGCGGGAACTAAATGGAATTCTACATATTCTTATATAAATGCTGGAAATTCTGGAACATCTACTCAAGGAGGTTCTGGTGGTTCAGCATTAGTATCAGGTGGATATACCGAAGTTATAACTGGTTCTTCATTAGTTCTTGGCGTAGGTGGTTCTGGTGCTACATCATCTTCTGTTCCTATTTTAAAAACAAATTATGGAAGTGGTGGAGATGGTAATGGAGGTTTAGGAACACAAGGATTAGCATTAATAAAAGTTCCCTTAAATATTCAACAACCAGTATTTAATGGATATATATATTATAGTAATATTACTAATTTACCAGCATTAAATAATATTATACTTTCTTCAAATCTCATCACATCTAATTATAATAATCAATTGAATTTTCCTAATGCTAATGTTAGTTGGGGTAATGAATGGTTTTTATACATAGGAGCATCTCCAACCTCAGTCCAAAATTCATTTATATTTAATCATCTTTCGCCAACAATTATGGCTAATGTTTCTATAACTGGAACAAATAATACAATTAATATTGCTAGTGATAATTCCAATTATAAATATGCTATATTTACTACCACCGGAACTTTTATAATTGATAATTCTCTAATATGCGATATTTTAATTGTTGGCGGAGGTGGTGGTGGCGGAAAATCAGACCTTACAGATGGAACCGCAGGTAGATATGGAGGAGGTGGCGGTGGTTCAGGAGATGTTATATATATTCAAAATTATAATTTATCAACAGGAACATATAATATCAATATTGGTTCAGGAGGTTCTGGTGGAACTGGAACAAATAATTCAAGTAATGGAGGAAATTCAACAATTGTTCTTAATAGTAGTATTATTATAGGTGCGGGTGGTGGTGGAGGTGGTGCTGATGCTCAAACATATTCAGGAAAATCAGGAACTATTTTAAATTCTTCTTGGGGTAATTCTTCTGGTGGTGGTGGTGGTGGTGGTGGTAATTTGGGAATTGGCGGTTTAGGTAATACATATTCAGGTAATGGTGCTACAGGAACAACAAGCGGAGACCCAGGTGGAGGTGGCGGAGGTGGTCCAGTTGCTAATGGTTCTGGAATTAATGGAGGCTCTGGTTTAACAGTTAATATAATAGGAACTAATGTTATTTATGGTGGAGGTGGAGGAGGTCAAAGAAATGCTTCTTGGGTTCCAGGTTCAGCTGGTGGAAGTATATATGGATATGGAGGAGGGACGTCTCAGAATGGTAATGGATTTACAGGTGGTTCAGGAATAGTTATAATAAGATATTATGCTACACAAATTAATTCTAAATGGTGGTTTAATGGAACAACAACTTCAACAAATGCAGAAATTAGTGATGAAAGGATTAAAAAAGATATTTGTGATATTCCAAATTCTCTCGATAAATTGATGCTTTTAAAACCAAAGGAATATTATTTATGTGATGAAAAAGATTATTTGAAGAAATATGGAATTATCGCCCAAGAGGTTAATGAAAATCTCGAATTAAATCATTTGGTTTATAATGATGAGGATTATATAGCTAATATTTATTTATATGCTTCATATGTGAAAGAAGATGGTATATATAAATTAATAACAAATTCTTCAATAATTGATTTAATTAATGTTGATGATGAATTAAAACTTTTATTAAATAATACGGATAATATCGAAATAATTATCGAAGAAAGTCCGTATCATAACAGATATAAAAAAAGATTTGTGAAAGTTAAATCAATAATAAATGAGATATCATTTGAAATTTATGAAGATATAGAATTGAATTTTAATGAAATAAATAATATTTTTATTTATGGAAAAAAAGTAGAAAATTTCAAAAAATTAGATTATTCTTCATTATATTCCTTAAATATTAAAGCAACCCAAGAATTATATAAATTAGTTCAAGAACAACAAATAATAATAGAAAACCTTCAAACAAGGATAAATGAACTTGAAAATAAAATTTAATTATAATTATTATAGAATATGTTTAGAATTTTAATAATATCTCTAATAACATTTATGATAGTTATAATCGTTTTCTTAATATTCATAAGTTTTATGAATACATCCTTAGAAAAATTTACTAATGATGATGTTAATTCTAATAATTTTAAAATTACAAATGGTTTTCAATATGATATTGATAATATAACAAGTGCTATTAAATTTACAGATAATGGTTTTATTACATTCAATAAAAATATCGTATGTCAAGTACTTATAGTCGGTGGAGGTGGAGGTGGAGCAAGAAATGATGGTTCGGAAGGTGGTGGCGGAGGTGGTGGTGGTGCTGTTGGTATAGGAACAATTAATTTTATAAAAGATAGACAATATACGATAATTATTGGAAGAGGTGGAAATGGCGCGAATTCTCATGGAAATGGAGCTAATGGCGTAGATACAATAATAAGAGGTTGTGATGGTGGTGATATAATTTTAAGAGGCGGAGGTGGAGGTGGAATTACGACAGGTTTGGATGGAGGTTCTGGTGGGGGTGGGTCGGGATATGGTCAAGATTATTTTGGAGGATCTATTATAACAAGTAGTATTCCTCTAGATACAAGTAATATTAATATTAATGTATATGGAGCAATTGGAGGTTATGGACGCAATGCGGGTGGGGGAGGAGGTGGAGGTGGAGGAGGTGGTGCAGGAGGGAAAAATGGCGATGGTAATATTGGTACTTTAATACCTAATTATCCACATAGTGGTAATAATGGCGCAGACGGAATAAAATGGATAATTAATAATGAATATTATGGTGGTGGTGGCGGAGGTGCTTCTGGATGTTATGGTGGATGTGAAAGAGATAATAATACAAAACAGAGCACAGGTGGTTTAGGAGGTGGCGGAGCAGGAGGTAATCGTAAAATTCCTTCTAACGGATTACAAAATACAGGCGGAGGAGGTGGTGGAAGTTCATATAATCCGGCTGGTAATGGAGGTTCCGGTATAGTAATAATTTGTTATAAATATTTATAAATATATTTATAATAGAATATGTTTAGAATATTAATAATATCCATAATAACATTTATAATAGTAATAATCATTATATTATTATTTATGAGTTTTATGAATTCTTTAACAGAAAATTTTGCTAATACTGATGATTTGAAGAAAAAAATTGATGATATTATGAAACAGAATAAAGCTTGGGGAATATATTTTGCTGAAAATTGGTCTGGAAATGTTCTTCCAGATAGTACTGCGAATAAAAGAGATGCTGTTACATCTGTAAATATTAAAAAAATAGTTAAAAATGGTAATGGAGCTACAGGATTAATTACTTATATTACAGGTGGAACAAATGATAATATCGTATGGCCATATGGTAGTATTCCACAAAATTTTACAGTATTGAGCTTATCGAGATATAATGGAGGTAATAAAAATAGAATTTTACAAAGCACAGGAGGAAATTGGCTTCATGGACATTGGGGAGGTAAGGCTGGTGTTTGTTTTTATGAAGGTTGGAAAACAATGTGGGGGGTTAATCATGAAACTAATAATGAGAATTGGATTTGTTGTATTGGTAATAATAGTAATAAACCTCCTAATAATATATTAATTAATGGTAATACTTATGGAATTGAAGGAAATGGTGCTGGTGGTGGAGGATATAATTTAGGTATTAATAATCCAAACTTCTGGGGAGGAAGGGAATATAGTGATTGGGCATTAGCTTGTGTAATAATATGGCCTGTTCAATTAAAAATAGAAGAAATGAGAGTATTTAATGAAATGATAGATGATTATAAAAAAAATGGTGGTTCATTACAAGATTATTTTTTAAATACATCTATTCAAACAACTACTGATGCGCAAAATTTACCACCTGCTGATAATGTAGTTTATGACAGAAAAATGTTAGCATATAGCTGGAGAACATTAGCTTTGATTGATAATATGGATATATATATACCACCTGAAAATAAAAATGATAAAACACAACCAACAGAAGGAATTTTTTATAATAAAACGGATTTTAAATTATTAAATCAAAAAGATTACTCAAAAGAACTTACATGGAAAATAATTAAAGATAATGATAAAAAATATATTTTAAAGGGTAATTATTTTGCTATTAAATTTGAAAAAAAAGAAATATTAAAGAAATATACTTTTAAAACAGATGATGTAAGTAAAGCGCCAAAATCATGGGTTATATATGGTTTTGATACAAATATTGGTTTAAAACAAATTGTTTCAGAATCTGCTAAAAATAGTGATTATGACGCATATTCAAATAAATCTGAAAATACTTATGTGAATTTTATATTAGATAATGATTTTTCTACAAATATTTATTTAATAATTTTTACAGATGATTTTAAAGTAAATTTATCACGAATTATATTAGAAGCGGGTGATCCTCTGTCTAATGTTGGAGCAACAAATACAAATGATATAACTAATAAAACAAACACTTTCTCAAATTAAATTCGAATAAAATAATAGAATATGTATAAAATTTTGATTGTATCTATATTAACATTCATTATAGTAATAATATTTTTCTTAATATTTATGAGTTTTATGAATAATGATATAAAAACTTCTATTGAAAATTTTTTTGATATAGATCCAATTATAACTAATGGAAATATTAAAGGAAATTATGTTGAATTTTTAGATAATGGTTCTATTGAATTTAAAGAACCTACAAATTGCGAATGGTTTATCGTAGGAGGCGGAGGTGGTGGTGGTTCGCGTCATGGAGGTGGAGGTGGTGGCGGTTCAGTTATTTATAGAGTTGAGACACCTCTTTCAGCAGGAAAATATGATATTATAATTGGTAAAGGAGGTAATTCAATCGTATATGGTCAAGGAGGTGTAGGAGGTGATACGATAGTTAAATTTAATAATTCTATTAAATATTTAGCAAAAGGTGGTGGTGCTGGTTATCATTGGAGTTCAACTGGAAATAGTAATAGAAACGGTGGATCTGGTGGAGGTGGCGGAGATAATCCAGGAATAGCTGTATCAACAAATGTACCAAACGAAGTATTTGGAAAAGGAGGGGGAAATATTACTACTGGATATGATCAAGGAGGTTGGGCAGGAGGGGGTGGTGGAGGTGCTAATGTTGATGGTAATAATGCTGATCCGGGTAATCGTTGGAATAACGCATCGGGAGGAAAAGGTGGAGATGGAATGTTATGCGGTTTTAATCAAACATATTATGGTGGTGGGGGTGGTGGTGGTTGTTTTGTAGGTTCCGGAGGAAATCCAGGTTCAGGAGGTAGAGGAGGTGGAGGTGCTGGTGGTAAAAAAGAAGGAACATCAGGAGGTGCTAATACGGGTGGCGGTGGTGGTGGTGGTGGATTTGATGGAGGAACGAATTATGAATCAGGTAGAGGTGGTTCAGGAATAATAATGGTAAAATATCAATAATTTTATTTAATTATAATTATAATAGAATATGTTTAGGATTTTAATAATATCTATAATAACATTCATATTAGTAATTATAATTTTTTTATTATTTATAAGTTTAAATCCACCAATAGAAAAATTTAGTATAGATTCTGATACTATTAAAAAAAAAATGCTCAAATTAATTACAGATAATCCTCCATGGGGAATATATATATCTGATGATTTGAATGGAAATATTCTTAAAGATAGATCTGGTAATAAGCGCGATGCTACCGCATCAGGAACCATTACAACAAAAACAAGCGATGGATATGGTGCTACCGGTAAAATTAGTTATATTACAGGTGGAACAAATGCTAATATTGTTTGGCCAAATGGTAGTATTCCACCAATATTCACTATAATGAGTTTAACGAGATATACAGGAGGTAGTAGAGGTAGAATTATAGAAAGTATTTCAGGAAATTGGCTTCATGGTCATTGGAATTCAAGAAGAGGTATGTGTTTTTATGAAGGATGGAAAACACAATATGATAAATCCATTGGAAATCTTGATAATTGGTTATGTTGTATAGGAAATAATGGAAGTGATTTAAATAAACCAGATAATATTTTATTAGATGGAACACCATTCGGCACTGATACGCGAGGCACTGGAAATTATACATTATCACTTAACAAAAATCCATGGGGAACTGAATTAAGTGATTGGGCATTTAATAGTATAATTATATGGGATAAATCATTATCAAAAGAAAATATGTTAGTATTAAATAATATAATTGAATATTATAAAAGTACTGGTGGAAATTTATACGATTATTATACAGATATAGCTAATTTATCATTTGATAGTGAAGACGAAAAAAAAGAAATAACAAATATTGTATATAATTTAAATAATAAAGCTTATGAATTTAATACAATTATTGATAGCAGTATTGAAGGTGGTATTAGAGATGGTTTATTAAGTGGTAAATTTGATTTCAAAAATCAAATAGATTATTCTGTAAGTCCTTGGAGTGCGATTATAAATACTGATAGAGATTATATTAGAAATGGTAATTATATAATATTACAAGTCCCTAAAATATCAATATTAAGAAAATATATGATTATGACAAGTGATAAGAATAAAGCGCCAGCAGAATGGTGTATTTATGGAATGTCTAAAAATAAAGAGAATACAATAATATTAACGCAAATAACATCCCAAAAAGTTACTAAAAGTGATTATGATGGTTTTAATAATAAAACAGATTATACATATATAAATTTTACATTAAATAATATTATAGAAGCAGGAGCCTATGTAATAGTTTTTAGATCAATTATTGATGGTAGTAATAATAATAATTTAAATATCACACGTATTAGATTAGATGAAGGGGAAAAATCTAATATTGTTTCAACATCAAAAGATTTATTATCTGAATCTTTAAATTAATTATAAGTGATATTTAGAAAGATAAATGATTGAAATACCTTCGTTAGATCCATTATTAATTATTTCATTAGTTGTAATGAATATTGGCGCCAAATTTTTAGACATTAAATTGACGGATTTTCAGCAAAAATTAATAAAAAATCATATGGTTCAGGCAATAATATTATTTTCAATGGTCTATATAGGCACGAGGGAAATAATAAAATCTATAATAATAGTAATTATCATATATTTATTAATATATGTATTATTAAATGAAAACCACGAATTCAATATATATTCGAAGAAATTATTATATAACGAAGGAATAATACAAAATTATAATAATATTAAAGATAAATATTATTATAATTTAGCAAAAATAAATATAGGTTTATAGGACATTAACAGTCCAATATAATTCATCATTTTCTTTCTTATAATAAATCAAAATTCTATATTCATCTTTTTTGATAATAATAGAACTTTCGGTAGAAAATAGAGCATCTGTTCCATATTTTTTCTTGATTATATCTATAATATCTGTATTATAATCATCAATATTTCCTTTAAAATAATTATTAAAACTTATTTCATTATTATTTATAAATCCTTTACTATCAATAAAATTAAATATTGATTCAATTGACATTTACTCATGAATATCCATAAAAACCTTAAATAAAAAATGAATATTAATCATAAATAAAATTAATTATCATAATGATGATGAAATTAAGAGATTGGATTGATATTAATAAACTTGATTGGAATTTATTATCATATAATCCCAATGCTATCCAAATTCTTAAAAAAAATCTTCATAAAATTGATTGGGAATTTTTATCAGTTAATCCTAATGGTATTGAAATTCTCGAAAAATATCCCGAGAAAATTTGCTGGAAATTATTATCATCCAATCCTAATGCTATGAAATTATTAAAGGAAAATCCTGAGAAGATTGATTGGATTGAATTATCATATAATCCTAATGCAATTGAATTATTAAAAGAAAATATAGAAAATGTTAATTGGTATGTATTATCATCAAATCCCAATGGTATAGAAATTCTTAAAGAATATCCAGAGAATATTTGTTGGAATATGTTATCATCTAATCCTAATGCCGTTCATTTATTAAAAGCAAATCCTGAAAAAATTAATTGGGATTATTTATCTGCTAATCCAAACGCCATTGATTTAATAAAGGCAAATATGGGATATATTGATTGGAATGAGTTATCATCTAATCCAAACGCCATTGATTTATTAAAAGCAAATCCTGATAATATTGATTGGTATATATTATCAGGTAATCCAAACGCCATTGATTTATTAGAAGAAAATCAAGAAAAAATAGATTGGATAGAATTATCATCAAATCCATCAATATTCGTATATGATTATGAAGAAATGCGAAATAGTAATCTTGATTTAAAGGAAGAGATAATGGCCATCGCATTACATCCAAATAGGATATTTAAATTAATGGATATTTATGGGAAAGAAGAAGTTTATAAGAATTATTTCTAAATTTAAAAATTGATTTTTGTTTTATATCAAATGAATTATAAATGTTGAAATTGAGGAATTGGATAGATATCAATAAAATAAATTTCAAATTATTATCAATTAATCCAAACGCCATAAGAATTCTTGAAGAAAATCCGGAGAAGATTGATTGGGAAGGATTATCGAGCAATCCTAATGCTATGGAATTAATTAAGGATAATCTCGAAAAAATTAATTGGAAATTATTGTCAAGTAATCCAAACGCCATTGAAATTCTTAAAGAACATCCTGAGAATATTGATTGGGAATTATTATCATCTAATAAAAATCCAAGAATTATTGAAATTTTCAATCAGTTTCCTAATAAAATTAATTGGTATTTATTATCAGGAAATCCTTGCGTAATTGATTTTCTTAAAGAAAATATTGAGAATATTAATTGGCGTTCATTATCATGTAATCCAAATCCAGAAGCATTAGAAATATTAATGAACTATCCTAATAACATTGATTGGAATTCATTATCATGTAATCCAAATGCTATTGAATTATTAAAAGAGAATTTGGATAAATGTAATATATCAAACTTATCGAAAAATCCCAAAGCCTTAGAATTAATTAAAGATAATCCCGATTGGAATTCACTTTCTTTAAATCCAAATCCAAAAATTAAAGAGATATTTAAAGGACATTATGAAAATATTAATTGGAATTATTTATCAGCTAATCCAAACGCTATTGAAATTTTAAAAGAAAATCCTAAAAAGATTAATTGGCTATTATTATCATTTAATCCAAACGCGATTGAAATTCTTGAAGAAAATCAAGAGGAAATTTACTGGGATTTATTATCATATAATCCATCAATATTCACATATGATTATGAAGAAATGCGAAATAGTAATCTAAGATTTAAAGAAGAAATATTAGAGAAGGCATTAAATCCAGATAGAATATTTAAATTAATGGAGGAATATAATAAAGAAGAAGTGTATAAGAATTATTTTTAGATGGAGAAACCAAGATTAATTTTAAGAGATTGGATTAAAATCGAGAAATTAAGTTTGAATGCTTTATTTTCGAATGAGAATGCGATAGATTTAATTGAAAATATACTTATTAAATATCCTTATTATATAAATTGGAATATTTTGTCTATTAATCCAAACGCTATTGAAATCTTGAAAAAAAATAGGAATAATATAAATTGGCGTTTATTATCTAAAAATCCTAATGCTTTGGAATTATTATTGCGAGATAAAGATAAGATTAATTGGGATTTATTATCATCTAATCCAAACGCCATTGGAATTTTAAAAGAATATCCTGAAAAGATTAATTGGGTAGAATTATCAAATAATCCTAATGGTATTGAAATTATTAAGGAAAATCTTGAAAAGGTTAATTGGTCTTTTTTATCATCTAATCCAAACGCAATTAAAATTCTTAGAGAACATTCAGAAAAAATAGTATGGAGTTATTTATCATCTAATCCAAACGCGATTGAAATTCTTAAAGAAAATTATGAAAAAATAGATTGGAGTTATTTATCATCTAATCCAAACGCGATTGAAATTCTTAAAGAAAATCCAGAAAAAATAGATTGGAATATATTATCATCTAATCCAAATGCTATTGAATTATTAAGAAATAATGAGGAAAAAATAAATTATAAAGAACTTTCATATAATCCATCAATATTCACATATGATTATAATAAAATGTTAAATACTAATCTAAGATTTAAAGAAGAAATATTAGAGAAGGCATTAAATCCAGATAGAATATTTAAATTAATGGA
>Ga0114968_10001310_pt1 | contig 19031 bp, 17 predicted proteins | sample M_130807_EF_Meta_FD_87020 | JGI IMG/M metagenome (GOLD analysis project Ga0114968, IMG submission 87020) | Freshwater microbial communities from Lake Montjoie, Canada to study carbon cycling - M_130807_EF_MetaG | ecosystem: Environmental > Aquatic > Freshwater > Lake | place: Lake Montjoie...
CAGACAATCAGTTCCTTGAGCTAGCCAAGCTAACGAAATATCAGTTCCCGGACTATGGCGGCATTTTGGAGGAGACTCGGACAACTTTTATCAAGGGAGAAGATGAGGTCATCGCGGCTCTGATCGACGGCGTAAAACGTGCCAAAAGGCACATTCGCACCTCACGATACTTTCCCCAACCAATCAACAAGCGACACAATGACTACATCTCCGCGCTAAATGATGCTCTGCACAAAAATCAGCTTCGCGATCATCTTTCACGAGTGATTGCGTGCAATAATGCCGAAAAGCTTGATGACATTCATGAGTGCATCCGGCTGTTTGCTGGGAGGAGCGCTACGCTTTACCTTACTGGATTCGGACACAGCTTTGATATGGTCACGATTGATAACAAGGAGGCGTTCCTTCATTTTTACGGAAGCGAGTCAGTTGTATCGGCAAGTCTTCATATTCGCGACCCCCAAGTTACGGAGCGGCTAATCAAGGTTTACGACTATCTAAAGGATGATTCCGAAGAAGTCGTTCTTCCGATCAAATGCTCTCACCTCAAAACGGAAGCCGATATTCAGGCAGCCACAAAGAGGGCCGATAAATTTTTTAACCGGCACTTCAATGCGACCAACGGCACCTAACCATGCGCTATAGCGAACGGCCTTGGCTGGCACGCTCGCATCGCCTCAGATTGGAATGAGGTTGTTTTCGCCTATTTCGGTGATCATATGCATCTCTGCGGACGAAAAACTTCCTGTCCAACGGAGAAGAAATTGTTTGGTAATTGTGGCGATGGATGGAGCTGAAAAGGAAATCGTAAAAACATAATCGCCTTCTCCGGCATTAAAGAGTTGTTCGAATGCAGGGCTGCTAAGCCATTTGTGCCCCTTTGTTCCTGGTCGGAAATTCCAAGGCGTATTACTCCCAGTCTCGACTCCAACGACATCCAGATAATATTCCAAATCATTCACGAGTGTTTTACATTCTGAATCGGAAGACTCAGAGGGTTGAAACGCTAGGTTGATTTGATCTCCGTTCCACAACCTTTTACCATTGGACTCGATTCGTACGAGTATAGCCCGACATTCTCTAATCGGTTCCACGCCAGGATTGCGAACTGCAACACGGAAAATCCGACCATGGCCCGCATGACCGAATCCCGCCTTACACCCGTCAATTTCGGCGGCGCAGGCGACATCCAACTTGGGTTTAAACGCATCTTGAAGGTCTGCGTTATCCTTCTCCAGTTCACCAATACGATTTTGGCTCGAAATATGTAGCCAATAAGGGGACATCAGAGTGCGATAAATGAACTCAGCGCCAAAGAGGACGACCCAAATCAGCCAAGATTCGGTGTCTTGAATAAATGTGCGGATTCCACTAGGAAGCCAGGCTGGGTTTATCCATACGACTATGCCAAATAATGCACTGAATGCAGCGACCAAAAAATCCACACGTGATGGTTTTCTAGAACGCAGGCATTGACTCAGAAAGTTAAAGAAACCCGGAGATTTTGTATGAGTGTGTTTCTTTGGGTTTTGCTGATACTCTTTCATGTCCATGAGGTAATCGAACTCCTATTAAAGCAAACGGAAATCTATTCGCTTTGACACACTCCCCAGCACAAGCAAGCTGCCAGGCATTCAGTCCCCTCCTGTCCTGATGGATCGAACGCCTCAGCGGCTCACCCACACACACCGGAATCCCCGCTCAATACCCATGCGCAAACTGGATGTCGAGCGTCTGCATGTAGGTGTGCAGACCCGCATCTTGCACCGGCAGGACGATGGCGTCCTCGTCGCTTTCGTTGTGATGCGAGTGCCACCAGCCGGGGGGCGTCACAAAGGCTCCACCGGCCACCCAGTTGGCGCGGACGGGGTCAATGATGTTGCCATCGGCATCCAGATCGCGGCCGATCAGGGTGTAAACGCCTTCCGTGGCCTTCACGGCGAAATCAAGGGCGATGGAGTTGTGCCGGTGGGCCTTCTGCTTGCTCTTCGCCGGCAGCAGATTGTAGAGCGACCACATGGAGTGCGTGAGCGTCTTCGTCTGCGGGCAGTCAGGATTCGCCAGCAGAATGCCGTTGCGGTTCTTATCCTTGCCCTCGTTTTCCTTTCGCACCTTTTCCAGCTCGCTCGTGAGCAGCTCACGGGAGAAATAAAGCGGCCGGAACCTTGGGCTCGTGGGCTTCGCACCCAGGAAATCCATCAGCGGCTGGTCGTTCACCCAGTAGAAGGCGCTGTCCTCACTCGCGCGATGCCGGATCTCGCCGGTGACGGGCAGCGCAAAGAAATCGCCCGTTTTCCAGCTCAGCTTCTTGCCATCGACCACACTGAAACCCGCGCCGCGAATGACATAAAACACCTGACTGCTGGCATGGCAGGAGGTGGGCAACTCCTCACCAGCGGCGATGTGGACAAAATGGGCCAGAAGATTCGGCCCGGTGGCCGGGTGGCTGGTTTCGAGCTTCTGGGACAGCTCCAGTGGGATGATTTGGCTCTCGGCGATGTGATGCATCGAGGGCGGAAACACATCAATGCCGATCTTGGGCATGCGCGGATTCGCCGCGCTGCCATACTCGAAGAACAAGCCCTGCTTTTCCCATTCTTCGTTGCAGGTCGGGGCGGAGTCTGAGGTCGTGTCAGTCATGGCGTTGGATGAGTGTCCGGCGAAGAATAGGCATCATTGAAGCGGCAAGGGAAGCAATTTTGTCGGTCGAGGCCTGTGCCCGGTGCCATCCACTCACGCGCGAAAGCCCTTCTCGGCTCCGGCACGTTTGCCGCTGTCTTTGAGTGTCCGTGTCAACCACAGCGCAGCCGATACACCCAGCCCCCCAGGTCACCCACCTCCCGATCCATCCTCCCCTCAGCGTCCTCCCTTTCTCCCCACCGCAGCTCCGCCTCCTGGCAGGATGCCAGGCGTTCGCGTTGACAAGGAGAAGCCAATGAGCCACATGAGCCGATGTTCATTCGAACGCCTTCTTGACGGTGCCATCCCCATGTGTCAAAAATGGCTTCCATGGTCACCCTCGCGGCAAGGTCACGACAGGCAAAGTTAACGTCCCCACGTGCGAACGTTGGAGAACTTTTTGCCACGCCTCAGCAGGCCGCCAGAAAGACCCAAAAAACCTCCATCGAGCTTTTCAGCGGCGCGGGAGGGCTGGCGCTCGCCACCCACATGGCCGGGTTTGATCACGCAGGTTTGTTTGAGTGGAATGGGGATGCATGCGCCACGGTGCGGGCCAACGCCGCAGCCTGCACCGTTCCAGGGCTGACTTCTTGGTGCCAGAAAGTCACCGAAGGCGATGTCAGCCACATTTCTTTTTCGAAGTACGCTGGCATTGATCTAGTAGCTGGCGGACCACCCTGCCAGCCCTTTTCGATGGGCGGCAAGGCGCTCGGCATGGAAGACGAGCGCGACATGATCCCGCAGTTCATTCGGGCCGTGAGAGAGATCCAGCCCCGCGCCTTCATCATGGAAAACGTACGTGGGCTTACCCGTGCCGCCTTCTCCAATTACCTCAACTACACCCTCCTACAGCTCACCTACATTGAGCTATCACGGAAGAAGGGCGAATCTTGGCTCGATCATCTGCACCGCCTCCAGAAGCACCACACTACAGCCCCACGCACCGGGGTTCGGTACAATGTTTGCTCAGAGGTGCTAAACGCCGCCAACTACGGCATCCCTCAATGCCGGGAGCGTATCTTCATCGTCGGCTTCAGGGCAGACCTTGACGCGAACTGGTCGTTTCCAGATCGCACCCATTCGCTGGAGAGACTCTTGTGGGACCAATGGGGCAGTGGGGAGTATTGGGAAAGCCTCGGCATCCCTCAGCCCAAGGTGATACCAAGTGCTGTTGAACGACGCTTAAACTCGATCCATCGCCCGCTGGAAAACATCCTTCCTTGGAAGACCATTCGTCAGGCCCTGCAAGGCCTGCCCAAGCCATTTCAGGACCGCGACAATGCAGGCACCGTTTTCAATCATCGGTTCCAAGCGGGCGCGCGTCCCTACCCAGGACACACTGGTAGCCCCTTTGATCTGCCTTCCAAAACCCTCAAGGCAGGCGGCCATGGCGTACCCGGCGGAGAAAACATGATCGCCTTCGCCGACGGCACCTGCCGCTACCTCTCCGTCCGCGAAGCCGCCCGCGTCCAGACCTTCCCTGACAGTTGGAAGTTCGAAGGCTACTGGAGCGAGGCCATGCGCCAGCTCGGCAATGCCGTCCCTGTCGATCTCGCGAAAGTCGTTGCCACCAGTGTGGCAAAGACGCTAGATCGCTGCTGAGCCATGCATTCGTTCTATAACTTCGACTTTCTGGGCACCATCTCTCGCCAGCTTCAGGAAAAGCTCGAAGAACTTCCTGTATCCATTCTCAACGCTCAGGCCCTGGAGACACTCACCGCCTTCCAGGCAGAAAGCAACGCGAGGCAGGGAGTGTACCTGCTCCACTATGACGACAAACCCGTCTATGTCGGCAAGGCGGACAACATAGCCGACCGCCTCAGCCAGCATTTGCGCAAGCTCACGGGTAGAAAGAATATCGATACCGCCAAAATCGGGTACAAGGCCCTCCTGCTGGACAAAAGCATGAGCACCGCCGCCAATGAAAACGTGCTCGTGACCCTCTTCAAAGCAAAGCATACTCATATGTGGAACGGCCAGGGCTTTGGTCCCAAAGACCCCGGCCAGCAGCGCGACACAACGCGCCCCGGCCCCTTCGACACCCGCCACCCCATCAAGCAGGACTATTTCGTCCCAGATGTGGCCGATGACGAAACGGTGGCCAGCCTTCTGGAGAAGATGAAGAGCAACCTTCCCTATGTTTGCCGCTATACTCTGGAAGGTCACGAAGACCAGCCCATCAACCTGCGAGGCATCACCCGCACCGCCCGCGCCCTGATGCAGGCCGTCGTCAACACCCTCGGCCCCGGCTGGAAGGCAGGCATTCTCAGCTACGGCATGGTGCTCTACCGCAATGAGAAAAGATACCCCTACGGGGAGGAACTCACGGCGGAGTGATCGCTGAGTCTGCCAGATCGGAAAGACACTTTTCCTGCCACAACACAGCCGACACTAGCTCCCCCCAAGCTCACCCACCTCCCGATCCCATCCTCTCCTCAGCGTCTTCCCGTTCTCCCCCCTGCAGCTCCGCCTCCTGACAGAGTCCCAGGCATTCACCTTCGCCAGCCTGCTGACAGGCTGAATGGCTTTCTTTACCCATGCCATGGCCGGGTGATCGCCTCATTTAACCGCCGACCATCCAAAGGACGGACCTCTGAAAACGCAAACAACGTGCAGAATTGCCGGATCCGACACACCCAAGCCTCCCTTTTGCACTCAAACATGACGATTCATGGGCATGTCTAAACAACCATCCACATCCGCGGAGGATGGCTGCGACAAAAAAGGGCTGGCTGATCTTCGTGAATCATCTAAAAGAACCCGCTGTTTCACCCGGCTCCTGACACGTGACTTTTTTCGTTCGATTCATGAAAACCCACCTGGCTGTGCTGCTCGCCGGCCTGCTAGCTGCGGCTCTGCCCCTACAGGCCAAAAGCCTGGAGGAGACGCGCGCGGCGGCGGAGCAGGGCATCGCGGCGGCTCAGTACGACCTAGCCCTGCGCTACCTCCACGGCCAGGGCGTGGAGGAGAGCGATACGGAGGCGGTGGAGTGGCTCCGCAAGGCCGTGACCCAGGGCCATGCGGACGCCCAGCGGCGGCTGGGCATGTGCTACCTGCTGGGCACCGGCGTGCCGCAGGATGCCGTAGAGGCGGTGAAGTGGCTGCGGCTGGCGGCGGAGCAGAGTCAGATCGGCGCGATGAAGCAGCTGGGCGTCTGCTACAAACTGGGCTCCGGCGTGCCGAAGGACTTGGCCGAGGGCATGAAGTGGCTGCGGAAGGCGGCGGAGTGGGGCGACGCGGATGCGCAGATGGAGCTGGGCGTGGCCTACTTCGATGGTGAGGGTGTGCCGCAGGATGCGCTGGAGGCGGCGCGGTGGTTTCGCAAAGCGGCGGAGCAGGGCGATCTCAATGCGCTGAAGACCCTGGGCACCATCTACGCCCAGGGCGAGCGGGTGCCGCAGGACCTGCCCGCAGCGGCGAAGTGGTTTCGCCAGGCGGCGGAGCAGGGCGATGCCGAAGCGCAGATGAAACTGGGCCTAGCCTATTCTCTGGGCGCGGGGGTGGCCATTGATCTCAAGCAAGCGCTCGACTGGCTGGGCAAAGCGGCGGCGCAGAACTATCCACCGGCGCAGTTGGAAATGGGCGTGAGCTACATGCTCGGCTCCGGCGTGGAGCGCAGCGAGATCGAAGCCGTGAAGTGGTTTGCCAAAGCCGCAGAGCAGGGCGATGCCGACGCCCAGACGAAGCTAGCGGCGGCCTACTTCCATGGCACGGGCGTGGAAAAGAACGTCGCTGAAGCCGCGTCTTGGTTTCGCAAGGCGGCGGAGCAAAATTTTCCCCCGGCGCAGGTCGGGCTGGGTGGCTGCCACCTCACCGGAGAGGGCGCGCCAAAGGATGCCGTGGAGGCGGTGCGGCTGTTTCGCGCCGCAGCGGAGCGGGGCGATGCCGCCGGGCAGCTCGCCCTGAGCCTGCAGTACGAGAGAGGCGAGGGCGTGGAAAAGCAGCTGGTGGAGGCCCTGAAGTGGTGCCGTCTGGCTGCTGCCCAAGGCTACGAAGTAGCCGTGCTCCACCAGGCCACGCTGGAGGCGGCGATGACGCGCGAACAGATCATCGAGGGCGTCCGACTGGAGCGCGAGTGGAAGCCAGCGAAGTAAGGCAGAAGGTGCTGGTTCTCCATTGAGCTCGGCGTCCTGTTAATCGCCGTGGGCTTCGCGCGGATCTGGCTATTCTTCAATTTCCTGAAGTCGTTTCGGAAATAACGGAGCAGGCGGAGGTTTGCCACGAAAGGCCGCGCGGATGCGGCGTAGTTTGTCGCGCATGTTTGTTTCTCCACGCATTCTCTCGCTCGCGCTGGGCCTAGCGCTCACCGGCTTCGCCACGGCCAAAGAACCCTTCAAGCCCAATCTCGGCCCCGAGCTGCCGCGCATCACCGTCACCTGCGGGGATGTGACGCTGCTGCTGCGCCAGGCCACGCAGTGGACGCCCGGGCGCATTGATTTCCGTGGCAGCGCGATGACGACGGAGAGCAGCGCCTACGGCACCGTGTTCTCCTTTCCCGACGTCGGCTTCATCGGCACCGCACATCTGGAAAACGAGCCCGAGAAGCTGCGGTCGCTGGACTTCTTTCTCGATAACCAGCGCATTGAAATACCCGCCGCCGAGCTCAAGGGCAGCACGTTTCGGCTGGAGCGCAAATCGCGCATCCGCACCTTTGATCTGACCAACACCACCGAGATCAAAGACCACCGCCTGTATGAAACCGCCACCGTACACACCGCCGAAGCCGTGCCGCTGAAGCTGGTGTATCATTTCATGCATGCCTGGCGGCCCACGGTGAGCGCCTTCCTCGCGGGCAACGATTCTCTACCAGACCATACCATCTCCGGCCCGCTGCGCGATGACAAGGAGGTGGCGAAGAAATTCTACATCAACCAGCGTGTGGACTGGCTGGCCGTGTATGAGCCGAAGAGCGGGCAGTTCGCTGTCTCGCGCCTGCTGCAGGTGCCGGAGCTGGGCGGCCACACGGCCACGCTCTGGAATGTGCCCGGCGTTTACCGAAAGTCTTACCTGAAGTGCTTCGAAAGCGCCACCGTGCCCGCTGGTTTCACCGGCACCTGGAGCATGGTCACCGCCTTCGGCACCAGCCCGCTGGAAACGTGGGAGGCCCAGGCATGCAGCCTCGCGGCGACGTTGCGCGACACCCGGTAAGGGTATGCTGCGCCACGCCTGTGCGCTTTCGTTTGAAAGCCCCTGCCGCCCAGGCGAAACCTTGAAGCTCAGCCAACCACCTGCATGCCATCCCTTCGCCTCTTCTTTTTCTGCTGCCTCACATTCGTGAGTCAGGCTGCAGAGCCGGAGAAACTCCTGCTCGCACATTACATGCCCTGGTATGGCACCAAGGAGGTGAGCGGTAAATGGGGCTGGCACTGGACGATGAACCATTTCAACCCCGACCAGTTGAAGCGGGATGGTCAGCGAGAGGCCGCATCGCACGACTACCCGCTCATCGGCCTGTATGATTCCGGAGATGACCAGGCGCTGGAGTGCCAGGTGCTGCTGATGAAGCTGGCCGGTCTCGATGGCGTGATCATCGACTGGTATGGCACCCGGGATTTCAACGACTACGCCGAGAACCATGAGCACACGCGCAAGCTCATCCCCTGGCTAAAGAAGGCGGGCCTGCGCTTTGCCCTCTGCTACGAGGACCAGGCCATCGGGCAGATGAAGCTAATGGCCGACGAAGCGATAAAGCAGGGCCTGCTGGATCTCCAATGGGCCGAGCAGCATTGGTTCAGCGATGCGTCTTATGTGAAACAGAACGGCCGCCCGGTGATGCTGGTCTTTGGGCCGCAGCATTTCAAGCGCGCGCAGTGGGACCAGCTTCGTACGGCGCTGCCTTCCAATCCCATGCTCTTCGGCCTGCCGCATCTCGCCAAAGACCACGGCATGGACGGCAGCTACGGCTGGCCGCCGGTGAGCGGAGGCAAGGCGATCTCAACGGAGAAGTGGCATCAGGAACTCGAGGCGCTTTATGCACGTGGCAATGCGGGAGAAACCGTTATCGCCAGCGTCTTCCCGGGCTTCCAAGACATCTACAAGCAGGCAGGTGTGCATGACAGTTACGGCAGCATCGCGCCGCGCTCAGGGCAGACGCTGGCGGAGTCGCTCGACATGGCCATGAAGAGCAACGCGGCGCTGATCCAGATCGCGACGTGGAATGACTATGGTGAGGGCACCGTCATCGAGCCCACACGCAACAACGGCTATCGCTACCTCGAGATGGTGCAGCAGCGCAAGACCGCGCCAAAATTCAGCGCGGCCGATCTGCGGCTACCCGTGATGCTCTACCAACTCCGCAAACGCAGCGCTGGAGATGCGGAACTTTCCGAGGAACTGAACCGCGCTGCCACGCTGCTGTTTGAAGGGAAATGCATCGAAGCCGAGGCCGTGCTGGCGGCGAAGCTCCAGAGCAAGTAATCTGCACCGCAATGTCCTCCATAACCTCCTTACTTCGCCATGCTTGGCTCCTCCTCGTCTGTACACACGTCTCGTGGGCTGCGGAGAACGCCCCACTGACCAACGTCCCCTACAAGACGGGAGACACTCTCAGCAGTTACGAGCAGAAGCGCTGCCTGCTGGACGTGTACCTTCCCAAGGGGGAGAGAGGAGAGGACAAAGGCTTTGCCACGCTGGTATGGTTCCATGGCGGTGGCCTGACGGGCGGCAACAAGGACGCCGACGGCACCAAAAAGGTGGCGCTCGGCCTCGCGCAGTCGGGCGTGGCGGTGGTGGTGCCAAACTACCGGCTCAGCCCGCAGGCGAAGTATCCGGCCTACATTGAAGACGCCACGGCGGCGGTGGCCTGGACGCTGCAAAACATCGCGCAGCATGGCGGCGACACGAAGCGCGTGTTTGTGGGCGGGCATTCGGCGGGCGGTTATCTCACGCTCATGGTCGGCATGGATGCGCATTACCTCGCTGCGTTTGGCCTGAAGCCGCAGAACCTCGCGGGACTCATTCCCGTGAGCGGGCAGGTGATGACGCACTACACTGTGCGGCAGGAGCGTGGCATTGCGAAATTCAGCGTCACCGCCGATGAAGCCGCCCCAGTGCGCTACGCCGACGTGAAGAACCTCCCGCCCATGCTCGTGCTGTGCGCCGACAAAGACATGCCCGCGCGCGCGGAGGAGAACATCTATCTCGCGGCGCTGATGAAGGGTGCCGGGAACAAGCGCGTGACCGTACAGGTCATCGCCGACCGCAATCACGGCAGCGTCGGCCACAACATCGCGAATGAGGGCGATCCAGCGCGGGCGGCGATTTTGAAGTTCATGGAGGGAGAGCAGTAACCAGTCCCGGAGACTGGAAAATGAGGATCGCAGCCTCAAAAGCACGATGGCTGTGATTCCATGCGTAGGAGTGGGCAACCATGAGACTCTTCCTGCTGCTCCTCAGCGCCAGCGCCTTCGCCGCGGACTCACCCACGCTGCGCCCTAAGCCGGAGCCGAAACCCGGCGGCATCATCATGTTTGGCGACTCTACCACCGCCCCGCGTGGAAGCCTCAAGGTGTATGCCACGCGAGTGGAAGCAGCACTGCAAAGCGTCGGCTCCACCCTCAGCGTCCACAATGCCGGCATCGGCGGCAACACCACGCGGGATGCGCGCAAGCGCATGCAAACCGACGTGCTCCAATACCAGCCGCGTCTTGTGGTGATGCAGTTCGGCATCAATGACTCCTGCGTGGACGTGTGGAAGAACCCGCCCGCCACTGCGCCACGCATCGCCATGGAAGAGTATCTTCTCAACCTGCGCATCATGATCACCGCCGCACAGAATGCGAACGCCAAGGTCATCCTTATGACCACCAATCCGCTGCGCTGGACGCCGAAGCTCAAGGAGCTGTATGGCAAACCGCCTTACCATCCCGAAGCCGAAGACGGCTTCGACTCCGCCACTCTGGGCGGGTACAATGAGGCCCTGCGCAAGCTCGCTGCGGAGCTGAAAGTGCCGCTGGTGGATGTCCGTGCGGCCTACCCCGAGTTTGCCAAACAGCACCAGACGACCATCGACGGTTTGCTGCTCGACGGCATGCACCCGAATGACCTCGGCCAGGAACTCGTCGCGGAGCTGCTGCTGCCCGCCATCCGCGCCGCACTGCGCTAGGCTTGCTTTCAGTGCGCCAGACCCAGAAGCTGCGCACCTTGGGATTGCGCCGGAGCGTGGTCTCGTTTAGCTCTGCCGCTCTCAATTCCCCTCCAAATCATGTCCGCGAAGATCATCTATACCCTGACCGACGAAGCTCCCCTGCTGGCCACCTTTTCGTTCCTGCCCATCGTGCAGGCCTTCACGAAGCCCGCCGGCATCACGGTCGAAACGCGCGACATCTCCCTGGCAGGCCGCATCCTGGCAAATTTCCCCGATTTCCTGACGGATGCGCAGAAGCAGTCCGATGACCTCGCCTACCTCGGCAAGCTCTGCCTGGAGCCGACCACAAACATCATCAAGCTGCCAAACGTCTCCGCCTCCCAGCCGCAGCTCAAGGCCGCCATCGCTGAACTGCAGAGCAAAGGCTACGCCGTGCCAAATCTCCCCGAGAACCCGCAGACCGAAGCCGAGAAGGACATCAAGACCCGCTACGCCAAAGTCATGGGCAGCGCCGTGAACCCCGTGCTACGCGAGGGTAACTCCGACCGCCGTGCGCCGAAGGCCGTGAAAGACTACGCCAGGGCGCACCCGCACTCGATGGGCAAGTGGAGCGCTGATTCCAAGACCAGCGTGGGCACGATGGGCAAGGATGACTTCTTCTCGAACGAAAAATCCGTCTGCGTGGAAGCTGCCACCGAAGTGAAGATCGAGTTCATAGGCAAGGACGGCACCACCAGGGTGCTGAAGGACAAGACCCCGCTCAAGGCCGGTGAGATCCTCGACGCCACGCTCATGAGCAAGAAGGCGCTCGTCGCTTTCATCGAAAGCCAGATCGCCAAGGCGAAGGCGGACGGCGTGCTCTTCTCCCTGCACATGAAGGCCACCATGATGAAGGTGAGCGATCCCATCATCTTCGGCCATGCCGTGCGCGTGTTCTTCAAGGATCTCCTCGCCAAGCACGCCGCTGCGTTCGCTGAAATTGGTGTCGATCTGAACAACGGCTTCGGCGATCTCGTCGCAAAGCTCAGCAAACTGCCAGCCGACAAGAAGGCTGAAGTCGAGGCCGACATCCAAGCCGCCTACGCCAACGGCCCCGCGCTCGCCATGGTGAACAGCGACAAAGGCATCACCAATCTCCACGTGCCGAGCGACGTCATCGTCGATGCCTCCATGCCTGCGATGATCCGCGGCGGTGGCAAGATGTGGAACGCCGCTGGCAAAGAGCAGGACACACTGGCCGTCATCCCGGACAGCAGCTACGCCGGTGTGTACCAGGCTGTGATCGACTTCTGCAAAAAGAACGGCGCACTCGACCCCAAGACCATGGGCAGTGTCCCGAACGTCGGCCTCATGGCCCAGGCCGCCGAAGAGTACGGCAGCCACAACAAGACCTTTGAAGTCCCCGCCGACGGCACCGTGCGCGTCACCGACAGCGCAGGCACCGTGCTGCTTGAGCATGCCGTCGAAGCTGGCGACATCTGGCGCGCCTGCCAGACGAAGGATGCGCCGATCCAGGACTGGGTGAAGCTGGCCGTCAAACGCGCCCGCGCCTCAGGCACGCCCGCCATTTTCTGGCTCGACAAGGCCCGCGCCCATGACGCCCAGATCATCGCCAAGGTGGAGAAGTACCTCAAGGACCACGACACCAGCGGTCTCGACATCCGCATCATGACGCCTGCCGACGCCTGCACCTTCTCGCTGGAGCGCATCGTCAAAGGTGAGGACACCATCTCCGTCACCGGCAACGTGCTGCGCGACTACAACACCGACCTCTTCCCCATCCTCGAAGTCGGCACCAGCGCCAAGATGCTCTCAATCGTTCCGCTCATGAACGGCGGCGGCCTGTTTGAAACCGGCGCCGGCGGCTCCGCGCCGAAGCACGTGCAGCAGTTCCTCGAAGAGAACTACCTCCGCTGGGACAGCCTCGGCGAGTTCTTCGCACTCGCACCGAGCTTCGAGCACATCGCCGAAAACTTCAGCCTGCCCAAGGCCAAGGTGCTGGCAGACGCCCTCGACGCCGCCACCGGCAAGTTCCTCGAAAACGACCGCAGCCCCGGCCGCAAGCTCGGCACCATCGACAACCGTGGCAGCCACTTCTACCTCGCCCTCTACTGGGCGCAGGCCCTGGCCGCCCAGACCGCCGACGCCGAACTCCAGGCCCACTTCAAGCTTATCGCCGAAGAACTCACCGCCAACGAAACCAAGATCGTCGCGGAGCTTCTTGCCGTGCAGGGGAATCCCGTCGAAGTCGGTGGGTACTACAAGCCTGACCTCGCGAAGGCCGATGCGGCGCTGAGGCCGAGCGCGACGTTTAATGGGATTTTGGCGAAGGTGTGAGGGCCTGATACAATCAGGCGCTTGCCGCCCCAGAATTGTGATGGTATGTGTTATGGCATGGCGACCATGACTCATCGCACGACCTTCTCGCTCGACGAGGGGACCACCACACGCATCAAGAGCCTCGCGAAACTTTGGAAGGTTTCGCAGGCCGAGGTGGTTCGGCGTGCCGTGTCATTGGCTGAAAAGCCCGAGTACCGGCCTGACCCGGTGGCCTTGCTTCAACAACTTCACAGTTCCGGTGAAGGCCTTTCCGCTAAGACAGCCAAAGCTTATCTTGCCGAGGTACGTGAAGATCGCAAAAAGTGGCGAGGCGCATGATCTGCCTCGATACCAACTACCTGATCCTCGGCCTCATGCCAGGCAGTCGTGAGAGCCAAGATCTGATTCACTGGGCTCAATCAGGTGAGACGCTCATCACCGCGATGCCTGCATGGTATGAGTTCACTTGTGGGCCAGTCACTGCTCTACAGATCGCCACCATTCGGTCATTTCTACATGCTCTGATCGCATTTGACGAACCGCAGGCATCAGAGGCTGCGCAACTGTTCAATGCGGCGGGACGCAAACGTACGTTAAGAATTGATGCCATGATCGCCGCCACGGCAATCGTAGCAGGTGCAGCACTGGCCACGAACAATCACAAGGATTTCAACGTCTTCGTGCCGCATGGCCTAAAGCTGATTTGAGAATGGTTGTCGATTGTCCAGTTTGCCGCAACTGGGCAAATTTCCCCTCTACGCAAGCTTGATCGAATTCAAGTAGAGTGATTCCCAAGGACGATCGTGACAGACCTACGGGCTTAGGGATGGATGCATAACCTCTCTAGCATGTCTCAAGCATGGCATGGGACTTTTCGAAGTCGCGCTTCGCTATGTCTGCATGGCGGAGCATCACTTGGTAGGACCCCGCATCCCAGATGTTGAAACCTACCTTGAAGTTGGAGTCGATCTGCAACAGCTGGCACCAACCGTTCATCTCTTCTTCGATCTTATCAGGCGAGTCTGCATAGGCTTCACGTGTCGTTTTCAAACGTTCCCAGGCATCATGTCCCACTGCTGATAGTGGATGGGAGTCGCTCGAACTCAAGGAGAGCAGCGCCATGCATTCGAGAGGGCTATGCCTTTCACGTGATTGATAACCAAAGAGCTTCCCTGCCGTGCCCTCTGGATCGGAGGTGCCTTTCAAAACTGACTCAAACCTGGATAGCAAATCACTGGAGTCATCTCGCTCGTGGCAATCCAACTTGTAAAGATCCCAGATCGGAACATCGACTCCATGCACGATCTTGATGGCGTGTGGGATAAGGTCATCGCCGTGCATTTTTGACATAGGCGGCTGTTTTGCGGTCTGAAGAGCCGAGATGTTTTCCACCCAGATGAGCCTGTGCTTCACATTCTTTGCAAGTTCATCGTCCTCCACAAAAAAGTAGAGCATGCCTTGGTCGGGCAAGCCAAAATGCAGAGTCCCTGTGGCTTCATCAAGCCGCAGCTGCATCACAAACGAGAGCGCTCCCTGACGGCCTTGCGGCCAGGCCATACCTTGGGGCAAGTCAGGCAGACCACCCATTCTGCTGAGGCCCAGTGTATCAGAACCTTCCTCAATGATGTGGAGATACCAGCACTCGGCCGCCTCTTTGCGGATGACTTCGCGATCAGATTCACAGAATTCGCATAGTCTGAGGTCATACTCGAGTTGTTCAAGGAGAGTAGCGGTTAGTGAATTCATGAGCATATGCCGGGCTGCTGGAGTGCACGACTTCAGTTCTCCAGCAGGCTGGGATGATTTTCGGTAAGCCAGTTGCAGACATCATCGCGCAATGATTCTGCAAACGCCCTTAGCTCGGCCGCCTCAGACTCAGTGACGCAACCCGCCACGTCATACTCAGCCGTGTTGCGCTTGGCACGGCAGGCGTCCAGATAGTCGGCATCGTCATTTCGGCTGCTTCCCAGGATCAGCGGCAGAGCCTGCAGCGTGCGGTAATGCGCAAGATTTTTCTCCGGGCGGTAACCGCTGGCATACAGGAGGATGGTGCAGAGCTTCAGTGCGGCATTGTAAGCGATGCCAAACTGCCAGTCTGCGGAGACGCTGCTATGCGCGTCCGCCAGATCACGCATGACGATGGCCAGCAGGTCGGTGACCTGCTGCCTGTTCGTCTGGTGGGGACGCAGCCAGCCGTTTTTAGCCCAGCTTTCCAAGCTCATCGTCGCCACCTTTCAGCCAGAGTCTGGGTTCGCTCAACAGGCGATTCACAAAGACATCGTTGCGGAGGCGCTTCTGTCTCCATTCATCGGGAGTCATGCAGACAGGATTGATCTCATGCTCTAGGCGTGACGGGACGCCACGCAAGGCAGGCGTAATTTTTCTCAGCCCGGCGCTGCCCAAGATCAGAACATCCACGTCGCTCTCGGCATGGTCCGTTCCAGCGGCTACCGAGCCGAAAATGAATGCCAGATCAATGCCCGGCACCTTTGACAGCGCCTGCCTGAGTTCGGCGGCAATCCCCGTGGTCTTCATCACCAGACCGCGAAGTTCAGAATGCACAGGATGAAACCTGTCGGCCTGAAAATACAGCCGGTTGCCATCTCTCCGGCTGCGCACCAGCCCGAGTTTGCAGAGAAAGGCCAGTTCCTTATGCACGGCAGCAGGTGTTACTCCAGCGAGCCGGGCGAGGTCACGCAAATAGATCTCACGTCCCGGCTGTGCAAACAGCAGACGCAGCGTCTCGGCTCGCGCTTTGGGAAACAAGGCGGTCAGGGTGCTCATTGTTCACCAAAACTAAACGATTGTTACTTTTTAGTAAACATTTGTTTCAAAGGCTGTTACGGCTTTGCATTCCATTGTTACAAGCCGTCACGGCGATGGCGGTGCGCTACTCCTCAAACGCACACAGCCTCTTATTCGTGCGCAAATAGATCACCCCATCCACAATCGCAGGCGAGGCAAACACAGGCTCCTTGAGGTCGTTCTTCCCCAAGACCTTCAGCGTGTCACTCGCTGCATCCAGCACGGAAACAACACCACGCTGGGACGTGACATACACGCGACCATGAGCGCTCACGGCGGAGGCATAGTACTCGCCGGAGGCATCCAGGCGCTCGGCTTGGAAGATGGGACTGCCGCTTTTGGCATCATAGGCAGAGGCCAATCCGCCGCCTTTCACGGTGAAGACGCGACCGTTGGTGATGACGGGGGAGAAGACATAGGGCAGGTGCTTCGTCTGCCGCCAGAGCAGGTGCGTGTCTGTGATGTCGCCACTGCCGCCGGCCTTGATGGCGAAGAGCTGGTTGGCCGCCTTGGCGAAGATGGCGCGCATGGCGTCGTATTCGGCCTGGTTGACCGTGCCGTTCTTGTCGGCATCGATGATGGTGAAGCGGTCGCGCAACGGGCCAGCGGGGAATTCCGTCTCGCTTAGCAGGCCGTTTTTGTCGGCGTCATGCGCGGCGAGAAAGGATTCATGGGGCTCCATCTCCACGCGGTCGTCTGGATCTCCCCCCGCGTTCCAGCCGCAGACGATCAGCACATCGCCCATGGCAATGGGGCTGGTGTTGGACACACGGGCCATGCCGCTGGCGGACCAGCGCAGTTTGCCGTCCTTGAGATCGTAGCTGCGCGTCATGAGCGATCCGCTCACGATGAGCTCCTCAATGCGGTCATGCCGCCAGATGAACGGAGTCGAAAAACTGCGGCGGAATTCGCTGCGGTCCACGCGCCACACGGGCGTGCCGGTCTTCACATCCAGCGCGATCATGTAGCTGCCCACATCTTGATCCGCGACGATGATGACCTTGCCATCCGCGATGATGGGCGAGGCGCTGGTGCCGAACTCCACGATCGGCGACGGCAGCGGCTTCTGCCACAGCATCTTGCCGTTCCAGTCATAGGCCAGCACGCCGTAGGAGCCGAAGTAGGCGATCAAACGCGTGCCATCCGTGCAGCACGTCGGTGTGGCCGGACTGCCGATGCGGTGCGCGCCTTCAACCTTCTCCGCCGGAGCCGCCGCATGCCACAGCTCACGGCCATCCGCACGGCTCAGGCAAAACGTGACGAGCTTGCCGCCATCGAGACCGGTGAGCGCGATCTTTCCGCCCCAGATGCAGGGAGAGGAATGTCCAAACGGCACCTCGACCTGCCACTTGAGGTTCTTCTCGCTGGAGAACTCCAAGGGAGGTTTGCCGGTGCCGATGCCGAGTCCGCCCTCGCCACGAAACTGCGGCCAGTTGGATTCCGCAAGGCAGGGAGTGATGAGAAGTGTGGATAGCAGGAGAGGACGAAGCAGCATGGAGATAAGAAGCGATTGAGGCACGCGAGTCTTTCGCGCAGCACACTTCATTTCAACTCCCGCTCCAGCCAAGGGATGATTTGAGCGGCCCACCGGCTGCCATGCTCACGCAGGCCTGCGCCGCTGAAGTGCACGCCCTTGCCCTGTCGCTCGCGAAGTTCGCCCTTGAGGGCATCACTGTCCGGCCCTGCGAGAGCGACGCCGTCTCGCCACAGGGATGCCTGTGCCGAGCGGATGTCGGGGGAGGCTTCATCTCCTGGCACATGGTAGCTGACCTGGGCGACAAACCACGGGGCATTCCAGCCGATGTCGCGTCGGGAGCTGGTAATGATGTTTTCCAGATACTCGCGATACAGCTTTCCTGGCAGTGTGCGATTTGGGTCCCTTTGGTTCGCATCACTCTCGCCCTGATGCCAGAGCACGGCGCGAAAGCCATGCGGGCCGGCGTACTGCATGAGCTGAAGCAACCTGGCATAGGCTGCACCGTTGCTTTCCCACTCACCGCCGGGGAGCTTCTGCACACGGGATTCGATCGTTGGAGGTCGCGGAAACGACACGCCTTTCGGCAGCCATTCCCGCACACTGGTCGCCCCGATACCACAGGGTATGAAGGCGACCGGCACATTGAATTTCTTCACCAGTGCATCGCCGAGCGGAGGCATGAAGCTGCCGCCCTGGCCGCTGGCACCTGGCTGCGGATCGTTCGCGAGCTGCCAGCGTCGGCCATCAGAGACGGAGACACGACCTGTCTGCGTGGATTGCTTTTCTTCACCGTGATTCGCCGAGTTTGACTGACCGGCGACAATGAAAATCTCACCGATGCCGACGTGTTCGACCGTCGCTTCTTCGATCACCTTGCCATTCAGTTGGGTGCGAAGTTCGAGCCGGTACCAGCCACCTGCGGGCAGTTCATATCCTATGCTGAATGACAAATCATGGATCGCTACCTTGAGCGGTGTCCAGCCACTGGTTTGTCCATTCTCCACGGATCGTACCAAGACCTCGTTGGGCATCTGTGCAAACACTCCGGAGATCGTGATGTTCCCTTTGTGAGCATCACTGCGTTGAAAGACCTGGTAATCGAGCGGCGCGTTGAGTTTGAGTTGGGCAGGTGCGGTCTCGGGTGGTGGGGTCTGCGCCTGCAGCTTGCACAGCGCGACGAGGAAGGCAGACAAGAGCAGAAAACATTTCATGGCAGGATCGGAATGTAGCGCAGGAGGGTGATGCTGCACAAGGAGCACGGAATTCATTCCGCGCGCTCCTCCTTGAGCCGCCCTCACTCAATCCGCCAAGTCGCCTGGCGCAGCACGGCGAGCTTGGGCTCCTTCATGGTTTCATACCAGACGGAAAGCAGGGTGCCATCGGCCAGCTCGACGGTGCTGGGATAGCCGAGATCGCCACCGATGCCATCGCCTGAAAGGATCATGGCTTCGCTCCAGGTCTGGCCGTTGTCGCTGCTGCTGCGGGCCTGATTGCCGTAGGGCTTGCGGCGGTGGCCGTAGGTCATGAGCAGGCGGCCATCGCGCAGGCGCAGCAAGTGAGAAGGCAGACCCCAAACGCCGATGCTGTGCGGTTCGCTCCAAGTCTTGCCGCCGTCCTTGGATTCGGTCTGCAGCGTCTCTCCTTTGTTGGCGTCGTTGTGATTGC
>Ga0114968_10001311_pt1 | contig 19030 bp, 14 predicted proteins | sample M_130807_EF_Meta_FD_87020 | JGI IMG/M metagenome (GOLD analysis project Ga0114968, IMG submission 87020) | Freshwater microbial communities from Lake Montjoie, Canada to study carbon cycling - M_130807_EF_MetaG | ecosystem: Environmental > Aquatic > Freshwater > Lake | place: Lake Montjoie...
GGCGCGCGCTACGCTGCTTCAAGAAAAGACAGCGCTGCAACAAGAAAAGACAACGCTGGCGCAAGACAAGGCCGCGCTGGCCCAAGAAAAAGCAACGCTGGAGAAAGACAAGGCAGCGCTTGAGAAAGACAAAGCGGCTCTTTCGCAAGAGAACGCAGTCCTCGAACAGCAAAAAGCCAAGCTCACCAAAGACATCAGCACGCTGAAAGATTCGATTGAAGCGCAGACCAAAGAATCGTCGGCAATTCAGTTGCGCTGTCAGGATCTGGACTCGGTTAACTCGGACCTGCAGGCCCGGCAGCAACTTATGCACGAAGAGTTGGTGAAGGCGGAGGCGCAAATTGAGTTGATCAAGGATTTAATCCTTCGAGAGACCGGTCTGTAAGTCGCCAGAGATGATCACCAGCCTGCGCCAATGGTTTGGCAAATTGTTCGGGTTGCCACCTTCAGGTGGCGAAGCGGTGCAGGACGGTCAAAATTCGACGGTTGTCGGCCAAACCGACGCCGAACCTGTAGACGCCTACGACAGAGGAGCCGACGTGGTTCCTTACGACGAAACCCTACTCGAAAAGGCCCGAACCCAATGGCAGTTTGGGGACTGGCAAAGCCTCATAGCCATCGAGCGGGATACCTTGCAAAACCACCCCGAACGAGCCAAGCTGGCATTGTTGGTGTCCGCGGGGCATCTGCAGTGGGGCGACGCCTCCCATGCAATGCAATACATTCGTTTGGCGACTGACTGGGGAGTCGACAAGAAATTGCTCGCCCGGATACTCGTTGCTGGCACACACAACAGCTTGGCAAGAGCCGCGGCCATCTCAGGGAGGCAGGCACGTGCGGTGAAGCATTTTGAAGCTGCGATTTCAACGGGCACACCCGGCGCGGACGTTCGCCTCCTGACTCAAGCGCGAATCGACGCTCAGATCAGCCAGTTGCGTCTGTCTGGGTCTACAAGACTGAACGGGGATTCAACACTAAGTTCAGGCAATAGACTCACCCCTGCGAATTTTCCGCGGGATGTGCCGGCACAGGTTCGCCAAGCCTGGGTCAATGGTGCTTGGGCGGAACTGGCAAAGCTGGACAACGCAGAACTCGTTGACGAATCGAATCGTGCCGAGCTCGCGCTTTACGCGGCAGCGGGTTACCAGCAAATGGACGATGCCGAAGGATTACAACGTTGCATCAGGCTCGCTTTAGAGTGGGGTTGTTCAAAGCAAAAAGTCAATGCCATGCTGGCCGCAGGCATCCGCAATACATTTGCCCTGACCGACACATTAGCAGGCCAATATGAAACTGCCGCCAAAAGCTTCACTGCGGCGCTGCGGATTGACCACGCGGAACCCAAGCCACAGGCCGTTAAGGCCAGGGTCCGCAGGCAACTTAAATCACTTAAGAATATTGACGTCGAAAAAACCTTTGACGCCATCGTTGAGCATATTAAATAGTCACTAGGAGCGTACATGAGCCCATTTGAAAACAAAACCGTTGCAGTGACGGGATGCTGCGGCACCGTAGGAAGTCAATTGGTAGACCAATTGCTCAACGACTGCAAGGTGGGTGAGTTGATCGGACTTGATAACAATGAGACGGAGCTCTTTTTCCAACAACAACGCCATAAACACAACACCAATGCCAAGTTCTTTCTGTCAAGTATCAGGGAGCGTGATCGCCTCGTCGAACTGTTTCGAGGGGTCGACATTGTCTTCCATGTAGCGGCCTACAAGCATGTCATCTTGTGCGAGCATTCGCCTTTTGATGCGGTACAGACCAACATTATTGGTGTCAAGAACGTGATTGAAGCCGCTCAGGACTGTGGAGTCGAACGTGTGATATTCACCAGTTCGGACAAGGCCGTTAACCCAACCAACGTCATGGGGACCACCAAACTAATGGGCGAGCGGCTGATGACCGCTGCTAACTGCGCAGGCAAAGGGCAACGCACTATCTTTGCCTCCACCCGTTTTGGCAACGTGCTTGGATCGCGCGGGTCAGTGATTCCAATTTTCAGGGAGCAAATTCGCAAAGGCGGGCCTGTTACTCTGACCGATCGCAAGATGACGCGCTTTATCATGAGTATCAAAGAAGCCGCAAATCTAGTGATTGACTCCAGCATGCTTGCTAAGGGTGGTGAAGTCTTTGTGACAAAAATGCCGGTGATTCGAATTGAAGATCTTGCCCAGGTCATGATCAACCAACTGGCGCCGATCTACGGTCATAAAGCCGCCGATATTGAAATCACCACGATTGGAACCAAAGCGGGTGAGAAGCTCTATGAAGAACTGATGAGCGATGAAGAGACGGGTCGTACGGTTGAGTTACCGAAGTATTTTGCTGTACTGCCGTCCTACCGTAGTCTGTACCGGGAAATTGCTTACGAGTACCCGGACGTGGTAACCCGCACCATAGACAACCCCTATCACTCGGCTAACGAACCGGCCTTGTCGCAGGCTGAGTTGGCGGAATTCTTACTGAGCAACAATTTGCTGGAGGAGTCAAACCCTCAATCTCACCCCGCAGAACGCTTTTGGCAATAACTATGAATTAAAAAAATATGACTCACATACTCATACTTGGTGGCGACGGATATCTCGGCTGGCCCACAGCAATGTACTTTTCCCAGCGCGGTCATTCGGTCACGGTGGTCGACAACTACTGGCGCCGCAATACTTGCAACACCCAAGATGTCGGGATGCTTTACCCTGTGCCAACACTGCAAGAGCGCGCCAAGATCTGGTTTGAAAAGACTGGGAAGGAAATTAAAGTTGTGATTGGTGATCTGACCGACCCTGAGATCATGCGAGGCCTGTTTGATGGGCGCGCACGCTACGACTGGGCGGTCAACCCGGAATTTAGTGGAGCGCCTGAAACTGTAGTGCATTACGCCGAGCAACCGTCGGCACCGTACTCGGTCATGAATTACAAGACCGCCAACTTTACGTTGGCGAATAACCTGCTTGTCACCAATAACCTGATGTTTGCGGTGCGTGACTTCTCGCGTGATACGCACATTATCAAACTGGGAACCATGGGCGAGTATGGAACACCCAATATTGATATTGAAGAAGGATGGCTTGAGATTGAGCACAAGGGGCGCAAGGGGAAATTTTTATTCCCCCGCCAAGCGTCTTCGCTTTACCACACCAGCAAAATAATGGATACCGATCTGTTTTGGTTTGGTGTCCGAATGTGGAATCTTCGGGTTACCGATTTGATGCAAGGGCCGGTCTACGGGTTGGAAACTAAAGAGTCCGCAATTGACAGCCGCCTAAAGCCCATTTTTAATTATGACGAAATATTTGGTACGGTCGTAAACCGATTTATTGCCCAAGCGGTCGTTGGCTATCCGCTCACCGTCTACGGCAAAGGGGGCCAGACACGTGGTTATCTCAATATTGAAGACACCTTGCAGTGCGTCCATATGTCTGAAAAGACGCCTGCCAAAGCCGGCGAATTACGGATCTTCAACCAAATCATGGAAACGTTTAGCGTTAACCAGCTAGCAGAACTCACACAACAGGTGGGTAATAGCATGGGATTCAATGTCGAGATCAAGAGCCTTGAAAATCCTCGCAAAGAGGCGGAAGAGCACTATTACAACCCGACCTACCAAGGCTTGATTGACCTTGGCGTACAGCCACACTATCTTACGCCTGAAGTAATGTCTGGAATGTTCAAAATGGTGGCTGCTCATAAAGAGAACATCCGAAAAGAAGTGATCTTCCGTGGTGTACGCTGGTAGCGTGACCATGCGACCTTGTTAAATATGTCGAACCAGCAGGCAAGTATCCGGTTCAATGAGGCGCGTGCGCATTATGTGGCTCGCCGGTTTCATGAGGCCAGGGCTGCCATGCGGCGGTATAGAAAAATTGTCGATTATGATAAGTTCAATCAGGTTGACAACCGACCGACTAGCGCACCTGACATTTCGGTCATTATCGTTAGTTACGGTACAGAGCGCGGACTTATAGAATGCCTGGAGACTGTCATTCAGCAGCAGGGTCCTGCTTTCGAGATCATTGTCGTAGACAACGGTAGAAAAGAGGCAGTTCATGATGAACTCAGAAGGCTACCGCTCCTTTGGATATCTCCACCATGGAACCTGTTGCCGAGCGAAGGGCGTAACGTGGGTGCGCACTTTGCGCGAAGCGATCATTTGGCGTTTCTGGATGATGACGGGCTCATGGAGCCCGGGTATCTAGCTGCTGCCGCCAGTGCGATTACCGCTCCGAACTATCTTGGACTGCGCGGACGCATTATCCCCAAGACTCCGAAGACCGAGACGCCGCCACACTACGACCTGGGAGCTGTGCCTATGTCTAGCGAGTTCAACCTTGAGGGCAATATGGTCATTCGCAAAGGTGTCTTTGACGCCATAGGTGGTTTTGACCCATTGATGTTTGGGCATGAAGGTAAGGCGCTGACGCATTACGCAAGACTTATCTTCGGGAAGGGCGAGATTCAGTACAGAAACGATCTAGTGATCAAGCATGATTGGGCCGAAGAGGAATTGCTAGACCAAAAATTAGAACGACAAAAAATCGGAAAAGAATATCTGGAATATCTAGAAGACACAGGAATAAACGCCGGGGCCTCAATACTCATTGAATCGGATGGAGCAGGCAACAATATTGAAGAATTCTTAACCGGATTTTTAAAAAACAATACCTATAGGCCTGTAGAGGTCCTAATACGGACGGGCGACTCAAAGAAAGCACTTGAAGACACCAGACCATTCGTGCAAGCAGTCTCGATCAGAGTCTTACCGGCATTCTTAAGCGATGAGAAAGATGTTAAAAGTTTAGCTAAATACGAAAATATATTAAAAATAGAGTTGCCTTATGAGTATCAAGAAGATTTGATAGAAAATTGGATAAGAAGAAAGGGCATCGGAATACCAGCGGTAAGTCTAATTAAAAAAGCAAATACCGGAAACGAGATAAAACTAAAAAGAAAAACGCCAGAGAAGATAATTAATGTAGCGAATTTAGAGTATGAGGACGAGAGTCAAAAAACAAACAAAGAAATCCCAAAGACGTTGGAAGTAAAAAATAGAATCAATAAAATATATGTTGATGGCAGTAATGAGCTGGAAGAATCAAAAACCATTGAGTTAAAAATACAAGAAAAAAAACATTATCTAAATGAAATGTCAGAGAAACTATCCAATAACGAAAATGAAATAATGGAATTGGATAAAGCATATATGGAAATGGCAGCAAATGATTTGCAAAGACTTGAGTTAACAAAGAGGTTGGAAACCATGGTAGTTGATTCAGCCAGAATAACGTTGGAAATTTTAGACGCAAATTACGAACTGCAGGATTTGCGAATATTAAAAAATAAAAAAGATAAATTAGATCATAAATAAATACACTCAAAATGCCATAAAAATAAGAAAAATAGAAGGGTCACGTAAGTAAGAAATAAGACGATTAAGGCCGAGAAAAAATTAAGACTACACAAGTGGATGATTAGCGGAGGCGATAGATAAAAAAATCCAAACCGCTTTACGTTGTTGAAACTGAATAGGCATAGAAGAAAATCAAAACATAAGAATCGGGCATAGCGCGAAACAGCCTCAATATGACTCGGTGGCATAGATTCACTCAAAACGCTAGTGCCACATACTAAAAATCGATTACATAAATTATGAAGATAAACGCTCAAAGACATTTTGCTAAAAAGCAAGATTCTGACAAATTGTTGGAGCGTATAAATTATTGGACTTCTGAACGAGAACGTGATCTTTGTGAACCGATAGTTCCGCGCAGTCGCACCCGAGTCGGAGCGATATTAGAGGATAGAACCAGTGACGGTCTTCGCTACGAGGTGGAGCTAATGTTGCTGACGCCGGCAAACTATCATTATTTCATCAAATATGGCAAATTAGAGTTGCTAATCATGGAGTCAATATGGGAAACTTCAACTGGACACTGGAACTTAGGTCAATTAAGCCCCGCAAATTGCAGAAATGAACTGCTGGAAATTGTAAAAATTGCGAAAGACAAAGGCATACCGACCGTATACTGGTTTACAAAGGATAATATATATCATGACCACTACATCGATTTCGCAAGAAATTTTGACCATGTATTTTGTTCTGATGTAAGTGAAGTAAAAAAACTTGAGGCGGATGGCGTGGCAGCGGTCTGGCTACCCCCGTGTGTACAGACCTGTGTACATGACCAGATGAAGGGGAAAATAGAAAAAACGATTTCCGTTTTGTTCGATGGATGGGCTGACATTGATAAGTTCAACGAACATTATCCAGACATAGGGGAGATGTTAAACAATGGATTAAAAGTAATTGAATCGAGATATCAAGTAATTGAAACACGAAAAAAATTAATTAACGGAAACATTGATGGTATTTTGGGTTCTGTTACTCAACGGGGGCGCCTAATGGCGATGCACTCGGCTGAAAAATTCCTGACATTCGACAAAACAGCGTCAACAAGAACTACGCAAATAATAATGACGCTTGATGCAATTGCAGCAGGATTACCTGTTATTCACTGCGGAGCATTAGAGATTGGTGACCCAAGAATAAATATGGTTTCAATAAGTACTCCAAACGATGTTTTAGCCATCCTAAGGTCACCCGAAAATTCAAAATATATGTTGCCGGAATTGCCTTTAGAAAATACATTTAATTACGCTGTTAATAAAATAATGGAGGAGGTTTCTCGCTGCTAAAATTAGATATTATATTTGAGATTGATAATATCTAATGTGTGAAGTCATTATGCTCAAAAATTGTATTTGATGAAATATGGAAATATCAAAACCAAGAATAGGCCTGATTGCCGGCAATCGCGTTGTTAGAGGACTGTCTTTTGAGTCTCTGGTATTCCCTTTGAGACAATCAAACTATGGGTCGGTTTTGCGTCATGGAAAAATTGACTTCGTATTAATTGAAATCAGGTCAAATTCCGGAATTGACACGGAAAAATATTACCCTGGTGAAGAATCAAGTAATGCAGTAAGAAATGTAATATCTTTGGCGAAAGAGTTTGGAATTCCAATCGTAGCTTGGATTACAAATGAGGAGGCAGTAGGTAATGTTGAATCAGACTTGATCAAATTATTTGATGCGATATTTTGCGTTTCTAAAGAGTTGGTTCGAAAAATCAATATTTTAGGGCTGGAGGCGCACCTTCTGCCGCCATGCACGCAGCCAGCGATTTTTCATCCAATCAGCGAATTCAATATTACAAAAGAAAAAGAAAATTTCATATTATTGGATGATGAGGAATTTCTATCGAAGTCAAATTTTTATGAAGAATTGGAAACACTAGGTTGTAAATATTTATTAAGCGAAGTAAATAGGAATTGTGTTTCTGAATTGGGCAGCATTCAGCAGGGTGCCTTCCATGGCCTCAGCGGTGATAAAGAGGGGAGTGAATCGGCCCGGAAGTCAGTGTTCGACAGCATTATTTGCTATGTCAGCGCAGGTTGCGATCGAAATGATCGTATGTGGAAGGAACTAGACGCGGCGGCAAGTGGGGTATTTGTTATACATATCGGTGAAATAGCAGATCACGATCCGATTTACCAATCGTCGATTGAGTGTAAGGATACTATCGATGCGCTTACCGAAATTATTCGATTTAAAAAAGATGATCTGTATCGCCAGCGATTAGCGCATAAAAGTTGGCGACAAGTGACTCTCAAACATACATTTGCCAACCGCCTCGCCACGATATGTGAATCAATTGGTTTATCGCAGTATTCTAAAGGACTCCCTAAAGTATCTATTATTGCTCCTACCCTTCGAAGGAATAAGATTATTAATGTTATAAATACATTTAATTCCTTTGATTATCCTAATAAAGAATTGATAGTAATCTATAATGGAGATGAATCGGTAGACGCGATACGGCGGGAATTTTCCAATATTCAAGCAAATTTGAAAATTATCTCCCTGCCTTCGGACAAATTCTCTGGCGCAGCAATGAATTTGGGTTGTATGTACGCTACGGGCCTTTATTGTCTCCGTGTTGATGATGATGATATCTATGGAAAGTATTATGTGCTTGACATGGTGCTCCAGGCTCAAGCAGTTGGAGCTGATATTTTCGGTAAGCCTCCTGCTCCCGTTATGGAAGAAGGCGGTGGGTCTGCGTACTTAAAAAATAGCGATATTATTCAGACGGAGATAAGTGTAAGTTATTTGACTTCGGGTGAAAGGTGGTTAGGCGGAAACAGCATGGCCTTCAAGCGAAATATAGTAGAAAGTGAGATATTTAGTAATAACATTTACGGCGCGGCGGACACCGCGTTTCAACTGAATATCTCCGATGAGAAATGGACCTGTATCTGCGCTGATAGGTTTAATTTGGTTGCGCAGAGGAGTCGAGATATTTCATCTCATACCTGGCGTACGGATTTCTTGGAAATTGTAAAAAATCGTGACAAGTGTGACGATGTGTCCGAGCTCTTCTTATAGTCGATATGAATGAATTAACTATAGTACTCCACATACAATCACTATCAGTAGGCAAAGGTGGTGCTGAGCGAGTTGCAACGGATCTGGCATCGGAAATGTGTGCCCGAGGCCACGTAGTCTACATGGCTTATAAAAATAATGGTGAACCTGCGTACAAAGGTGATTCCAGAATACGATATCTACCCTATAAGAAGATAAATGATCTGGAGGCGGATCTATCGGTTATCAAACCAAATATATTCTTTACATTTTATGTCAATGAGTTAGTAATCGAGAGTTATCAGCTCGCAACGAAATTAGGCGTCCCTTTTGGAATGCAGGAGTGCACAAACCCGAAGCGTCTTATACAGAAAAACTGGCGAAAAAATAGCAAAAATACTATTGCTGAGAATGCTTGGGAAAGAGAGGTAGTCGCCGCAGGCGCTCATGCTGTCCGCTTGGTTATGCCGGGCTACGCAAATTCGTTCCCGAAGTTCATGCGTGACAACATACACGCATTTCCAAATCCAGCGTTTGTTCAAAGGTTTCGAAAGAGTCATTTGCATTCTGAGGACGATGGCGGTACTATTATCAACATCGGTGGCGGAAAATCCAATAAAAATCTTATTGAACTTCTGAAAGCTTTTTCCATCGTCAACTCGCGCATACCTGGATGGCGGATTCATGTTTATGGCAAGGTTCCATCTGGCAAATCTGAATATGTTGAAGAGATATTCGACTTTATTAATTTAAAAGGCCTTGAGCAGTGTATTATATTCAAGGGACCAGTTGATGATATTTTCCAGGAATTAAAAGATTCCGACATTCACGTTATTTCTTCGTTGGAAGAGGGCTGTCCGACATGCATATTAGAGGCGATGTCGGTTGGCGTACCAAGCATTGGTTTCCGGGAGTGTTCTGGTACAAACGAGCTCATTGATGACCATGAAAATGGCCTACTTGCAGGTTCGAGTGACAGAGTTGCTGAGTTGGCAATTGCTATTGAAGTATTAATGGGGTCGCGCGAATTGAGAGAAAAATTTGGTGCCAATGCATTTCAGAAGGCGTCTCTATACGATCCCAAATCGATATATGATAAGTGGGAGAATCTTTTTTTTCGTGCCTCTGCTCATGGAAATAGCAGCAGTCTTTTGTTTTCTACTCAGTCTGCGGTTGATTTTGAGCGCGCCTCTCATGCCTTACGAATGCGAAGGCGATTATATTTTAAATCTTGATTTGTTCGATTTGAATAATCGTTTTTTTGTGCCTGCGTTCCTGTCGGTTATCTTTTGATATTCATTTGAAAGTTACTTTCTCGATTATTTTTCGCGCGAATTCTATATAGTATATTTATGTTTATTTCAGGATGATACATGCTAACCTTTTTAATAACGGGCGGATGCGGGTTTATCGGAACTTCCCTTATTCGCAGGCTTGTGGCCACCAATCCTGAGGCCCAGATAAGAGTACTTGACAACCTTGTCGGCGGGACTCGTGAAGACTTGCGAAGGGTATCAAATTTCATTGAAGTGAATTCTGGCAACATTTCTACGGCTGCAGGTGTCGTTTTAACGGTCGGAGATGTTCGTGATGGAGATGTATTATTGGCGTGCGCGCGCGGCGTGGATTGCATTATTCATTTAGCAGCGAATACCGGTGTCGGTCCATCGGTTGATAATCCGCGTCTGGACATGGAGTGCAACGTAATCGGCACCTTCAATGTTCTAGAGGCCGCAAGAATGAATAATGTAAAAAGATTCATTTTTGCTTCATCGGGCGCTCCGGTGGGTGAAGTTCAGCCTCCGATCCATGAAGAAATTGCTCCTCATCCCGTTTCGCCATATGGTGCAAGCAAATTGGCTGGAGAAGGCTATTGCTCGGCATATTTCCGCACGTTTGGTCTTTCCACAGTATGCCTTCGATTTGGAAATGTTTATGGTCCAGGATCATCCAAAAAGGCCAGTGTAGTAGCGAAATTTATTAAGCTTGCTCTCGCCGGTGAGGAATGTGTTATCTTTGGTGACGGCAGACAGACTCGGGACTTTATCTATATTGATGATCTTGTCGACGCTTTGTTGCTGGCTATTGAAAAACCTGTGGCCGGCGAGATGTTTCAAATTGCGTCTGGACTTGAGCGTACCGTTGGTGAAGTTGCGAACATCATTGGCGAATTGCTGTTAAAGCGAGGTCGAAATATGGTAGTCAGCCATCATATTGAGAGAGTTGGAGATGTTTTGCGCAATTTTTCTGACACATCAAAAGCACAGCGAATGTTGAATTGGCATCCGAAGGTTGCGATTGATGACGGACTTGCCAGAACGGTTGATTGGTTTTTGGCTGGCGATCTCGATAGGTTCTAGAACTGTTCCGCCATTTACTCAATGATTGTATTGTGATTCTTTTATGAAAAAGCTATTACTCGTCTTGGGCTCTGGACGCTCTGGAACTTCGCTGTTAATGCAATTTTTTGTGAATTTGGGCATCACTATTTCGGACAATGTGATTGCTGAGAATATAAGTAACCCGGCAGGGTTTTATGAGGATGCGGATTTAAGATCCGTTCATACCAAACTGCTTGCAGATCTTTTCTCGCACCCCTCTCTTCAACTCCCGCACGATTGGCAGTCTCAAAGTTGCACAGTGGCAGCGGTTGAAGAAATAAAAAAGGTATTACTCGCTTACCCCACGGCTGCCACCGGCTTTCATGCTTTGAAGGATCCTCTGATTAACTGTTTTCTGCCAATGTGGATCAGGATTTTTAATCAATGTAAAATTGTCCCAATTTTTTTCTTCGCTAACAGAGATGCGTCATCGGTTATTTCTTCTTTTATTGCTCAATATAACTATCCACCGCATCTCGCTGAACTGGTTTGGCTAAATAGGACGGTAGATGCACTTCATTTCAGTGGCTACGATGTTATGTTCGTTCAATATGAAGATTGGCGTGCTCGTGCAAAGGCTACCGGTAATGAAATTGTTTCATATTTTGATTCGAGCCGAGTGGTTAAGGGTGATGTGGATGCGATCAGTTCCTCCATTTACAGGCCAAACTTAGACCGTGCTTCGCATGTTGACTATGCTATTGAAAACCCGTTTGTTGTTAGGCTTTCTCGTTTTCTTTCGTCCTGTCGAGGATCCGAATATGATCGGGACGCTTTGAGAGGGATTGTTCGCGAGTGTCGGGACGCAATGGAAGGATTCAAAGGCTGGCATCAGTTAGCTAATGATGCGAAAAGAAAACTCGCGAGCACTACGCTTAAGTTGGAGAAGGTTACCACGGAGGTAGCCAAGTTGAAGCCCCTCGAGCTAAGGGTGCGTGAACTGGAGGTGGAGAAGCTGCAGAGCGATCAATTATCTCAGCAGGTCCTACGACTGCAATGGCAGTTGGATCATTTTTCTACGCTTTCATCCTAGATTCGGTTGTTTCGCTTCCTTTTTTGTTATTGCCCTTTTAACTTGGTCCCTGCGTTTCATAATGCTTGATTCTTATGCAAAGAACGCGCTGGCGTCGGCAAATATTGCCATGCGAAAAGGTGATTTCGCCTTTGCCTTAGAGGCTTACGAGCAACTTCTGGTCGAGGGTCACTCGCAGGCGGCACATATCGCGCTGAACATCAAGCTATGCCGCAGCAGATTGAGCCAGTTGCAGCAGTCACCCGGTCATGTCCATCTAAAGCCCGGCCCCGCGACTGGCCCGCCCCTTGAGTCAGATGAGCCACCGCTTGTCGTGCCTGCAACGCCGCAGTCGGCTAGGATTGCAGAGGTCGGTGGGAATCTGACCGTTTGCCTAACCACCATAGACTCCCGTCTCCCCCATCTCCACCGCGTTATCGAAAGTCTCCACCACCAAGAAGTTCCGCCCAAGGAGATACGGCTGTCTATCTCTCGCGAATCCTATTTGCTGGACAAAGGCATTTCCCCCGACGATCCGCATCTGAAAGAGCTCCAAAAGTTGCCGCTTCTTAAGGTGAAGTGGGTGGATAACACCGGTCCTTACCGCAAGATAGTGCCGTTTTTGCAAGAGCATTTCAGCCACCATGTGGCCACAGACGAATTGTTTGTGACCGTGGATGACGACACGCTCTACCCGCCTGAGTTCTTGCGTGTGCTACTCGAGACTTACCAGAAGCACGACTGCGTGGTGGCATTTCGCGGGCGGGCGATGGCGCTGGAGGCGGCAGAAATTGCCAGCTATCCCAGTTGGGGCATCGGCCTGGACTACCCCAGCATGAGCAACCTGCCCACGGGCAAAGACGGCGTTTTGTATTCAACCCGGTTTTTTACCCGCGATTTTGTGCGCCTCGATGACGCCATTGCGCTGGCGCCCACGGCAGACGATTTGTGGATCAAGTGGCAGTGTGGGCTCAATGGCGTGCCAGCCATTGTGCTCAACCCGATTGCCTGCACCTCGGACTACAAGGGCTTTCCTGTGGTGGACTACTCCAAGGAGTACCGGGGCAATAGCCTGTATTCCAGTTACAACGCCACCAGCGCGCAGGGGAAAAATGACGATTCGGTGCGTAAGCTGGAAGCCTATTGCAAAGAACAGTTGGGGCAGAGCCTGGCCCAGGTGATTCAAATGGCGCAGCCTGCATGACGCTGCACCTTCGGACGCTGAAGGACGTCGCGCCACTGCACATGGTGGTCGTGGTTGAGGGCGCACTGGAAGCTCCTGCGTGGGCTGCGCTGTTGGGGCAGCTGGCGGTGCTTAAACGGCGGTTTGGGCTGGCGGTGTCCGGTGTGGCGGGCGGGCTGGTGGCCCTGGGGCCGCAAGGTTTGCAGTCGCTGCGCGCCTGTGCGGTGTTTGACCACCTCTATTTCTCGGGCGACCCGGCCTGGCTCGTGGCAGACGGCCTGACCGCCGCCCGTCGTACGGGTCACGGCCGGCATCTCTTTGTGAGCGCGCAGTCTTTGTTGAACGAGCCCATACCCAGCCTGCGGGTTTTAGTGGAACTTTTGGGTGTGTCTTACGATGCGCTTTGGGTCCCTGGCTTGGCTGCCCTGTATTGCGATCAGTCAGGTTTAGACACACTTGTTCGTCCGCTGGCAGGCGAGACTTGGAACAGCTGGGCCGCCCGGGCCTGGACTGGGCTTCGCGATCGCGCCGCGAGTCCGCACGAGCTGGGGTCGCAGTGGGCCTTTAAGGCGCGCACGGAGCAGGCGTCGGCCGATTCACTGGGCGAGTCTTTGGAACTGTACGTGAGCCGCACGGGCCTAGGGCGTTTCGGTGGTTGGTCTCGCATGCGGCAGCAGCCCATGCGCTTTGGCGGCCATGGGGTGGCTGATTTTGGAACAGCGTTTGCAATTGACAACGACGCCAAGGAGCTTTCAATGCCGACGGCCGCGGAGCCTGGTCTGTCCGGCGTATGGGGTTGGTTCGGCTCGTCAGAGGTGCCCGACAGCGGGCAGGGCTACTGGGTGGACGTGGTGCCTGCGCCAGTCTGGGCCGATCCTTCAGAAGACACCGCCACCGCAAACGCGGCGGCTCCGCCTTCTGACACACCAACCACCGTGAGCTTGCCGCGCCAAATGCTGCAAATGCGTTTAACGCGGACGCCACAGGCCCCTGAGGGCCCGCCGCTGCGACTGGTGTTTGTGATGTCCAATTTTGAAAAAGGGGCGCTCATTCCGGCGGCACTGTATGGCGTGGCTATGCAAACCCATGCCAACGTGGCCTTGCGCTTTACCGACGATGCCAGCGGCGATGATTCGTTAGCCCATGTCAGGCGATTTGAAAGCTTATTGCCCCAGTCGCAAGACTTCTTCAGCATACAAACCAACGCGGTCAACCGGGGCACCTATTGGATTCGCAACCAGGCCATCTACCGAGCGGCTGATCCTGAGACGGTTTTCTTGATTAACGACTCTGACGATGTCAGTGCCTTGCAACGCGGCACCCTTCAGGCCCGCATGCTGCAAGAGAGCCCAAGCCTGAGCGGCTGCTTTATGGACATTGTGCGTGTCGACACGCAGCACACGCCGCTGCGCCTGGAGTCAGAGGTGGAGCGCTACGGAACGGCGTCGCTGGCGTTTCGCAAGGCGCTGGTAGACAAAATTGGCTATTTTGAAAATATCAAACGCAACGCAGATACCGAGTTCATTGAGAGGGTGCGCCTGCTGCTGGGGAATGACGCGCTGCAGCGCTTACGCTATCCGTGTCTGTACCAAGTGTTCGATGGCCGAAACCTGACGGCCGACATCTACTCCCAAGCACCGGGCGCCAATGAGATCCAGGCCGATCATGGCGCCCGTGCTTTGCACACCTTGCTGTTCAGGCAGCGCCACCGTTATCTGAAGGCCGAAACCGCCGCCAGCCAATACCGTTTTCCTGAATCCACCACTCCGCCCGAGTACAAAGCCTTGGGCGCACACTTTTTACTGCCTGACTACGGTGCGCCAGACGCGATTGCTGTGGTCATGCACGCCAGCGACGGCATCTGCCGCAAAATTGCGGCCCGCGGTGCGCTGGTGGTGCAGCTCACGAATCAAGCAGCCCCATGGCAGTCGGGTGTGGCGCGGCTCTATAACAGCCGGGGCGTGACCTTTAGTGCCAACTTGGGCGCCAAGTGCATCATCGAGCATCTGCAGCAGCGTCTACGCTTTACGGGCTACCTGCTCCTAGCGCACGATGCCGCAGCGCTAGATGCCACCGTTCGTCCCGGGGCGTTGTTACACCAACTGGAGAAGGCGACCTTGCAAAGCAAGTCCCAGGCGGACGGCCGGCCAGTTGTCGTATCGTCTGATCCCCATGCGGTTGCTACGTTCGAACATGGCGCTGGATTCGCAGAAGTTGAAAAATGGATGAATACTAAAATGGGCACCTCGGTGCTTCTGCATACGACCGTACTGAACTGAAATCCGGGGTGGTAATGAATCAGAATCAAAAAATAAAGCAGCACTTCATTATAAAAATAAATGGAGTGGAGTATGTTTACGTCTATATTAGAAAGAACGCGTGCTCGGCTTGGAAAAAGGTCTTTGTTGCGGAGTCAGAGCACAAGAAAGAACAAAACAATAATCTTTCACCCCTCGAATTTATGAATCAGTTTCATCGTGCAGATACTTTAGACAAAGTGATGGCGGTTGAAAATCGAATTGTCATTCTGAGAGATCCGATAATGCGTGTGTACTCAGCATTCATCAATCAGATTGTCATGCGGATGGATCGCCAGTATGCCCTGCACAAAGCGGTTCAGACTGCCTGTGATAAGCCGATAGGAAAAATTACATTCGACGAGTTTGTGGATGAATATTTATTGAAAACCGAAGTTCAAAAACTTGATGGTCACTTCCAGCCTCAAAATTTGGCCTTACTTCCAATTGATTACAAAAACACATGGGACCTTTCAAAACTGCATCAAGAGGTCCAGGCTCTCATGGGCAAGGAGTTCGCCGATCGATACTTCTTGACTAAGGTAAATAGTACCGAAAAGATGAAAAAGGTTTCGATGGATGCTAACGGGTTTACAGTTCGTAAGATTTTTAATCTTTGGAATAACCGAGAGGTATTGCCTGATTTTGAATCCTTGGTCGGTGTTGATTGCCGGGAAAAACTGTCGAAAATTTACCAGGACGATATTCAATTATTGAAGCGCCACAACATTCATTGAATCTAGAATTATTTTATGAAAATCATTATTCATATGGGCATGCCGAAGACGGGAAGTACGGCGATACAACGAGCTTTTGCAAATTCTCGAGAAAAATTAAGCGCTGCGGGCGTACTTTATCCAACAAACATGGAGCCTTTTGAACCGCAAGTTAAGCATTTGCTGTGCAAAACTCTCTTGTGTCAAGGTGACGCAGACCAATGGCGAGGATTTCCGGATGCCGAACTAAAAATCGAAAAGAAATACGGCAAAAATGTCAATTTTTTTGACGTTTGGCTTGCTGACCTGAAGCGCCAAATCGATTCTACTAAGCCTCATACCCTGTTAATTTCTGAAGAAAGCTTTTTTGCCGCATTTTCGAAAAGAAATACCGCGATTCATGAAAATTTACAAAAAATCATGACCGAATTAGGGGTAAAGCCCAGCGATTTGGAGCTCGTTGGCTATCTGCGCAGCCCCCCAGACTTCTATTTGTCGAGCTGTCAACAAGGGCTGAAAGGCAAGTCGACACTAAAGGATATCAGTAGAGCAAATTACTTTCCCGCGCTAAAGCGGATCAGAAAAAAATACAACGCTCAGCATACTATTTTTCCATTCGATCGCAAAATTTTCCCTGGTGGTGATGTTGTCAAACATTTTTCGCAGCATGTGGCAGGAATAGAAATTGAGTCTCAGGGGATGCCGAACGAGACGATTTCCGGACCAGCGATGAGCATCTTGCAGGATTACAGATCCATATTCCATCCCGAAAGCGGAACGAGAGGGAATCCACGTCAAGTGAAGGGGGTCATCGACGCGTTACGTGATGCGGGTCTGCGCCTCGGTTTAGAGCGCCCCGCGCTCAAAGAAGAAGTCAAGAATCTTGTTTGGGAAACGCTTGAACAAAATTTGGTCTGGCTGAAAAAGAACTACGGAATCATATTTGATCAACCTAATTTGCCTTTACCCGTCGAAAAGAAGATAAATCCTCAATCATTTAGGCCCGTCAAAGTTAATGATATTCTTGATATAGATGAAAGTAAAAAATATAGGCTTCTCCTGGAGGTGCTGTCCATGCAATCTAGTATCGGAAAAAAGAAATTAAAAGCTGAAATTTAGCATTTATTCTTGCATTTTGTACAAGCATAATATCTTCTGGCGATTTGAGTAACTGGTATATGGCCTAAAGCGGTCCTAAGCGCTTAGTTTTTGATATAATTTTTGGATTATTTTTAGCACCCTAGGTGGTTTTAGGTTTGAATTCGCCATAATTTTTTCTATTTGACCCAACTCAAATAGACTTTCTTCTTTGCGACCGTTTTGTATCATCAAACTAACCGCTGCTAGTAGTGTATAAAGTTGAAATTTGGAGAGCGGTATTCGGTTTGCTGCCTGTTTGATCAAATTTATTTTTTGGTCGACGGTTAGTTTCGTTATGGGATCATGACCGAAATACTCTGACGGAATAGTGCGGATGCATCGAAAAACGCCTGACGAGCCGACGGAACCCACGAATTCGAAGTGCGGCGAAAGGAACTCCTGTCTTATTTTGCTTTCGATTGCATTTTCGTAGAAGTAATCTTGCTGAACTATTATGGTTTTGTTGGGAACGTAGTACGGTCCAAGTGCGTTAAAGCACGCTAAATCTCTCTCATAATTTTTCAATAAATCATAGAATGCAATTTCGACTTCTTGGTTGGTACGTACCTCTTTGACGATATCCCCGATTCGAAAATCAATCAGTTCGCGATGCTCTTCAAGCAACTTTTCTAAAAGAGGTAAATAGTTATCCCCGTCCTTGAAGTTAACCGTTCCAATTTTATTTAAAACATCTTGTTGGTTTAAATATTTATCGAAGCCTTTGGTGTTCCAGATTGCAATATCGTAAGAGTGAACGATTTTTTTACCTTTCATGCCCTTAATTTGTAAACCCCGACAAAATGCCTCGGTTGATGCGCCAAGAAAGAGTCCAGCGTCGACGATAATCCCTGTGCCATCGTAGTGATCACGCGCCAAATGAAACAATAATGCCTTTTCTCCGCTCGTCATCATGGAGGGAAAGTTGAGTACGGATTCGGGTACATCTAGCGTCGATGTGAGTGTGTTTATATTCATGGTTTTTTTATGTGATTTTTAAAGTTTCAGGCCTGGATCATCGAGTGTTTGCGGTCTGGCGTTCCAACTTATTTCATTCTATTCAATATTAATTGAACATTTTCTTCGATTGACGTTTCAATGGTACTCAAATGAATTTCTGCTAATTCTGGCGCCTCAAACGCCGAGTCAATCCCCGTAAAGTTCTTAATCTCCCCCCGCCGCGCCTTTTTATAGAGCCCTTTGGGGTCGCGCTGCTCACACAGTTCCACCGGCGTATCCACAAACACCTCAAAAAACTCGCCCGGCGCAAACAGGCTGCGGGCAATGGCGCGGTCCGCGCGGTAGGGCGAGATAAAGGTGGTGATCACTATCAGGCCCGCGTCCACCATCAGCTTGGCCACTTCGGCCACGCGGCGGATGTTTTCGATACGGTCCTCCTGGGTAAAGCCTAGGTCTTTGTTCAGGCCGTGGCGTACGTTGTCGCCGTCCAGCACGTAGGTGCGTCGGCCTTGGGCAAAAAGCTGCTTTTCCAAGGCGTTGGCGATCGTGCTTTTGCCCGAGCCTGAAAGACCGGTAAACCACAGCACGCAGGGTTTTTGCTGGTTGAGCGCTGCGCGTGCGGCCTTGTTAATCTCAAAAAACTGCGGCATGACGTTTTGTGCGCGTCGCAGGGCGTGGTCAATGACGCCGGCCCCCACCGTTTGGTGGCTGATGCGGTCGATCAGTACAAAGCCTCCGGTGGCGCTGTTGTCGGCGTAGGTGTCAAATACCAGGGGTTTGTCGGTGGCGAGATTGCACTCGGCCACAACGTTCAGGTCGAGCTTTTCGGCCGCCATGTGTTCCAGGGTATTGACGTTCACCAGGTGCTTGATGCGCGTTACGCTGGCGTTCACGATCTGGGTGCCGCACTTGAGCC
>Ga0114968_10001312_pt1 | contig 19027 bp, 27 predicted proteins | sample M_130807_EF_Meta_FD_87020 | JGI IMG/M metagenome (GOLD analysis project Ga0114968, IMG submission 87020) | Freshwater microbial communities from Lake Montjoie, Canada to study carbon cycling - M_130807_EF_MetaG | ecosystem: Environmental > Aquatic > Freshwater > Lake | place: Lake Montjoie...
AAGATTTATAATAAAAGACTCTGTTTCTCATGCATTTGAAGATGATGTAGATTATTCTATTCCTTCGCATTCTGATTTAACACAAGTATGTGAAGCGTTTACTTTTTTTCTAAAAGCCTGTGGCTATAATCTCGATGGACAATATGTAACAATTGATTTTCACGATGACTTAAAATGAAAACTTATATTTTTGATGTAGATGGTGTATTGGCTTTACCCAATCAGCCAATTGAACCTCATTTTATGAGAATGTTTGAACACTGGATGCTTAAGAAAGATGTATATATTTGTACCAATAATACTTATCAAAACATTATGCCTAGACTTGGGCGTAGAATTATTGATAATTGTCAAGCTGTGTTCACCAGCGGTGGAAACTCCATATGGCGAGAAAATAAAGAACATGTGGTGAGCAATTGGCGTCCATCATATGAATTGATTTCATATCTAGAATCTCTTCTAAAAATGTCAGATTTTAAGACAAGATCCGGACCAAATATTGAGTATCGCACTGGTCTGATAAACTTTTCTTTGGTTGGAAAGACTGCAACAGAAGATGAGATTAAGCGATATCAACAATGGGATAAAATCTCAAAGGAAAAGAAGACTTTTACTGAAAGTATTAAGAAAACTTTTCCATATTTGAGTGTATGTTTTGGTAGTGATACGTCTATTGATATTGGTGAGACATGTAATGATAAAGCACAGATCTATCAATACTTTAGACTCAAGACAAATGTGACTTCTGTTTTCCATTCTACATATGGATCCAACAGAGGAATGCAGGAATCCATAAAAGATCTAACAGAACACTACATGTCAATTAATAAAAAAGCAGTATATAATACTTTTATGAGTAATAGTCCTAAAGATACACAAAACTATTTGAGATTATGACATGATGATATTCACAAATTCTTCTTCGAAAAAGAAGAAAACAAAATTGACAAAAGCAAAGCAAAAGATTCTTGGCGATTATAATGAATGGAGAAAGCAGAATAAGCTACCTGAAGTAACCTCTCTAGATGCTAAGAGATTTTCAGGTTCCTTTCAAGAATATAGACCAAAGATTACTCGTGTGCGTAGCACCGCCCATATTAAGTCACTAGAAAGTATGGATCCTGCAATTTGTGCGCGCAAATCGATCATGGATCGTATGTCTCTTGATAAAGAACCAGAACATGTAAAAGAACAGATTCTAGCTAAGAGTAAGAGAATTGCATTGATGTACAATAAAGGTGCATATCAATACATTAGTGATGAGATTGATGTGACCACTATCGGTACACGCAATAGAAGAATGTGATGTACATATATAATACCATATGTTACTATATCATGGGTGCTAGTGACCAACACTAGAAATTTTGTTATATTGGAGATTATAATGACTAAGTCTGAAAAACTGCTTAATGCTCTTGAAAATGGCGCGCATCTAACCACCAAGCAGATCGCTGCTCGCTTTGGTCTAAAGAATCCTAGTGCTGCGATTAATGACCTTCGCAATGAAGGTTATGCGATTTATTTCAACGAACGTAAGACGAAGACTTCTTTTTACAAGTTAGGTAAGCCTACTCGTTCAGTAGTCGCTGCAGGTCATCGTGCTCTAGTCGCTCAGCGCTAAGCCTAAGACCGGAAGGGGGTCTGAAAGACCCCCTTTCTTTATTCAGAATGAGGTTAACATGCCAGTATCAATAGACGAACTTTCAAAAAATTCAATGGGTGGCACTGAACGGATGAAGTACGGACTTCAAGATCGTATCAGTCCAGAGCTTCTAGATAAGTTTCAGGTAATCTGTTCTCGTGTTCGAGAGATTGATCCCAAACTTATTCCCATTTATTGGCTACACGATCTACCAGAAGATCCTGAGTCTGAACATCTTCGAGCAGGTGGATGGAATAAATTTGAAAAGTGCGTGTTCGTCTCTAATTGGCAAATGCAAAATTATATCAAACACTTTAATATGCCTTGGTATAAGAGTCGTGTGATTCAAAATGCTATTGAACCTATTCCCTTTGTTCCTAAGAATAAAGATAAGATCAAGCTAATCTATCATACTACACCACATCGTGGTTTAAATCTACTTGTTCCAGTCTTTACTAAATTGGCAGAGAAGTATGATAACATCGAACTAGATGTATTCTCTAGTTTTGAGATCTATGGATGGAAACAACGTGATGAGCCATTCGAAGCTCTATTCGATGCATGTAGGAATCATCCAAAGATTAACTATCATGGCTTTCAACCAAATGATGTTGTAAGAAAAGCATTACAAGAAGCTCATATCTTTGCTTATCCATCTATTTGGGTTGAAACATCTTGTATCGCATTGATGGAAGCAATGAGCGCAGGATGTTTGTGCGTGCATCCAAATTATGGTGCCTTACCAGAAACATCTGCTGGATTTACTTGGATGTATCAGTATCGTGAAGATATTCGCGATCATATGGTCATCTTCTATTCTATGTTGGATAAAGCTATCAATGACGTGATGACTGAAAATGTTCAAGTTTCTTTAGAAACTACTAAGAACTACATAGATACGTTCTATAACTGGGATCGAAGAACAGAAGAATGGCAAAATTTCTTTACTAATATTCTACGAGAAAAGAAGCTTCTATAATGGCTATTAATTCGCTTACTGATAAACTCATTGCCAAAAAGTTTTGGGGTGAGGAACCAATCTATAAGAAAGCAATTACATCTAAAAACGATGGAATACTTTGTAAAATGCTTAATTGGTATAATGTCATGTCTGATGAAAAAGATAAAGACAAATGGCTTATCGATTATATGAAAAAGAATGGATATAGTAAAACTGATATTTCAAATATCGTGAATTTAAATTCACTCGGTAATATTGCTAAAAATGTAGCATCTGTTCTTGCAAGGATAGAATCCAATGGAACTATTTTTGCTGGAGAATTAGAAGGTCGAGTTAAAGTTAGTATTCAAAATGCCTTATCTTATAATCAGCGAGAAGTAAAAGAAGTTACTTCAAACGTAAAAGTAGTTTCTATTCAAGATAGGATCAAAGCGCTTGCTGAACCTCATGTAATTCATGTTGATGATGAGATTCATTCATGGTATCATGAACGTAAAACTAAGATAGAATTTTCTTTATATACGTATCTTCAGCGTAATCAACTTAACTCACAGATTTGTAATCATGTTAAAGCCTTAGTCTCTAAGATTCATGCCGAGCATGCAGAGATGGTAGAAGGTAAGGATGAGCAGCTAAACGAAGCCTATGATTATCTACCTAATGCTTCAAAGAAAGCCATCATGAAACAATTGACGTCATGCATGGAAGATATCGAGCGATTTGTAGATAATACAAAAGTATCTAAATCTCGTAAACCTCGTAAAAAGAAAGAAGTTACTGCTAGTAAATTAATAAATAAACTAAAGTATCAAGTAGAGTTTTCAAAACTTAAGATTAAATCGATTTCTCCCGAATCGATAGTATCATCTCAACAACTCTGGGTATACAATACACGATATGATCAGTTGACCATGTATAATGCTATAGACGATAAAGGTCTTAGTGTTAAGGGAACGACTATCATCAATTACGACCAAACTTCTAGTATTAAGAAGAAGCTTAGGAAGCCAGAAGATATTATTCAAAAGGTTTTAACCGGAGGAAAATTAATTTTAAAGAAACTCATGTCTGAGTTGACAACTAAACCGATTGATGTAAATGGTCGAATTAATGATGATTGTATTCTATTAAAAGCAATAAAATAAAAAAGAGGCCTTCTATGCTAGAAAGCGCACCTCAAAAATTAGCTGAAAACGTAATAGTTTTCCCTCATTCAAAACGATTTGGTCCAGCTGCAACTGTCGAAGAACTCAAAGAAATGATTGTAGCGAATAAGACGGAAGTTATAGAGTGCTTTGTAGAAGAACTTACAAAAGAGATTTTTAGAATAACTTCAGATCATGGTTATGATATAGATAATACAAAGGACATTGCCTATATACTTATTTCTTTAAAAGCGATACTATTACGACATGAGAACATCTATCATCCTATTCAAACGTTCATAGATGAAACCGTAAATGATGACTGTATACAACCCATTGAAGACTAATTTCGGAGTATAAAATGATTATCCTTGACTTAAATCAAGTCATGATTGCAAATATTATGGTCATGTATGGCAAACATATTGGAAAGACACCAATTGAACTGGATCTATTTAGATCTATGGTGTTGAATACAATTCGCTCTCTAAATAAAAAGTTTAAACCTGATTTTGGTCAATTAGTCATTGCGGCAGATGGCAAGCGTAGTTGGCGTAAAGACGTATTTCCTTATTACAAGGCCAATCGAAAAAAGAATCGTGAAGAGTCTGAAATCGATTGGTCTTTGATCTTTAATTGCCTAAACACACTTCGTGAAGAAATCAAAGATAATTTCCCATATCCTGTAGTCCATCTTGATGGTGCAGAAGCTGATGACGTCATTGGTGTATTAGTACAAGAATACTCTAAACGAGATCCATCTCAAAAAGAACATATCTTGATTCTATCTGGTGATAAAGACTTCATTCAACTACACTCATACAATAGTGCAGTTACGGTGAAACAATTCGATCCTATAAATAAGAAATATGTTTTAGCAGATGATCCTAAGAGGTTTATGAAAGAACACATTATTAAAGGCGACGTTGGTGATGGTATTCCAAACTTCTTGTCTCAAGACAATAGTTTTGTTGATAACATCAGACAAAAGCCGATTCTTAAGAAAAATCTTTCTGAATGGATTTCATATTCTACTCCACAAGAATTTTGTAATGAAGAACTACTGCGTAACTATAAACGAAATGAATGTCTAATTGATCTTCGGTTTACACCAACACATATTCGCGAAGCTATCATGACTCAGTTTGAACAGCAGACTGGCAAGAATAGATCTAAAATCATGAATTACATGATTAAGAATCGCTTAAAAGTATTGATGGAATCCATTAATGATTTTTAGGATTAAAAATGTATAAATCACTTTATGAAGAATTGTCTATAATTTCAGAACTTAAAACATCAAAAGAAAAAATAGAAGCTATCTTAATGCATCGTCGACGAGATGCTTTTAAATCTTTATTTGGTTTAGCATATGATCAAAATATTAAATGGTTGTTACCAGAAGGTGAACCTCCGTTTAAACCTACAGACGCGATAGACATAGAAAGTCGTTTGTTAAATGAAATTCGTAGAATGTATCTATTTGTAGAAGGCGGTAATCCAAATTTGACTAAGTCGCGCCGTGAATTTTTATTCATTCAGTTGCTTGAATCAATTCATCCACTAGATGCAAAATTGATCATTTCTATTAAAGATAGAAAATTACCATTTAAGGGTTTAACTAAAAAGATCGCACAACAGGCATTTCCAGATCTTAATATCGAGGCAATTAAAGAAGAGGCATGAGCAAGTCGTTTAAAGAAAAAAGATCTCAAGATAAAGATCTTCATGAATCAGTTCCAAATCGTAGACATTCACATAAAGGTTTTAAGAGAAAAGAGAAGGTAGTTTACACTGCTCTTAAAACGCGCGATATTGAAACGCTCATTAAATACACTGAGGATGAAGATTAATGCCTACGTATACATTTTGTAATAGTGAAACGAATGAAGTGTTTGACCAGTTCTTCTCTTCATACGTAAAAAAGGATGAGTTTCTCGTGGAAAACCCGCAACTACAACAAGTACTCCATCCTGTTGGAATCGGAGACCCAATTAGGCTGGGGTTGAGGAAACCCGACGATGCTTTTAGAGACAAACTCAAAGACATTAAACGAGCACACCGGCGCAGCACAATTAATACATTTTAGGAGAGATAAGAAAAAGAAAAGACAGCAGACCTTTAAAGATCAAGATGCTCCGATTCAAAAACATCATCTTAATCTGAAAGCTATAAAGCCTATAACTCAAAATCAAATGCTAGCTTTTCAACAATGGAAAGCAGGTCAAAATCTTTTACTCCATGGACTTGCTGGAACAGGTAAATCATTTATCTCTTTATATTTAGCGCTGAAAGAAATTTATAACACGCAGTCATATTATAAAAAAATCCTTATAGTCAGAAGTGTAGTTCCTACGCGAGATATGGGATTCCTACCAGGATCTATTAAAGAAAAAACTAAAGTCTTCGAATTACCTTATCAAGGTATATGCACAGATTTGTTTGGGCGTGGAGATGCCTATGAGCTTCTCAAGACTAAGCATATCATAGACTTTACTACAACTTCTTTTATCAGAGGAAATACATTTCACGATACTATAGTTATTGTTGACGAGGTAAATAATCTAACGTTCCATGAACTTGATTCAGTTATTACTCGTTTAGGTGATAACTGCAGAATGATGTTATGCGGAGATTATCGCCAATCAGATTTGATCTATCACAACGATAGAAATGGACTAATAACGTTTATAGACGTATTAGATAAAATGAATGGGTTCTCACACGTCGAATTTCAAGTAGATGACATAGTGAGATCTGGATTAGTGAAGGAATATATAATTGCTAAAAATACCCTTGGTCTCACGTAGTAAAACTTTTACACTAAACGAAGTCGAGTTTCATGAACTTGAAGCTTTTACTGAGAATAATAAACGATATTATATGACTCCTACTGGAGAAAAGTATCCATCTGTCACTACTGTATTAGGAAGTAGAGATAAGTCGTGGTTATATGAGTGGCGTAAAAAAGTAGGGGAAGAAGAAGCTAATCGTATTTCTCAGAGAGCTTCAAATCGCGGGACTCGACTTCATAAAATATGCGAAGACTATATTCGTAATAAAGAAGACTTCTGTGGTAATCAACCACCGCTTGCAGTCGATATGTTTAGATCTATACAAAGATATGTAGACTATATCGATGAAGTCTATGGCAATGAAATTGCTGTCTATTCACATGAACTCAAAACCGCAGGTCGAATAGATGTATTTTGCAAGATGGGTGGTAAAAACGTTATCTTAGACTTTAAGACTTCAAGTCGTCTTAAAAAAGAAGGCGAGATTGAAAATTATTTTCTACAGACGACCACTTATGCAATGGCGATCAAAGAACTAAAGGGAATAGAAGTACCTAAGATTGTCATTCTAATAGCAGTAGAAGATAATGAGCCTCAATTCTTTATTAAGAATGCATGCGATTATGTAGAAAAGGTTAAACAGGTGTTTAAAGAATATCATAGGTAATAAATGCAAATAAGAGTCTCTTGTTGTTATGATGAAGAGTTAAAACAACAACTAAAAGAGATGGCTCTATTTGTGTTACCTAAACTCGTCAAAGGACGACCAATTCTTCTTAACAATTTGAAACTATACGTGAAGATGGATGATAAGCTTACTATAAAGGAAGATGCTTGGGGATTGTGTTATTGGAAAGGAAATCCATATAGACCTAGGGCATTCTCCATATACATAAGAAGTTCTTTGTCTAGCATAGGAATCGTTCAAACATATATTCATGAACTCGTCCATGTCAAGCAATATCTTCTTGGTGAACTGACAGACTATGCGTCTGGAAAGATTAAATGGAAGAAGAGGATCTATGAAGATCTTGATGACCAATGGCGTGACTTATCTTCTCCCTGGGAGAAAGAGGCATATAAGATAAGCGAGTCTATGTATTTCAAATACTATTGCCCTCCAATTATTTGATCCTAGGCCTATGTACATTATTTCGTAAATACGGTATTATATGCTTGTAAATGTGAAAACAACCTAACATATGGAATATATCATGAATAAAGAAAAGTTTGCCAATCCTCCCCGTAAAGAAGCCACTCGAATTGGCTTTGAAACTGCAGAACGTATCTATTTGGCCAATGCCAGTCTCAAGACCAAAGAAGTGGTCAAGCTGATTGCCGATGAATGCGGAGTCAACGAGACTCGTGCATATTACTACTTGTACTGGCCGCGTCGTAAACTGCGTAACCAGATCAAACTATAAATAAGATTGTGTTGGCTGGCGTAGCTCAGCAGGCAGAGCAGGGGTTTTTGAAACACCTACTATGAGAAATAAAGGTGGCCGAAATTCAGCTAGAATATATAGAAATAAGCTCTCATAGTTAAATGGTATAATAGTTGCCTTGTAAGCATCAGTTCTTAGTTCAATTCTAAGTGAGAGCACCATTTTAAGAGGTATTCATGAATATAATTCAACTGAATCCACCTATCCCTTTGGATACACCAAAAGGAAAAGGATGGGCTCATCTAGTTGTAGATAGATCTCAGGAGCATTATCTAGAATGGGTAGTTTTTATAGATGAAACCGGAGAGTGTTGGACATTTCAAAATACTGAAGTCCGAATCCAACGCAATTATACTATGGATAGATTATACGCTACGTCTAAACCTGCAGACGTTCATCATGATTAAGCGATTCTTTTAACAGGACTTAGTCCTCTCCCTTAAATAAGGAGGAACATATGTTCAATCAATTTTTAATGTGCGTTATTTTAACGTGCACACCAATAACAACTTCGCATAACACCACTCCCACGACACCAAATGTGGCATTATATCAGCAAGTAGGATACAAACCATACAATTCAATATTGAATGAAAGAGAAGTAAAGTGTCTTACTGACAACATTTACTTTGAAGCAAGAAGCGAAAAAGACATAGGTAAAAAAGCTGTTGCTCTTGTCACGCTTAATCGATTAAAAGATGACGAATATCCGAATACTATATGTAAAATCGTTCATCAAAGAAATCGATATAAGTGCCAGTTTGCTTGGACATGTCAAAGAACACCTAAAGTGCGTGATTCATACACATATAATGAATGTCGTAAGATCGCCAAACAAGTCATATTAAATCATGAAGTGATGTATGACGTTACAAAAGGAGCAACTAATTTTCATCGAAGGGACATTCGTCCTGAATGGGCGAATCCACGTAAAAGGACTGTAGCTATAGGAAAACACGTGTTTTATAAACTATGAAAAAAGTAAATATCAAATCAGTAAAACCAGTACAAGAGTTCGTTAAAGAGATCGAGGCATACGTCAAAGAGTCTAAATTAGATTACTTGGATGCTGTCCTTCACTACTGTGAATTGAACTCACTCGAAATCGAAACGGTAGCAGCTATGATTCGTAGCTCAAGTAGGATTAAAGCAAAGATTCAGCAAGAAGCTGAGGACGCTAACTATCTTCCTAAGATAGGTAAACTTCCAGTATGACAGATGCTTTTGAAGCATACCAGAAATACTTAGCACTTAAACAACATTTCACGAGAGACGGGTACGATTATTTTAAATATGGTGGCAAAGTGAGTGCCCGTCTCTCGTCTTTTGAATTGCGAAAAGATAGATTCTTCTTCTATAAATTGGCTAAACGAAAGGATCTTGAGAACTTCCTTTTAGCCAACTTCATCGATAAAGATGTATCTTGGGTTAGGGATCTTTTAGGCACTGAAGCAGAGCAAACATATACTGGATGGCTTAAGCGTCAACAGTCTTTAGGATATATGTTCCAGAATGAACTGGATAAGCTAGGTGATGATCTAAATGACAATCTAATGGTAACTGATGGGCAACATCCTAAATTGCTCAGGCAGTTCTTAAGAAACGAGATCTCTATAGAGACGCTTGTTATCTTAAACGATATCTTAAAGTTTTTCAAGCATTGGAACGATAAGATTGAAGAGAGGATTATATGGAATGATGTATGCCGCAAGTGTACAAAATACCTGCCTTTCCTTCGATTTGATCGTGAAGTATGTAAAAAAGCTTTACGAGAAAGGTTTACATAATTAATGGGATATGGTATAAATATGCTGTACACTATGATGATGTGGACAAGAAATATACAAACATACACTGTAATACTAGGAGATATACATGGCATTTTCATTCGCAGACTATAACAAGACTCGTAAGAATCAGTTTGAGAAACTTGCTTCTCAGCTCACCAAACAGAGCTCTAATTCAAAAGAAGATGATCGTTTCTGGAAGCCAGACGTAGACAAAGCTGGTAACGGATATGCGGTCATTCGCTTTCTTCCTCCCCATCAAACTGAAGACTATGCTTGGGTTCAGTACTTTGACCATGGTTTCCAAGGTCCAGGTGGTTGGTACATCGAAAAGTCTTTGACTACTCTTAATCAGAAGGATCCTGTGTCTGAGTACAACTCTCAGCTTTGGAACTCTGGTCTTGAAGAGAACAAAGATGTTGCGCGTAAGCAGAAGCGTCGTCTACATTATGTGTCTAATATCTATGTAGTCAAAGATCCTTCCAATCCTCAGAACGAAGGCAAGGTCTTTCTCTTTCAGTTTGGTAAGAAGATCTTTGATAAGATCAATGACTTGATGACTCCTCAGTTTCAGGACGAAGAACCTATCAATCCATTTGACTTGGTCGAAGGCGCTAACTTCAAGATGAAGATTCGTCAGGTCGAAGGTTACCGTAACTATGATAAGTCAGAGTTCGATTCAGTTGCGCCTTTGTTTACTGAAGAAGAGAAGTATGATGATGTGTTGAACAAGATTCAGCCTTTACAGACTTTCTTGGATCCTTCTCAGTTTAAGTCTTATGCTGAACTCAAGGCACGTCTACATCGTGTTCTTGGTTGGGATAAGAATGCTTTTGAAGAACAGGCGCCTAAGACTGCTCGAGCTGAAGAGATGAAGTTTGAAGAACCTAAGAGTCTTAAGTCTACAGAATATGTGGACTCTGATGTATCAGATGACGATGATGGTCTTGACTTCTTTAAGAAGCTAGCTGAAGACTAAGCAGTTCCTGGCATGCCCAGACCTTGTGCATACATTTGTTGTACTTGGTTTGGGTCTGGCTTAGATACTAGCTTTTTTCCTCCTGCATTTCCTCCAGTAGGTGATGCAGGAGGAACTACTACTGCTACTTGAGGAGATGCAGCAGTCTCGGGTTTTGGTTTAGCACCTATTTGTTCTCCTACTCCAGCAGGAGCTTCAGCGACTGCAGTTCCGCCTAACTGACCTCCAGTGCCTTTTCCAGCTGCCAAGAGACCTGCGGTTTTTTGAGCTCTTTTCCCTACATCCTGTGAATATCCGCTCGGTCCTTTACTGGGATCAGATGCGTCTTTATATAATAATTCAGCTGCAGCTCTAGCAAAATCGCCTTCTTTTAATGCCCGAGCAGCTGCTTTAAATTTAATATACCACCCTGGACCCATATTATACGTCAAATCTATCATAGCAGCTTTACCAGATTCATTAGCCATATTCCAACCAGGCGCCTTTTCAGCCATTTTCACGTGTTTTGCAAAATCTTCTTCAAATAATGCATCCATTTCTTCTTCACTTAAAGTTTTACCTGCATAAGGTCCTGGACCAGTTGTTCCATTTCCTATCAAATGACCATAACCCACGGTCCATAATTTTTTATTATCCTGATACGGTTGACCTGGTTTGCCAGGTATTCCCTTACCTTCATATCCTTTAATCATTTTTTTAACTTCATCCATCCCTGAAATAGGCGTAACTTTACCGCCGGGTGGTTCAGGTTTAGCATCTTGACCGGTACCACCAGTTGCACCAGTTGCTTGACCTGTACCACCAGTTGCACCAGTTGGAGGATGTTCTTTGTCATATTGTGCTTGTCGTTCCGCTTGCGCTTTATCAAAAGTACCAGATATGGTAGTTTTTTCTCGAGCAACCTGCCGCTCATTTAATGCTGTTTTTTCTCCTTCTAATTTTTTCTTTTCAGCCTTTAACGTGCCTAATTTTGTTTCGATGGTTTTTACATAATCATCTGGCAAAAACCGTTTAATTATTGGAAGAAATGTAGTAATGGCATCCGTCATTAATTCATTGAGCTTCATTAAAGCTGCATTCATTAATCTCTTAGGAAAATCCATTATAGCTTCAATTTTATCACCTATAAAAATGAACAATGTATCTAGCGCTGCTCCTACATCCACTTTAAAAAATTTAACTATAGGATCGACTACATATTCTTTGATAACTCCAGAAATAGAATCAATTATGCCTTTAAATGAATCTATTATTTTTTGAGGAAGAGCTTTAATAGCTTTTTTGGAATCCCTAAAAAATTTCATTATATTAGGAAGAAAGGCAAAAATACCTAAAAGAAGTCCTCCTAGTAATTTTTGTATTAGTCCTTCAGATTTTTTATCTTCTTTTTTAGGTTTTGCGCCTTCTTTAGTTGCGTCTTTTATATCTTCAGATTCTACTTCCTTTTCTATATCTGCCGCTTCAGAACTCTGTTCCTTTTTAAATAATAATGATTCATATCCTTCTACAGTTTTACGAAGAATGCTTATTTGGTTAGATATTGCTTGAAGTATATTAGTATCTACTGGTGAAGCTTCTTCAGATTTTTGAATAACTTCAGCGGAATTAGATTCTCTAGAAATATTAGTGTTATTAGCAGATTGCGGTGTTGCATCAGACTCCGATGGATTTTCATTTTCATCATATTCATTCGGTTCATTACTATCGTCAGATGTAGTTCTTGTTTTACTAGCACCTCTAGCAACTGCTGCAACACCATTTCTAGTAGCTTTGCCTATAGCATTGATTGCTTTTCCAGCTCCTCTAGTTGCGGATGCAACGCCTCTTCCTATTGCTTTAGCTCCTGCAACTGTTCCTTTTACTGCAACTCTAGCTGTAGCTGCTATTCCTGTAGCAACTCCACGAAGTGCAACGGCTCCTATTCTAGCAACTCCAAGTATAGCAGGTAACATTGAATTATCCCTTATGCGCTTCTATAAAATAGTTGATTTGCCATATCGCCTAAAAATGGAGTGGGATCAGGAACATCGTTAATATCATGAGGTCCTTGCCCCGGTAGCATTCTAACTTTTTGCCCAGTTGAGGGTATATTAACTACTGGAGGAGCAGAACTTTTTGGTTTAGCAGGAGGATTTTCATTTTCCTTTGAATTTGTATCTAAAGTGTTTCCTTTATCAGCTGTTCCTTGGTTTGGTTCAGGAATAGCTCCTCCTTCTGCTTGAACTCCTGCTCCGCCTGAAGTTGTTGCACCGGTTTCGCCTGTACCAGAAGATCCCATAGGTTCAGGAGTACCTCCACTAGATGCTGCAGCTGATTGCCCTTCTCCGCCTTTAACAGGAGTTCCTCCATTATCTCCTTTAACTGGCGTGGGACTTCCTCCATTTTTTTGTATAAGAGTTCCGGTTTCCTTTGATTTATTTGCGTCAAAAAATTGATCTACTTCAGATACTCCATCAGTACCATCAACTTTATATTCTATTTTAACTAAACCCTTTTCAAAATCAGGTTTTACTTCATATCCTTTATAACCTTTAGCTTTATTTAATTCTACTACTCTTTTACCTTCATCATCAGCCTGTTTTAAAAGAATGTCTCTCTTCTTCTTTTCTTCTCGTTTGGCTTGCGTTTTTGCCTGCTCTTCGTCAACTTCTTTAATGGTAGTATCAGCCGAACTTACCATATCACCGCCGTATTGTAGTAATGCATCCTTTGTAGATTTAAGCCAATCCCAATCTGGCAATGCGCCGGCGAGGCCTACAATAGTTTCACCTACAGTCTTTTGTATACCTGCTATTACTTTTTTAATATCGCCTATAAAGTCAGATGCAAAATCTTTAACTACATCAAATTTTTCTGAGAAGTACTCAGGAATATCCTCCATAAAAAACTTAGGTAGTTTTTCAGTAAAGAACGGTATAGCAGATTCAAATATAAAATCGAAGACAGGCATTAAAAATTCACTTATCTTTTCACGTTTTTCTTTGATCCATGCTAGAACAGTTGGAAATATTGCAAACAGTGTAAATGCAATTCCTTGAAGTAATTTACTTGGAGCTGCAAGTAAACCTCCCATTCCACCTTTTTCTTTAGGTTGTTGTCCATCTAATTGTTGTTTTCCGTCAGAGTCAACTGGCTCTGCATCAGTAGGAGGTTTATTGGTAGAAAGAGATAAAACAGAACTTAAAGACTCATTGATCTTAACTAAATTTTCATGTATCTGCCCGAAAATATTATCTTCTTCAGAATATTTTGAATTTAATGTATCTAATTTTTCTGCGTGATCGTGTAGCACTTCACTGTGATTATTCAATTTATCAGATAAAGATCTAAATGTATCAAATATTTTCTTTAAGGATTCTTTGTTCATTTACTTTTTACTCGCCCAAGTAGTGAAGCCCATATAAGCGCCAACGACAGATGCCATGGCAATATAAAATGTACTGAAGACACTATCTAGAGCTTTAATTCGATCATCTGCAATATAAGGAGACATAAGAAGCGCAGTGAAGCCTACCATGGCATACATAGCAAGCCACGCCATCCTGCGGCGGTTTTTAAATTTATCTTCTGCAATATTCACTTCAGTCTTAGATACTTTACCATCTCCATCCATATCAATGTTCTCTTGTTGGATGTCATCGGACACTATTAAGAAGCCCTTTCTCGTTTTTCTCTTTCTTCTTTAAGATATGCCAAAAGCATATCTACGTAAATATCCCTTTCAAACGGTATCAAATCTTCTATTTCACTTATTGAATACTTATGATGCTGAGCCATCGCAAAAACCGTTGTGTAATAGTTTTTGAGACTCGTATGACTCAGCCCTACGTAAAAAAATCTTGTAATGAACTCAATTTAATTGTACGATCATGATCGAATGAATTCTTATAATGCAATTCATGGTATAACTTAGGCATTGTAGAAAAGAATTTTTCAATCTTTTCGAATGATTTTGTATCTAAGTTTTCAAGGAATTCTATAAGTTCTTGTTCAGTACTTTCTTTGGCTGGATACACATTCTCAGAATCATAAATTGTATCAATCGTATGAATTAAAATGTTATTTAATAATTCACTTTGATCTGTTATATCAGCCATTTTTTCAGTTACAGCTACGCTTGGAAACTTTAAGATCATTCCAACTTCGCCATTAATATCGATCTTATTGTTATTTTCAGGATCGATTTTAATTTCTACATCATCTAAATTCACTTCAAAATCATATACTTTATCATCTTCGTTATCACGATATCTGAGCTTAGCTATATTGTTAACCGAACGTGCTCTTAGTTTTAAAAACACATATTCTAAATCAAACGTTGCCAACTGATTTACATCTAGATCATCAAAACAACAGTTATTGATGATTTGCTTTAGCGCCAACAAAATTTCACTGTTCTCACTCTGTTGAGCCATAAGAAGGATCTTCTCTTCTTTGACTAAGAAAGGTCTAAATTTTAATTCTTTACCAGTAGAAGGAATTTTAATTGTAAAGACCGGTACTGATATTTTTGGTAAAGCCATTGTATACTCCTAATAATTAAAAGAATCCCGATAAACCACCGCCAACAATACTTGCATTGTTAACTAAGTTAATTGCATCTCCTACACTTTGAGGTCTCTTGATAGCCGAAATGGTTTGTGCTATAGTGCCTAACTTCATTAATTTTTGTATATTAGATAATCCAAAACTAGATGCTGCGTCAGATATAGGTATTCTATCAGTAGCCCAAGTTTTATATTGAAAATTTACTCCAATATTCATCATGCTGTTTGTATTATTCCAATCCATGTCTATTTGATTTATTCTATATGGAAAAGCATCAAGCAAATTATATTCTAGGATTTTATCAGACTGATGATCAAATACTGTAATATTTATGTTGCAAACATAACTGTCTTTATATGCTACTCTATAGAATTGACGGCTCGCCCTTCGATCATCGAAATTTACAATCGTGTTTAACCAATTATGAAAGAACGATAGGATTTGGCCTTTTGCATCACCTATAAATTGAAGTTCTATATCAGTAAAAATTGCTCTATGCGGGAAATTTTCAACAGGACCGGTGCCTAATGGCGTATTGGTTTCTAAAGCCAAATCTACTCCTGGTAAAGAAGTTTTCATACAGAAAAAACTCAAAGAACGGGAGTCAAGGTTCTCGCGATTCATAGCAGTATTAATTTCACTGGAAAGTGGTGGAGTGATTGTTACCAAAAAAAGATTAGTAGGCAATACACCGCGAGTACCAATAGCACTCTTAAATTCTTCTATATCGAACCCAGCAGTTTTTCTTTTAGGTAAAGTACCATTTAGTCCTATAAAAGTAGCAATTTTACTTGTTATAGCATCAGTAAAAGTAGATGGACCTGGCATTTATCGTATTCCTTGTTTAATTATTGCTTTGCTTTCTTTCCAAACTACATTTTCTGATTTCTTTTGAAATCTTTGTATAGGTAAAAATAAAGCTAACTCCCATTCTTTTGGTGGAATAAAGGCTATCTTAGACCTTATATTTTTATGCAAATACATGTGTATACATGGTTTAAAAAAACGTAAATTTCTTCTTGATTCTAAAATACTATATGTCATTTTGGACAAACGCGTAGTATCTTTTTCCATGTCTTTTGAATTCAAAAGAGAATACATATTGTCCATAAAGATGGCTCTATATGGAGCCGGTAAATAATGTAAATTCAATCCATAAAATCCTTGAGTAACCATCTTAAATGGAAATACTATAGGAAATGTATCATAATAGTCTAATGTTTTTTTATGTTTAGGAGCATAGTTATATAGAAAAAGACTACCTACTTGTTTAATATTTTTAATAGCAGGAACATGTTCTTTCTCTAAAATTATTTTTGTAGGAACAGTTTTATTTTTACTTACTTCTGTTGCCTTCTGCCTAAACCATCTTCGCGATTCTTCTTCTCGCTTAAATGTTTCAGTGTGCGATTGCTTCAAAATAGTTTGATATATAGTCTCTTGAGCATCTTCTTCCATTAGAACATGATACCTAATTCTTTTTCTGTGATTATCATGAATTTCCACTCTCTACTAGAACAGTATTTATTCGCCGCTTCCCATTTAGCCTGATTTATTCCCCACGTCTGAACTTCATATAAATACTGTTTATTGATCTGTGTTTTTGGAGTAGGCGCTATCGTCTGAGATTTAGGTTTAACCTCTATCACGATAGTTTCTATTAATCCTTCTTTATTCTTCTTCTTGACCCAGAAATCAGGGAAATATCGGTGAACTTTGCCATCAATAGGTGACTTATAAGGCACGAAGAATTCTTCGCTTGCCCACTGCACGACATTTGGATTACGATCAAGGTAAGTCATCAACTTAAGCTCGTATGAAGAGCGATAAATTATTTGCTGAACATTGCCTTTATATTTTTGTGGATATTTTGCATTAAAATATCCTTTATACGTTTTCATTTTTCCACTTCAATCTTCCTTGAACAAACCCTTCTCCCGGACAATTTTTAGATCTTTTATTTTTAACCCCATCATTCCACCAAATTGTATTTTTAGTGTGAGTATTAATCGGTGGTTTTATTTTTTTATTTTTCAACGTAGATGCTATTTTTTCCTTTAAAACTTTTCCTTCAGGCGAATTATACACTTGCTTCATTTTTTCAGATTTTTTAAGTTTATAATCTTCTGTGTGTTTTTTTCCTAAAAATGCATTTCCATTTTCATCAGCATATTTTTTTAAATTATAACCTGTCGGATCACTTATTTGTCTTCCAGATTCATATCCTCTTTTCATAGAGTTTGATATTTTTATTTTTGTTTCTTCTGTATGACTATATCCAAATAGTCCATAACTCCCTTTAGTTCGATTATATTCAGGATTTAGTCGTTCAATCCAATATATTTCTTTTTCTTTTAATTCTTCTAATGTTGAAGCTGTGTCAATTAATGAAATATTAAAATTTTCTATTCCATATTTTTTTATAGCTGGACCTATGCCACATGTCTTTTGATTTTTATGGTTTTTAAATCTTTCTTCTAAAGACTTTGTAGTTAATCCGACATATTTTTTGCCATTAATGTTATTGATTATCGTATAAATAAACATATTATATCATTCCTTTCGTTTTATACATATTTATACAACAAAGCAAGATTACCTTTATATTTTTGCGGGTACTTGACGTTAAAATAACCTTTATAGCTCATAGTTTTATTTATAAGAGGAACACTAATGGCATTCGATCCATTAAACTTTACGAGTAATGCTGGAAAAACTATAGGCTCTTTAGCTACTCAAAGCGCATCGGCTGTTACTTCAGGACTAAGCGGTAATTTTATTAACGGCTTATCTAAAACTGGTCTTTCACTTGATTCATTAAAGTCAGTTTCTGCTGAAAAGATGGATTCTTTAAATAGCTCATTGTCTGGTGTAGCAGGTTATAGAATAACACAACAAGACTTATTTAAATCGAGATCATCATCTTCTTCTGAACCTATAACGGCGATCAATCAATCACGAGAATCTCAGCAAACCAAACAAGAAAGATTTCCGTTGAATCTTTCAGATACAGAATGTATGCTAATAGAATTTTCTAAATATGATAGACCTTCTCCTCTTATGCCTGCTAAATTTAACACAGAATATTCTGTATCTTTACCTCTTCCTCGTGATCTTTCTGAACAACATTCAGTTCGCATAAATCCACAGGATACTGGTATACTGGGTGCGGCAGTTGATCAAGTAAAAAGCATTAAAGATGAATTATCTGCTACATTTGGTTCCGGAAAAGAAGGAAGATCTAGTGGGGATCTCTTAGAAAATAGTGTAGGATTAATGTATCAGGGGGCAGCTTCCGTAGCTGGAGGTTTAGGAGGCGAACAAGTAGCTGGAATAGCAGGTCAATTTTTAAAAGCTGTTCCAAATCCTCATATATCTGTATTTTTTAATGGCGTAGATATGAGACCTCCAATGGAATTTTCATGGTTATTTACTGCAAGAAACCCCTCTGAATCATCTAAAATTAAAGATATAATAAGACAATTTAAGCGTAGAGTATTGCCTGCGGTTTCTGTTAGTTCACAAAATGTTATGGCTTATCCACAAATGGTAAGATTGACCCTGATGCCTTGGGGAGAAACATTTATTCCAGGCAGCGAGTGGTCAGGTACAATGCCTATCTACAAATTAGGATTAATCAGTGCGATACACGTAAATTATTCTCCTAATGGTTTGTCTTTCTTTAATGATGGAGCGGCATCTCCTGTATTTGTAGTATTTTC
>Ga0114968_10001313_pt1 | contig 19027 bp, 17 predicted proteins | sample M_130807_EF_Meta_FD_87020 | JGI IMG/M metagenome (GOLD analysis project Ga0114968, IMG submission 87020) | Freshwater microbial communities from Lake Montjoie, Canada to study carbon cycling - M_130807_EF_MetaG | ecosystem: Environmental > Aquatic > Freshwater > Lake | place: Lake Montjoie...
GATGGCGGTGGCCGCATTGGCGGCTCAGCCTGACGATTTGTTGCTTTTTTGTCCAGCCGATCACCACATTCCAGATGCCGCCGGTTTTGCGGCCATGGTCCGGCAAGGCTGTGCTGCGGCCCAGGGCGGTGCGATCGTCACCTTTGGAGTGGTTCCCAGCTTTCCCAGCACGGCCTACGGCTATATAGAGCAAGGGGCCCGCCGAGCAGATGGCGCCCGTGAGGTGCAGAGGTTCATTGAAAAACCGCATGCAGCGTTGGCCCAGCAGTTATTGTTGGGGGGTGATGTCCTGTGGAATGCCGGTATCTTTTTGTGCCAGGCACAGGTGCTCCTGAAGGCCATGCAGTTGCATGCGCCTGATATTTTTGATTCGTGTGTCGCCGCCTGGGAAGGCGTCAGGTCCGACCAAGTGGGAGGGCAAACCTTTTTACGCCCCGAGGCCGCACGGTTCAATGCCTGCCGGTCACAAAGTATTGATTACGCCGTTATGGAGCACCACAAGGACGTTGCCGTGGTGCCGTTTAGCGGCGCTTGGAGTGATGTTGGCAGTTGGAACGCTGTGGCCCAACTTTCTGTGTCCGACGCCCAAGGTAACCGGTCAGGAGGCGATCGCGCCTATGCCCATCACCTAAAGACCGAAAACACCTATATCCATGCGGCTGGCAAACGTCCGGTGGTGGCACTCGGTACGCACAACTTGCTGGTGATTGACACCCCGGACGCGCTGCTGGTCGCAGACGTCAACCACGCGGAAGCGGTTAAAGAGGTAGTCGCCAAGTTGGAAGCACTGGACGCCACCGAGGCATTGCAGCATCGGCGGGTGGCCCGACCCTGGGGCTGGTATGACAGCATTGACGTTGGGTCACGACATCAGGTCAAGCGCATTGGGGTCAACCCGGGCGCCAGTTTGTCGTTGCAAATGCACCACCATCGGGCCGAGCACTGGATCGTGGTGAGCGGGACGGCCGAGGTCACCAATGGCGACTCGGTGCAGATCCTCACTGAAAATCAGAGCACCTATATCCCCTTGGGTCAGACCCACCGTTTGGCCAATCCGGGCAAAGTTCCGCTCGAAATCATTGAAGTGCAAAGCGGCTCCTACCTTGGCGAAGACGATATTGTTCGCTTTGAAGACCACTACGGCAGAAACTAGTCCTTTATTTATGGTTCCTAAAGTTGCACTGATTACTGGGGTCACCGGGCAAGATGGCTCCTATCTGGCGGAATTCTTGCTGGAAAAAGGCTACATCGTCCACGGCATTAAGCGCCGCGCCAGTTCCTTCAATACCCAACGGGTGGATCACATTTATCAGGACCCTCATATTGAGAACGTGCGTTTCAAATTGCACTATGGCGATCTGACGGACACCAGTAACCTGGTCCGTATCCTGCAGGAAACCCAGCCGGACGAGGTGTACAACTTAGGCGCCCAAAGCCACGTGGCCGTGAGCTTTGAGAGCCCCGAGTACACCGCCGACGTGGACGGCATGGGCACACTTCGCTTGCTCGAGGCGATTCGTATCTTGGGGTTGGAGAAAAAAACCCGCTTTTACCAGGCAAGCACGAGTGAGTTGTATGGTCTGGTGCAGGAAACTCCTCAAAAGGAAACCACTCCCTTTTATCCCCGCAGCCCCTACGCGGTCGCCAAGATTTATGCCTACTGGATCACGGTGAACTACCGCGAAGCCTACGGAATCTACGCGTGCAATGGAATCTTGTTTAACCACGAAAGCCCGCGTCGTGGAGAAACCTTCGTCACCCGCAAGATCACGCGCGGGCTTGCCAATATCAGCCAGGGCCTTGAGGACTGCCTGTTTATGGGCAATATCGACGCCTTGAGAGACTGGGGTCACGCCAAAGACTACGTGCGCATGCAGTGGATGATGCTGCAGCAAGACCACCCGGAAGACTTTGTGATCGCAACCGGCGTGCAGTACAGCGTTCGCCAGTTCATTGAAAAAGCAGCCTTGGCTTTGGGAATGACGCTCACCTGGCGCGGCACGGGTGTGGACGAGGTTGGTTACTGGGGCATTGCGGGCGATGGGCTGGGCAACGGTCAAGCCGTGGTCCGGATCGACCCGCGTTACTTTCGCCCCACCGAAGTGGAAACGTTGCTGGGTGACCCGAGCAAGGCCAAGGCGAAACTGGGTTGGGTTCCGGAGATCAGTTTGGACGAAATGGTCACAGAAATGGTGGCTGCCGATTTGGATGAAGCCAAACGCCACGCTCTGCTCAAAAAACACGGCTACGCGGTCAATGTGAGTGTGGAATAGGGTTCAAACCATGGGCGACACTCCAAAAATCTTCGTCGCGGGCCACCGTGGCATGGTCGGAAGTGCCATCGTGCGTACCTTGCTAGCCCAAGGATTGACGCGCGATCAGATCATCACCAAAACCAGCGCGGAGCTCGACTTACGCGACCAGTCTGCGGTCAATGCATTTTTTGCACAGGAGCGCCCCGACGAGGTCTATCTGGCAGCCGCCAAAGTCGGTGGCATCCATGCCAATAACAGCTATCCCGCCGACTTTATTTACGACAACCTGATGGTTCAGACCAATGTGGTCCACGCGGCGCATACGCATGACGTGCAAAAGTTGCTGTTTTTAGGCAGCAGTTGCATTTATCCCCGCCAGGCGGCTCAGCCCATGGCTGAAAGTGCTTTATTGACCGGCCCGCTAGAACCCACCAACGAGCCCTACGCCATTGCCAAAATTGCCGGCATCAAGCTCTGTGAAAGTTATAACCGGCAATATGGCCGCGACTATCGGAGCGTTATGCCCACCAACCTGTACGGGCCAGGCGACAACTACCACCCTGAAAACAGTCACGTAATCCCCGCCTTGATTCGCCGCTTTCATGAAGCGAAGGTGAATGGCGCAACGGAAGTGGTGATCTGGGGCACGGGCCAACCGCGGCGGGAGTTTTTGTACGTAGACGACATGGCTGCCGCCAGCGTATTTGTCATGCAACTGCCCACCGAGGTTTACCAGGCCCATACCCTGCCGATGCAAAGCCACATCAATGTCGGCTTTGGAAGCGATGTGACGATTGCCGATTTGGCGCAAGCGGTATCCGATGCGGTCGGATTTGAAGGTGATATTCGGTACGACACCGGCAAGCCCGACGGCGCACCGCGAAAGTGGATGGACAGTAGCCTGCTTAACCGATTGGGGTGGCGAGCCCATACTGGGCTGGACGCTGGATTGGCCCTTGCATACCGAGACTTGCTAAGCCGCCGATGACCGAACGTTTGACGACTCCCTTTGTGTGCCCGTTCACTGCGACCGTAGCGCACCAGTTATTACAGGCGCAAATATCAGATTAACTTCGATGCGGAGCAATAAGTAATGAAAGCCGTGATTTTGGCTGGTGGCCTCGGTACCCGTATCTCTGAGGAAACATCGACTCGCCCCAAACCCATGATCGAAATTGGCGGTAAACCGATTTTGTGGCACATCCTCAAGACCTATTCCCACCACGGCATAAACGACTTCGTCATTTGCTGTGGTTACAAGGGTTACGTCATTAAAGAGTATTTTGCTAATTACTTCTTGCATATGTCCGACGTCACGTTTGACATGAGCAAGAACTCTATGGAAGTTCATCAGCGCAAGGCCGAGCCATGGCGAGTCACCTTGGTAGACACTGGGGAAGACACAATGACCGGTGGTCGCTTGAAGCGTGTGTCTGATTACGTCAAAGATGAGCAAGCCTTTTGCTTTACCTACGGCGACGGCGTGGGTGACATCAACATCACTGCGTTGATTGCATTTCACAAATCTCAAAAGGTCAAAGCCACGCTCACGGGTACTATCCCTCCAGGTCGTTTCGGTGCGCTCGACATCAGTGGCCACAAAGTCAAAAGCTTCATGGAAAAGCCCAAGGGAGATGGGGCCATGATTAACGGTGGATTTTTTGTATTGTCGCCGGAGGTTATTGACTACGTTGCCGATGACACGACTATTTGGGAGCGTGAGCCGCTAGAGCTCTTAGCGCGTGAGGGTAGCTTAGCCGCTTATTCGCACCATGGCTTTTGGCAACCCATGGACACTTTGCGCGACAAAACTCTGCTGGAAGAACTCTGGCAATCTGGCAAAGCGCCGTGGAAGGTCTGGGCATGAACCCCGCCTTTTGGCGCGGCAAACGCGTCCTGCTCACCGGGCACACCGGCTTCAAGGGCAGCTGGCTCAGTTTATGGCTGCAGTCCATGGGTGCGCAGCTCACTGGTTACGCTTTGACGCCGCCAACCAGCCCCAGCTTGTTCGAAATTGCTGGGGTTGCAAACGGCATGACCAGTGTGATCGGCGATATCCGTGACCTAGCCCAGTTGCAAGCCGTTTTTGCCAAACACCAGCCCGAGATCGTCATTCACATGGCTGCGCAACCGCTTGTGCGCTACTCGTACCAAAACCCGGTCGAGACTTACGCCACCAATGTCATGGGCACCGTGCATTTGCTCGAGGCTGTGCGCCACTCCCCTGGCGTGAAAGCAGTGGTCAATATCACCACCGACAAGTGCTACGAAAACCGCGAGTGGGTCTGGGGCTACCGTGAGAACGAACCCATGGGCGGCTTTGACCCCTACAGCAACAGCAAAGGCTGTGCTGAACTGGTCAGCGCTGCCTACCGCTCGTCTTTTTTCAATGCGAGCCAGTACGCCCAACACGGCGTGGCCACCGCCACAGTGCGCGCCGGCAACGTTATCGGTGGTGGCGACTGGGCGCAAGACCGCTTGGTTCCCGACATCCTGGCTGCGTTCGAGCAGGGCCGAAAAGTCAACATCCGCAACCCACACGCTATTCGCCCTTGGCAGCATGTGATGGAGCCCTTGCGTGGCTACCTGTGCCTGGCCGAGAGCTTGTATGAGCAAGGCCCCAGCTTCGGCGAGGGCTGGAACTTCGGCCCCAATGACGAAGACGCCAAGCCCGTGGGCTGGATCGTCGAGCAGATGGCTGCACTGTGGGGCGAAGGGGCGCAGTGGCAAGTGGACGCCGGTGAGCACCCGCACGAAGCCCACTACCTCAAACTCGACATCTCCAAGGCACGCAGCCGGCTGGACTGGCACCCGGCCTTGCGCCTGAACGAGGCCTTATCGCTCATCATCGACTGGTCCAAACAGCACCAAGGCGGCGCCGATATGCGCCAAGTAACCCTTGCCCAGATTCAAACCTATCAAGCTTTGACCCAATAACCTAGACCCACAGCCTCCATGGAAAACGCCAAAACCCAAGCCCTGCGCGCGCAAATTGCCCAACTGGTGGACGAATACGCCGCCATTGCCCAAGCGCCCCAGCCCTTTTTGCCCGGTTTGACCATGGTGCCCCCCTCGGGCAAAGTCGTTGGGGCCCAAGAGCTGAAAAACATGGTGGAAGCATCACTGGACGGCTGGCTCACCACGGGGCGCTTCAACGCCGAATTTGAGAAAAAGCTGGCAGCCTTTATCGGCGTCAGGCACCTCATCACGGTGAACTCTGGCTCATCGGCCAATCTGGTGGCCTTCAGTGCGCTGACATCCCCCAAACTGGGCGCGCGCGCAATCCAAAAAGGCGACGAAGTGATTGGCGTGGCGGCTGGCTTTCCCACCACCGTGAACCCCATCGTGCAATTTGGCGCCGTGCCGGTCTTTGTGGATGTGGATGCCATCACGCACAACATCGACGCCAGCAAGATCGAGGCCGCCATTGGCCCCAAGAGCAAGGCCATCATGCTGGCCCATAGCCTGGGTAATCCGTTCAATTTGGATGTGGTCACCGCCTTGTGCAAGAAATACAACTTGTGGCTGGTCGAAGACTGCTGCGACGCGCTGGGCACCACCTACCGGGGTCAAATGGTGGGAACCTTTGGCGACATTGCGACCCTGAGCTTCTACCCCGCACACCACATCACCATGGGCGAGGGCGGCGCGGTGTTTACCAACAACGAAGAGCTCAAAACCATCGCCGAGAGCTTTCGAGACTGGGGCCGTGACTGCTACTGCCCACCCGGTAAAGACAACACCTGTGGCAAACGCTTTTGCCAAAAGCTGGGCGACCTGCCAGAAGGCTACGACCACAAATACACCTACAGCCATCTCGGTTACAACCTCAAGATCACCGACATGCAGGCGGCGTGCGGCTTGGCGCAATTAGAAAAAGCGCCAGCGTTCATAGAGGCCCGAAAAGACAATTTTGCGTTTTTGAAAGAGCGCTTGAAGGACTGCGAAGACTTCTTGCACCTGCCGCAGGCCACAGAGCACTCCGACCCGTCGTGGTTTGGTTTTCCCATCACGCTCAAAGAAAACTGCCCGGTCACACGTTTGGACCTGCTCACTTACCTGGACCAAAACAAAGTGGGCACCCGCCTGCTGTTTGCGGGGAATCTGACGCGGCAGCCCTACATGATGGGTGCCAATTACCGCGTGAGTGGTGAGTTGACCAATACCGAAAACGTGATGAACAACACCTTCTGGATCGGCGTGCAACCCGCGCTGACCCGTGAGATGTTGGAATTTGCGGCGCAAAAGATTGAGAGTTATTTGGGTGTGAATTTCTAAAAATTGGGGTGAACGTCTATGCGTGAAATTTCAAACAATGCTTTAAATATCGAAGGTCAGCCGATGTTCAAGGTTATTGACAAGGTCAAGCGCCTGGAAGCCCAAGGAAAAAATATTATTCATTTAGAGATTGGCGACCCGGATTTCACAACTCCTCAGAATATTATTGATGCTGCGAAGCTGGCACTGGATCGTGGCGAGACACATTACGTTAGCAGTTGGGGAATCACAGATTTCATAGAAACCATCCAGCAAGCTACAAAAAGGTCGAGGGGCTTTCTGCCGGAGGTGAACCAGGTATTGGTCACACCTAGCGCAAATATTGCTATTTTCTATGCAGTTTTTTGTTTGAATAATCCAGGGCAAGAGGTGTTGGTGCCGGACCCGGGTTTTCCAACTTATCTTTCCGCAATTCGAATGTGTGGTGCTGTGCCTGTACCTTACCCATTGCACGAAACAAACGCTTTCCGGATGCGTGCCGTCGACATTGAACCCTTAATCACTGAAAAAACACGGCTACTCATCATTAACAGCCCACAGAATCCAACAGGTGCTATCACAGAACCTGAAGCACTGAGAGAGATTTATGAGCTGGCAGTTAAATATGACCTTTATGTTTATACAGATGAAATTTACTCCCGTATGGTTTACGGAGAAAAAAGCTTTTTTTCAATATCAAGTTTGGATGAGTGCAAAGAGCGCGTGATCCTTTCAAACGGGTTCAGCAAAGCTTTTGCAATGACCGGTTGGCGTCTGGGAGCGTTAGTGATGCCACCGGCATTGGCAGAGAGAATGATGCTGCTGCTCCAGACAACGTCCTCCTGTGTCGCTCCATTCATACAGAGGGCTGGAATTGAGGCTATCAATGGCGATCAGAGCGAAGTAAAAGTCATGATGGACGAATACCAATTCCGAAGAAACCTCTTAGTCAATGGTTTGAACGGGATACCAGGAATATCTTGTCACCTTCCAGGGGGTGCTTTCTATGCGTTCGCAAATATAAAAAAATATGGACTCAGTTCCGAGGAATTTGCTGATGCCATGTTAGACCGTGCTGGTGTAGCTATTTTGCCAGGCTCATGTTTCGGGCAACAGGGAGAGGGCTTTGTCCGGCTTTGCTACTCCACTAGCAGAAAAAATATTTCTGAGGCGATAGATCGGATGTCTCAAGCCTGTAAATCTCTGTAAATAATATAGGTGCAATACAATGATCCGTGTAGCTGATTATGTCGCGAGTTTCATAAGCGATAATCTAAAAATTAAAGATGTTTTCATGCTCACAGGTGCGGGAATTATGCATTTGACAGATGGCGTGATCTGCAATAGCAAGTTACGTGCTATATGTGTCCACCATGAGCAAAGTGCCTCAATGGCACTTGAGGCTTACGCCAGAGCCAACGAGGATTTTGCAGTGGGGTATTTCTCAACCGGCCCGGCAGCCACTAACGCGGTTACCGGGTTGGGCGGAGCATGGCAGGATACGGTACCTTGTCTTTTTATCTCCGGACAAGTGAAGCGTTCGGAGGCGAGCCATAGCGCGGACATCGCAGGTTTGCGGCAATTTGGAGTACAAGAGCTTGATATCATCCCCGTCGTATCTTCCCTCTGTAAATACGCGGTTCACTTAACAGACCCTACACGAATTCGCTACGAGCTTGAGAAGGCGGTTGCAATTGCAAAAAGCGGACGACCGGGACCTGTCTGGCTAGAGGTTCCTATGGACGTCCAGGCTGCAATGGTCAACCCTGACGAACTTGAAACTTTTCATAATGAAATCCCCCAACCTCATGCATCATCGAATGATGTCCAAAGCGTTCTGAACGCACTTGCGACCGCAAAAAGACCGGTAATTGTTGCGGGGCGCGGTGTACGTTTAGCGGGTGCGCTTCAAGTGCTAACCGACATTGCAACCAAATTGTCTATTCCAATCGTGACTCCCTACTTGGGAATAGACAATGTACGCCATGACCTTGATATTTATATTGGCAAGACGGGAGTGAAAGGTGACCGCCCCGCAAACTTTGCGATGCAAGGTTCAGACTTGATTTTGGCGATCGGCACAAGCTTGCATGTTTCTGTCATTGGGTATGAATACCAACAATTTGCGCGTGCCGCCAAAAAAATCGTGGTGGATATCGATTTAACATCCCATAAAAAGAAGACTATTGCTATAGATCTTTTGATTGAATCGGATGCGAAAAACTTTCTCAACGCGCTGAACGCGCGTGTCGATAGTATCGAGCGAGAAAGGTATACCGAATGGTTAATGCGTTGCGTTGAATGGAAGAGGAAATACCCGGTTTGCCTACCTGAATACAGTGACACAAAAGGCGCCATTAATATCTATTCGTTCATCGATCGGTTATCTCACTGGTCTGAAGAAGGCGATGTATTTATATCAGACGCGGGTTCAGCTTTCTACGCAGTATCTCAGGGCATACAGCTTACCAAAGATCGGCAACGCTACATACCTTCCGGTGCGATGGCGACGATGGGTTATACATTACCCGCTGCCATCGGGGTGTCCGTGGCAACCGGCGATTCAAGAGTTTTGGCGGTTACAGGTGATGGCTCTTTTCAACAAAATATTCAAGAACTACAGACGCTATTGCACTATAAACTCCCAGTAAAATTGTTCATTCTGAATAACGACGGTTACTTATCAATTAAGGCTTCGCAAAAAAATTACTTCAATCAGAGATATATCGGATCGGGTCCCAAGTCGGGTGTCACCATGCCTGATACCTTAAAAATTTGCGAGGCCTACGGAATAGCTGCAGCGCGGGTGGCGAATCTGACAGACCTCGATCAAGCCATACAGAACGCACTTAATTACGACGGGCCATATGTCTTGGATGTGGTAACACCGGCGGAGCAGCCAATCATCCCTACTGTTTCGTCGCGCGTAAACCCTGACGGCTCAATGAGCTCTCGACCACTTGAGGACATGGCTCCGTTTCTAGACCGTGACGAATATCGCCGTAATTTATATGTCGAAGAGATATAAAATACTCTAAATGTGTCGTTTTCGCGCGTAAACTGTTTGTGCAGGTGAAAAAAATTTAATAACCATGCATAGCATAGAAAAAAACACAATTATTAGCGAAGATTTAGCTCGTATTTCCTCTGCTATATTGCCGTGGCACCATTTGGAAGATAAAGTCATACTTATAACTGGCGGCGCAGGCTTCCTGGCTGCTTATCTAGTTAAAGCGCTATTGGCTGCCAGGAGAAGTCACAAACTGAATCTCAGAGTGGTTTGTGTGGTCAGAAACCCGGAAAGCATTAAATTTCGCCTTTCTCAATGTATCAACGATGAAGGTTTTTCCTTTGTAGTGCATGACATTTCGAAACCTCTTCCTGATAACTTTCCTCGCGCAGATTTCGTCATTCATAGTGCCAGCCAAGCAAGCCCCAAATATTACGGAGTGGACCCGGTTGGTACCTTGACGGCAAATTCAGCAGGGACAATGTGCTTGCTGGACCACGCCATCAGAAGCGAAGCGGCTCGGTTCTTGTTTTTTAGTAGTGGTGAGGTTTATGGCGTCCCTACCGAATCAAATCAAAGCGTTGGAGAGCATGACTACGGTTACCTCGACCCTATGAACGTTCGGTCTTGTTACGCAGAGAGCAAACGCATTGGCGAGACAATGTGCGCCGCCTGGGCTCAGCAATTTGGATTGCACACCAGTGTTGTTCGCCCGTTCCACACCTACGGCCCAGGCATGGCGCTTAACGATGGACGAGTTTTCGCAGATTTCGTTGCCGATGTTGTGGCGAAAAGAGACATCGTCCTCAAGAGTGATGGCTTGGCACTGCGTTCATTTTGCTACATTGCTGACGCGACCATAGGCTTCTTGACGATACTCCTGAAGGGTGGCAAGGCACAGGCTTATAACGTTGCTAATCCTGATGCCGAAATATCAATCGGCGACCTGGCCCTTGAAGTCGCAGGACTTTTCCCTGAGCGCGGGATCAATACGCGATATGAATTGCCTGTAGATAGCTCAGCATATCTAATAAGTCCTATTCATCGATCAAGGCCCTCAATCGAAAAAATTAGAGCTTTAGGTTGGTTTCCCACCACGGGTGTATCCGATGGATTCCGTCGGACAATTAATTCCTTTTTGTAAGCATGTCTGAAATTTATATATGAAAAATTTAAAGTCTACGTTAGATGAATATGTAAGGGGCACCATGGAAAAAAGTACATTTATAGAAAAGATGTATGTAGAGCATCACTCCGCTCTTTTTGACTATGCTCAATATATCAAGAATACCAATGTAAAGAAAATTGAAATCGAAGATGATCGCGTGGTCATGACATCGCGTGATAGGGGTATTCGAATTGCTTGTGATTATGGGGACTTCAGAATTGCACCAGTGGAAACTTTAAATTTTTTCGACTACGAAAAAGATGAGTCGTCCATGATGGAAAATTTGGTGTTGGATGGGGATACCGTTTTTGATATTGGTGCGAATATAGGTTGGTATTCAATAAATATCGCTGCTTCTAAACGCGCAGTCAAAGTCTATTGTTTTGAACCAATTCCAAAAACCTACAAGTCACTTTTGATGAATATTGATTTGAACGGTATTTCGAATGTCTATCCTCATAATTTTGGATTCTCAAGCGAGGCTGGAGAATTCCCCTTTTATTACTACAAATCAGGTTCTGGTAATGCTTCGGCAGTCAATTTAACAAACCGCACAGATGTGGAAAGTGTTCAGTGTAAGGTTATTACTATTGATGAGTTCATTATGACTTCGGACGCCAAAGTTGACTTTATAAAATGCGATGTTGAAGGTGCTGAGCTTCTTGTGTTTCGCGGCGGATTAGAGACGATAAAAAGGGATACGCCAATCGTTTTCTCTGAAATACTACGCAAATGGTCGGCAAAATTTAATTACGACCCTAATGATATTTTCCGGTTATTCGAAGGCATGGGGTATCAGGCATATACCGCGAAAAATAATTTTTTAACTAAGTTTCAAAAAATGGATGAGTCAACGATAGAAACAAACTTTTTCTTTCTTCATGCTGAAAAGCATGGGAATGAAATCCGCCGCTTTGCACGTGTTGCCTAGTGCTATCCGTCCTTATGGTGCTTGATGGAGGGTAAAAGCGACGTGACCACAAGCACTAGATTCGCGCAGTTGAGAGCCCTTGCGGGTCTAGATTTTCACGTTTTACTAACATTACTTTCGCGTGCTTGGGCAGCTTTAGCTGGGGCATTGACCATTTTGTTGCTACCGCATTGGCTCAGTGCAAATGAGCAAGGGTATTATTTTACGTTCGCCAGTATTCTTGCGCTTCAGATCTTTTTTGAATTAGGGCTAAATCAGGTTGTAATGCAATTTGTAAGTCACGAGGTGGCTCATTTGACGGCGACAACGAATGGGCAGCTCCTTGGGGATGAAAGAATTTTAGGGCGACTTTCCTCGCTTGCGCAATTGATCAAGCGTTGGTACCGATTTGCGGCGCTATTATTCGCAGCCATTGGTGGTTTGGCCGGAATTGTTTTTTTCGCAGAAAAGGGACATGATCCGATTTCATTGTGGCTCGGCATATGGCTGGTGCTGATTTCCGCAACCGCTTGTAATTTATGGTTCAGCCCTGGCTTGGCGGTGATGGAAGGCTGTGGCAAGGTGGGGCAAATCGCACGGCTTCGTTTAGTGCAATCCCTGTTGGGGCATGGGCTTCTTTGGCTGGTACTTTTGTCCGGTGGAGGCTTGTGGGCGACGATCGCCGTTCCCGCTGTAAGTGTTTTTTGCACTGGCTACTGGCTAAAAACCCAAGGAAATACTTTGGATTGGTTGGCTGGTCGGGTTGTTGATATCAAGAGCAAACTGAGCTGGCGAAATGAGATTTTTCCAGTTCAATGGCGCATTGCGTTAAGTTGGGCCAGCGGCTATCTTATTTTCAATCTCTTTACACCTGTTATTTTCGCTCGTCAGGGTGCCGCAGAGGCTGGTCGACTTGGCCTAGCGCTAACGCTTTTTTCTGGTGTGTCAACGATTGGTATGAGTTGGGTCAATGCTAAGGCGCCAAGTTTCACATCGCACATATCTCTTAAGCAAAAACATGAGCTGAATAAGTTGTTCGTAGCAGTTTTTGTACGCTCTACATTGTTTATATTTTTTGTGTCGGCAGGTTTAGTAACTGCAGCAATTTTTCTAGATCATTTAGGCCTGACATTCATGACGCGTATTTCGTCGCCAAATGTTATAGCGGTTATAGGTGGCGTCACTTTGGTGAATTCAATGGTTTTTTCAATGGCCATATACATGCGCGCACATCGCGAAGAGCCCATGCTCAGCCAGTCTATTGCCGTTGGTCTGTTGACAGCTATTGCTGTCTATTTCGGATCAAGTTTCGGCGTACTAAACATGATGCTTTGGTATTTGGCTGTATGTTCATTTGTTTCACTTCCCTGGACCATTGTTTTATTTCTTAGATATTGGAACAGGCGATTAAGTGGATGCGATTAAGAAGTGTATTTGTGGCAAGTGATATAAAAGAGTCGTCGGATACGGCATTGAATAAGGTGCATTTCCGGAAAATAGATTCTGAGAAATCGGTACTTTCTTGAGAATATCATTATGACTTTGTTAACAATTATTGTACCTACTTATAACCGGGCTACGAGTCTGTCATTGTTGCTTAATTCGCTTGCAGATGAATTGGTTCTCCATCAAAGTCATTTACAACTCATTGTTGGCGACAACTTCTCTACCGATGAAACCCAAAAGGTATTGATGGAGTTTCAGAGCAAATATCCATTTGTGATGGTGTTGAGACATGAGACAAATGTTGGGCCTGAAGAGAACTTCTGTCGTTGCTTAGAGCGAGTCAAGTCGCGCTATGTTTGGATTCTTGGCGACGATGATTTACCCAAAGCGGGTGTGATCAATAAGCTACTTGATTTGCTCAAGGACCAGTCGCCAGACTTGGTGAGTTTGGGGAGCGAGTGGGTGCCTGCGATCAAAGGTGCGAGTCAGGGTAAGGCCGTGCTTGCGCTCAAGCCGCGAATAGTAAGTCGGCTTGATTTCGCGAAGAAAGTCAACGTTTGGATGACGTTTATTTCGGGCATTGTCATCAACCGCGAGGTTTTTTTGGCGCATCAAGACTTATCCTCGATTCGCCGCTGTATGGGTACTCAGTTGATCCAGCTGGGATGGGTACTCCCGGTGCTCGCCGCCGGGGAGCGCTTTGTGGTGCTCAGGGAGACCTGTGTGTTGGCTACGGCAGGAAACACCGGTGGTTATCGGCTCATGACGGTATTTGGAGTGAACTTTCCTAAAATTGCGCGTTCCCTGCTGGGTGAGAAATCGCCAGAAGCCCAGGCTATTATTCAGCGCACCTTGCTTGGTTTTCTTCCGGGCTTGGCCTGGAACGCAAAGCGCGGAACAATTGGTAATTTTTTGAAAGAGGATGCATGGCCGGAATTGCGGACCTCATTGGGGCAGTATCCGATTTTTTGGCTGATTCTGTATCCCATCATGCGCTGGCCGCGGCCTATCGCGTTGCTTTGGTATATCGGGGTGCGTATTCTGTTCAAGGTATTGCGCTTGATAGGTTTTCATTGAGTCCGTGGCTGTTATGACGCGTCTGTTTCAAATTCTTCGGCATGAGGCCGTGCTCTACAAGCCGTGGGCCTTATTGCGGTTCATGGTGGAACAGCTATTGGGGCGGCTCCATGCTGCTGCCCTGGGTTGGCCCCGCGGCTACCTCGGCCCCGGCGGGCGGGTGATTGGCTCCCGGCACATTGCGGTGGGCGCGCATGCCCACATCAACCGCTATGCGTGGCTTGAGGCCGTTTATAGCTTTCGGGGCGCCTTGTTTCAGCCCTCCATCCACATCGGGCAGCGCTTTTCCGCGTCTGACCGCTTACACATCAGTTGTGTCGAGAAAATCGTCATCGGCGATGACTGCCTGTTCGGCAGCGGCGTTTACATCAGCGACCACAACCATGGCCTGTATGCGGGTGCGGCGCAAAGCCCACCTAGCGAGGCGCCAGTGGACCGGGAGTTGAAGGCGACCGGTGCGGTGACCATCGGGTCGCGTGTTTGGATTGGCGACAATGTGGTGATCGTGGGGCCACTGACGATTGGCGACGGCGCCGTTATTGGAGCCAACTCGGTGGTCAAAAAAGACGTTCCTAGCAATACCATTGCGGCCGGAATTCCCTTGCAGGTCATCAAGCGTTTCAACCCGGCGAGCGGGAAGTGGGATAAAAATGATTGAAAGTGCTGGTGCCGACCCGAATTCCAATGCCGCCTCTGGCAAGGACTCCAAGGAGCCGCTGTCGCCCCGTGCCAAGCTGATTGCGATATTTTTCCCGCAATTTCATGCCATTGCAGAAAACAATGCCTGGTGGGGTGAGGGCTTTACCGACTGGGATAACGTGAAATCCGGCAGCCCGCAGTACCCCGGGCATAACCAGCCACGGGTGCCCATCAACGCAGGCTACTACGACCAATCCCAACTCGCCGTGCTTCGCCGTCAAATTGACTTGGCTCGGGCGCATGGCGTGCATGGCTTCTGCCATTACCACTATTGGTTCGATGGCAGGCAGCTCTTACAGACCCCGACGAACTTGATATTGGACAACCCGGAAATTGACTTTCCCTTTTGCTTGTCCTGGGCCAACGAGACCTGGTCCCGGCGCTGGGATGGGCACGACAGCCATGTGTTGATAGCGCAAACCCATCCGCCGACCCATGATAGTTGGAAAGCACATTACGACTACCTGATCAGGGTATGGAAAGACCCGCGTGCCATCAAAGTCGACGGCAAGCCCGTCTTCGTGATTTACCGGCCGCAAAACATCCAAAAGATTGATGAGATGCTGGCCTTTTGGCGCGACCTGGCGGTCAAAGATGGGCTCAAGGGTCTCTACTTTATTTTCCAGAAAACCTATGATCCGGGCAACGCAAGCTGCCTGAATTCCTTTGACGCGGTGTTTCAGTTTCAACCGTTTGAGGCGGTGCACTCGCCGCGCTACGACCGGGGCTCGATTAAGCACTCTCGTTGGTTTAAGTGGATTCGCCGCTTGCCGGAGCGCTACCAGGACAAGCTGCGCAGCCTTCGCGCCAAATGGGTGCAGGAACTAACGTTTCACGACTATGAAGTTGCATGGCGCATCGCGACAGAAATACGCCCCTATGATCAGTTCACCACGTTCCCCGGTGCCTTTGTGGACTGGGACAATGCATCCCGCTACAAAAAAAGGGCCACCGTTTTTCGTGGGGCATCGCCGCAAGTATTTGCCTACTGGTTTGGGAAGCTCGTCGATAGCATGGCGCACCGAGACTTGCCTGAAAATCTGATTTTCTTGAATGCCTGGAATGAGTGGAGCGAAGGGGCCTACTTAGAGCCGGATGAAAAATATGGTTATCAGTACCTCGACGCTGTCAAAGCGGTGTTGACGCGTGACGTGCGTCCATTGACAGTGGCGCTTGAGGCTGCGTCGAAAATAAAGAATGAAGATGTCTGCTCCTCAAAAGAATTTTGACGAATACTATTCTCATCTGACTCAAATAAGCACGCTGGGGCGGATCTATAAGAAGTACTTTATGTCGCGGGTTCTATACTGGAACGCGCGCAAACTGGGTTCACGCATTGTCGAGGTGGGCTGCGGCACGGGCAGCGGCGTCTTGGGTGCCTATCCTAAGCGCGTGGCGGGATTGGACATCAATCCACTTTCGGTAGAGTACTGCCAGGCTGCGGGCCTGAACGCGCAAGTGATTGCCGACGATGGCATGTTTCCTCTGCCGGACAAATCGTTTGATGTCTGTATTTTGGACAACGTGATGGAGCATATTCAAGAGCCCCAAACCACGCTTGACGAGTGCTACCGCATCACCTCTGCAGAGGGCGGTCTGGTGATTGCCGTCCCAGGCAAGCGAGGTTACTCTTCTGACCCCGACCACAAGCGGTTTTACTCACAGACTGAATTGCGGCAGCTCGACCATCGCTGGCAATTGCAGCATCTGTTCGCTGCCCCGTCTTGGTTTACGAGCGAGCTGATGTCAAGCTCGGTGAGGCAATATTGTCTGGTGGCCACTTACCAGAAAACCCGGATGAAAACCTAGCGTGGTCATGGTGATATCCGTGTCCAAACTGTCTATTTCCATTGTTAGCCATTTACAAGGAACGATGGTGAAGGCGTTACTGCAAGACTTGGACCGGTTTTGCCGGGGCTATCCGCTTGAGGTAATCCTTACACTGAATCTGCCGGAGTTGCTGGAATTTGATTTGTCTGGATTTCATTTTCCAGTGGTGCTGCAACGCAACTCAATACCAAAAGGTTTCGGCGCCAACCATAACCAAGCTTTTGGAATGGCAAGCGGCGACTTATTTTGTGTATTAAACCCAGATATCCGGGTTTCTGCAGACCCTTTCCCCTCCTTGATTGCATGCTTGAGTGATCCTACCGTCGGTGTGATAGCACCTCTGGTGCTGAGCGCCGAGGGTGCGGTCGAAGACAGTGCCCGCCGATTTCCCACTCCGCTGAAGATTCTGTGCAAGGCGCTTGGCGGTTGTAAAGGCATCGATTACCCCATTACCAGCCATGAGTTGCTGCCTGACTGGGTGGGGGGTATGTTTTTGTTGTTTCGCCGCACCGTTTATCAGCAAATGGGTGGGTTCGATCAACGCTACTTTCTCTACTATGAGGACGTAGACCTCTGTGCCCGTCTTTTTTTGAGTGGCTACAAGGTGGTGTTAAGTCCGAGGGCCCAGGTGGCACATCACGCGCAGCGTGCTAGCAGGCGAAGAGTCCAGTATTTTTTGTGGCACCTGCAAAGTATGATCCGGTTCTTCCTCTCGCCTGTTTTTTTGCAAGTGATCGGCCGAAAAGTACGCAAGGCCCTCATATGAAGGTGCTAGTTACGGGCGCTAGTGGCTTTGTCGGTAAGGCATTGCGTGAGCAACTTCTGTCTAGGGGCTGTTCGGTTAACGTTGCCGTCAGGTCGCCGGGCGTTTTTGATCCCAGTCCTGAGACATTTTTGGTCGGAGCGATTGGCGCCGCTACAGACTGGGCTGCTGCGCTGAAGTCCGTGGAGGTTGTAGTGCACTTGGCCGCGCGAGTGCACGTAATGAATGAATCTGAGAGTGACTCAGCGGCCTTGTACCACCAGGTCAATACGATGGGCACCATCAAGTTGATGCATGATGCCGCTCGTGCGGGAGTCAAACGATTCATTTTTATAAGCACCGCGAAGGTAAATGGTGAAGTCACGGTGGCTGGCGTCCCCTTTTCTGAGGCAGATTCGCCCAATCCGAGCGATGCCTATTCCAGTAGCAAATATGAAGCAGAACTGGCCTTAAGTAAATTTTCGAACGAACAGGGCATGCAATTCGTGATTATTCGCCCACCGCTGGTCTATGGGCCCGGCGTCAAGGGCAATTTCGCGACACTCTTGCGCGCCGTGCGACGTGGTCTGCCTTTGCCTTTGGGAGCGGTAAACAACCGACGCAGCCTCGTCGGGCTGAACAACCTGGTAGATTTCATCATCACCTGCGCGCGGCACCCTTTGGCAGCGAATCAGACCTTTTTGGTCAGTGATGGCGCTGATGTTTCTACCCCTAATCTAGTTCGCGCCATTGCGCACGCAACTGGGCGGCCGACACGTTTAATTTCTGTACCTGTAAGAATGGTGGCTTGTCTTTCATCGCTGCTGGATAAACGTGCTGCCGTGGATCGGCTATGCGGTAATTTCCAGCTCGATATTACGAAGGCCGAAAAATTGTTGAACTGGGTACCCACCTACACGCTGGAGGAGGGTCTTCGCCACGCCTGCGAGGAGTTTAAAACTTGAAAAAGCGAGTTTTCGATGTTTTTCTGGCCCTTTTCGCAGGGTCAGTGCTTCTGATGCCCGTGTTTGTATTGGCTGTCATGGTTCGCCTGACATCGAAGGGACCCGCCCTATATTGGTCTGACCGGGTAGGTAAGAATAACCGTATCTTTGGGATGCCAAAGTTTCGGAGTATGCGGGTGGGTACGCCGGCGGTTGCGACACATTTGCTGGCCAATCCGGATGCGGTCCTCACCCCGGTGGGGGGATTCCTTCGGAAGACCAGCCTGGACGAACTTCCCCAGTTGTGGAGTATTTTGAAGGGCGATATGAGTTTCGTTGGTCCGCGCCCCGCCTTATTCAACCAAGAAGATTTGGTCATGCTTCGATCCGAAGTTGGGGTAGACCAACTCACCCCTGGTTTGACCGGTTGGGCGCAAGTAAATGGACGAGACAGTGTCTCGGTATCGGAGAAAGTCGCCCTGGACCTAGAATATTTGCAAAAACGTAGCTTTCAATTGGACCTTTACATACTTTGGCTGACCTTTTTGCGCGTCATTTCCACCAAAGATGTATCTCACTGATGAGAATTGGTCTAGAATTCGAAGTTTATCGGTCCTACTGGAGATTTTCATGAGCAACTTGATTGATATTCAATCCCAAATCGAAAAGCTGCAAAAGCAAGCCAACGA
>Ga0114968_10001317_pt1 | contig 19018 bp, 30 predicted proteins | sample M_130807_EF_Meta_FD_87020 | JGI IMG/M metagenome (GOLD analysis project Ga0114968, IMG submission 87020) | Freshwater microbial communities from Lake Montjoie, Canada to study carbon cycling - M_130807_EF_MetaG | ecosystem: Environmental > Aquatic > Freshwater > Lake | place: Lake Montjoie...
AAACTCAACATGGGTGTTGAACAAATCATTTTAATTAATATATAAATCAAAACTAAATTATTGTTATGCATTCAATGAAAGAAAGTGCAATCAGAGAATACCTTGGTAAGATTGATTGGAAAAGAGATAACTGGTCTTATGTACAAGTAGAGGAAGACATGAAAAGGTTCCTTGGTGAAAGACCATCCCTTGATGTTAAATATCAAAAAGATGTTTTGGTAAATGAAGTTACTGGAACAGCAAAAGAATATAAAAAGATTCAGTCTATCTCTGTTGTTTATACAGATTTAGATGATAAAATTAAAAAGGTTGAAATTTTAATTGATTAATATGCAAAATATTAAAGACTACTATCTTCTTATTGAAAAAGTAATAGACCTACCAAGTCCTAAAAGAAATTTGATTATGGATATGTATAGGGATATGGTACATAGATTAGGTGATAAAAGCTGTGAAGGTATGGTTCAATCTTATTTCAATACACTTGAAATGGGTGGTTATATTGTCAACAGACAAGAGGTAGAGAGAACACAAAAATTAGATATTTTAGTTGATGGGAAAAATTGAAGTTTCCATACTTGAATATTTGGGTAAGTTTGAACTTGGAATCCTAGTTTTAGTTGGGATAAATATTGATAGGGAATATTATGATGGTACATTCTACTATGACGAAGAAAACATCGTACTCACTGTATCAGAAGAAATGGAAGAAAAGTATGGGGATATCAAAAGAAATCCCCAATACACAGAAGTCCTAAAATCCCTACTAAAGAAACTTGTACCATATAATGAAATGTATAATCGTTTAGACCCAATAGATTTTTCTAAATGGATTAAAGGAGTTATTGAGGTAGAAAGTCCAGATGTCCCACAAATGGTGCACCAATCAAGAGTTAAGCCACTCCCTAGCCCCGAATAACCTATAACTTTTCTTTAAGATAAATTCTTTTATCAAATCCATTTTATCTTTCCCAATTATCACCTGAGTCATAAGACCAAAAAGTTTATGGTCTTTATATTCTAAAGCAAATAACTTCTTATCACCATCATAAGTAGATAATACCTTATCAATCTCATTTGATATTTCAAGAAACTTCCTATTGGTTGTATCTAAAACCCCTTCAACAAATAATCTACTTTCAGAACCATAATCCAATACAGATAAAACATCATCTATTTTATCATTAAGAATCATATCTATCAGATAGTCCTCACGATTTGAATAATCAGTTAATATCCTATGTAAAGAATGATACCAATCAGTTTTTATCTTAACCTTTTGACCATCCACAAACTCAACTATCCAACCTTCAATAGATTCTAAAGAAGATTTTAAACTCATTAAATCACTTAAAGTGAACTTGAAACTCATAGGTTTAGATAAATCATAACCATCTATTGATAAATATTCACCAGTCTTATTATCCCTTAATCTAAGTAATATCAAATCAGAATTATTATACTTAACAACAACCCTATTCATTGGACCAACATATTCAAAGATTGGTGATAAGTCTTTAGATATACAGTCCTTAACAAACTTATTTATATTTCCATTAGATTCAAATAACTTCTGAGCCATTATAGCTTGTTCTGATTCAAAACTCATTTTACTCTTCGCCGCTATCTTACCATTAGGTAACTCTATAAAAGATATAATAGAGCCATCTTCTTTTAGATATACAGACTTAACTTTTTTATCTTTTATAACATCAAATAGCGTAGATTCATTTTCATTTACGTTGAAGAACTTCTCCATTAGAAGGAATCTTTTATAAACAGAACCATCTGTATTAAAGACAAATGTAATACCTCTCAATTCAAATGCATTATAGGTAACAAAGTCATTATAGGTAGTAAGTCTATAATTGAATATAGATATATCATAACCATCTATATTAGACTTTGATTCATAGAATATACCATCTGATTTTTCACAGATTTCTAAACACTCATTATAATCAGGTAGGTAGAACATTTTACAAATATAACTAAAAACTTATATATTTCAAAGGACTATAATATTAAAACAAATAGAAAAATTATGATTACTCAAGGAAATACAGTCGAAGTTCATTATACTGGTAGACTTACAAATGGGGATGAATTCGATTCATCTAATGGAAAACAACCTCTTAAGTTCAAAGTTGGAACTTTACAAGTAATCCCAGGATTTGAAAACGCAGTTATTGGTAAATCAGTTGGTGATTCACTATCAGTTACAATTCCTTGTGATGAAGCTTATGGACAAATCAAAGAAGAATATACCCAAAAGGTACCAGTAAAACTTCTACCAGAAGGAGTTAAACTTGGAGATCAACTCGAAGCTATGACCGCTAATGGAAATATCGCAGTTATAGTTAAAGAGTTAGATGAAGAACACGGCATTGTAGATGCAAACCACCCACTTGCTGGACAAGACTTGGTCTTTGATATCGAGATTGTCTCAGTATCCTAAATATTTTAGAACCCACCTCAATCGGTGGGTTTTTTAATATATAAATCAAAATATCTAAACTAACAAAATGAAAAAATCTACCATTCTCTTAATCATAGGTCTTGTAACCATATTATCAAGTTGCAACATAGCTAAAACTTGCCCAACATATAGTAAAACTAATCCCACCATTTTCATATAAAAAGAAAAAGATTTTAATGATTCACTTCTTTTCTTATGGTAATGATGGATATAAAAACTCCAAATTAAGAATCCAACAAGAAGCTCAAAACATGGGTTTTGATAAGGTTTATATCTATGGACCAGAAAACCTACCCCAAGACTTCATAGAAAAAACTCAACCACACATCCACCACCCAAGAGGTGCCGGTTATTGGATATGGAAGTCTTACTTCCTAAAACAAATAATGGATTCTATCCAAGATAATGATGTTATCATTTATGCTGATGCTGGATGTCACTTGAATGTTCATGGTAAACCAAGATTAAATGAATACCTAAAGATAATTGGTGAACACGAATCTGGTTTCTTAGGATTGGAAATGAATGCGGTAAACCTAGCAGAAGAGTTTTATACCAATGAAATGGTATTTGAATATTTTGGTGTAGATAAAGATTCACCAATAAGAAAAATGGGTCAGTATGTCGGTGGTATTCTTTTCCTAAGAAAATGTCCTACCTCAGTTAAGATAGTAGATGAATATTATAACTTAGCTATAACAAGACCAGATCTATTTTCAGACGTTCATAATGATTATAAAAGAACTGAAGTCTTTAGAGACCATAGACACGATCAAAGTATCTTAGGATTAATTAGAAAGAAATATAAATCTGTAACTATACCAGATGAAACTTGGGATGAAGATTTTAGAAACAAAATGCACGTACCAATACTAGCAACAAGAATAAGGGGTTGATTAAATCAACCCCTTATTTTATATCTCTACGAATAAACTATCCCAATAATTTGAACCATATCCTAGTGGGAAACCTGGGTGATCAGTTTTTTTGTGTTGCATAACTTTAAACTTACCATTCAATTTTTCTAACAGACTTTCATAGTAAAGTTCGTTATGTGGGTAGTGTGGATTCATAAACCTGAAATCATGAAACTCTACAGATACCTGTTTGGTTATACTCCAATCCATCTGTGACAAAATCTCGTATTCACTGCCTTCAATATCAAACTTAATAAGTTCGAACTTTTCAATACCATATTTGTTCATTATAGATTTAAAGTTTAAACACTTTATTTTCTCTACCCTCTCAAGACTACACCAATCTTGTTTAGGATTCAACAAAGAGTAACTTTGAATATCACTATAAATGAAATAATCAACTTCACTCTTATCATCTATAACTATAGCAGCTTTTTCATAGTGAATACCCAAGGGTATATTCACTATGGTTGGATTCGGATCTATACAAATAATATTATCACAATATTCTTTCATTGCTAATGAAAATCCAAAATTAATACAACCAAGATCCAATACCCAACCCTTTTTATCGATTATGGATTCCTCGATTGTGTGTTCATGTAACGTTATCATATTTTTATTTTATTTTTATATACTCAACACCCTCAATCATTACTATCTGTCCTAAAATCTCCTGACCATCCTCATATTCAAACCCTTCAGTTATAAAAGTAAATCTTTTGGGGATTAGGTCTTTACCTACTTTCTCATAGGTTTTAAAGATCCAAAGACCATCCAATGGGTGTATTAAGTGAAGAGTACCTTTCATACTAATCTAACAAAACTACCTTATACATTAACTCCAAGTTGGAAAACTCAAAGATGACATAACTACCACTATCAGCAGTATGATACCAGATCATCTTACACCTAGTACCATTTTCATCAACACACATTGCAGAATAAACAGGATTACCCTTATCATCATATGATTTAGTAACACCTTCAATCATATCATAAGTCTGTGGGGTTGATGAATAAATGTTAACCCTTTCATTCTGAGCCACTATTAAAACTCCAGATGAAGCCCACTCAGTCCAACTTCCCCAACCTTGACCATTATTAAGTCTTGATGAATAATCAGAAGCTCTCCATTTATATATCTGTTGTGAAAAAGATATGTTAACAATAAAGAATAAGAGTAAGGTTGTTAGTAATTTTTTCATAATGCTTTTATAGATTTATTATACAAAAAGTTTATAAGTAAGTATATATATTTAAAAACGATCAAAATGAAAATTGATAGAGTTTACTTTATAAACCTTGATCATAGAAAGGATAGACTTGAACACATTACAGATGTTTTATTAAATAAATTAAAAATACCTAAAAAACAAATAAAAAGAATAAATGGTATTTATACACCAGAAAATGGAGCAATAGGGTGTGCTCTTTCCCATATTAAGATATTAAAAAATATACTGAGGAATAAGTATGAGGTTAGTTTGATATTAGAAGATGATTTTGATGTTTATGATTCTAATATTTTTTGGGAAGGATTGAACAATTTTTCTAATGAAAAAATAGATTGGGACTTAGTTCAGGTATCAGCTAACTTATTAAAATCCGAAGAAACCAAATGGAAATTCCTTACAAAAGTTTTAGAATCACAAACAACAAGTGGATACTTAATTCATAGAAACTTTATAAGAAAACTTTTGAATGTCTATAAAGAATCTTATGTTAATCTACAAATATCAAGTGATTATAAGTGGGCAATAGATCAAAATTGGAAAAAAATACAACCAGATTCGAAATGGTATTGTTTCAATCCAAAACTTGGTTATCAAATTGATGGGTTTTCAGATATAGAGAAAATAATAGTAAATTATAAATGTTAAATAGTAAATACTTTTTATTGATATTAAGCCACCAAAAAAGTGTCTACAGAGAAAATCAATTAAAATCATTACGTGCCCAAAAAAGATTCGACGATTTTATCATTTATTACTTTATTGGTAAACCCAACCTAGAATCAGATTACATAATAGATGATGATAATAAAATAGTTTATTTAAAAACACCAGATAACTATGAAGGTTTACCATTAAAAACCTTAAAATCACTAAATTTTATAGAATCTAAATACACAGATATTATAAAGGGAGTTTTCAAAACCGATGATGATATTGAGATAGACTTAGAAAGACTCTTTGATGTATTGGAACTTAATTCCAAAGAAAAATATTTTGGTAGTGTTACAGTGAATAAGGAACCAAAATCATCTTACCATTTTGGTAAATGTGAGAATGAAACTTTAAATATTTTAATAATAGATGATCTACCTATTAATTTATCATATTGCTCTGGTGGTGGATATTTTATAAATAATTCAATAATAAAAGAAATCACCAAAAACGACGAATCCTTCTATAAAATAATGTATGAAGATTTAGCTATGGGGAAGTGTATATCAGATCTAGGATACCAACCAAAAAATGTGGATATAAGAAAAGAGTGTTGTAAATGGGTGGATGATATTTTTTATGATTTAGATTTTGATCTAAATAACCTACCACCAAATAAAAAACTAAAATTAATATTATCTGACCAGTTTGGGAATTTTGAAAATAGTTCTACTCTCATAGAAAGCATCCAACAAGTCCCACTCAGACTAAGATTCCCACCAACCATTAATTTGGAAGATCCCGATTGCCAATACCGACTCAAACTTCGAGTTTATGAATAGAATATTTATATTCTTCCCTAAATCTTCTCAATACAAGCCTTAACATCCTCAACAGATAATCCCATAATCCCATACTCAGAATGAAATGCACCTTCCTCCATTAACTTAAGTATTTCTCGACTTGACCATTCATCAGTAGATCCTTGATATTTTACTTTATACCTATCCTCTAACTCCCAATCAAATCCACGACGCAGATGTGTAAATTGCTTAAAAACATGAGTATATTTATACTCGATACTTATGGGTATCTGATCTATCTCTAACTCTTCAATCTCTGGTCCACTTCCTAAGTCATCCATCTTAGAAACCCAAAAGCTAGGAAAGTCACAATGATATATCTTACCTTCCCTATTAACCCTACTAATAAAATCAACAATCTCTATTAAATGTTCCTCAGAGAACCTAGTATAATCTTTAAAGTTTATATCTTTGATTTCAACGTGTATATCATGCTCAGTCTTATACTCTTCAATAGTATCAAAAATCTTATCCATACGAACTTGAAGTAACCTATCATACTCACTGTTCCCATGAAACTCATTGATTGATGTAATAATATACTTCTTCATTAATGTATATATTTATTATGAAAAGTAACACTCAGCCTCAGCAGTTCTTCTAGTAACCAATCCCTTTAAAACCCTTCCACCAGCTTTAGTCCATCTTAAAAACTCGTCTTTGATAGTAGGGTCAGTGGGGTTATCATTCACCTTCTTTAAAAGTGTAGATGATTTTAATGAGTTAGGTCCAAGATTAAAACAAAAACTAACTAAAGCATCAAACTGATTCTGTGATATATCATCACGACAAAATGAATCCACATACTTCTCAAATGAAGTTAAGGTGAAAGCTAATAACTGATCCGCCCTCTCTTGAGAAATCTCTGGATCACTTAACTGTACCTTCTTACCATTTTCATAAAATGTATTCCCATAACCAATAGTCGGAACACCAGCAGAACATAGATAAGGTTTTAACTTTAAACCCTCAAACTTTTTGATTAACTCAATTCCCCTCTTACTAATCTTTGTTACCTTCATGATATAATACCTTTTTTGGATTATATATAAAAAAAAAGGATTCAAATCGAATCCCCCTGTAATGTTGATAAGTGACTTATAATAGTTTCACGAATAATATCCACTAACTCCTCAACAGTAAAACCATCTACCTTCTTATGATAGTTATTACATCCAACTCTGATTTCATCAATACATCCCCTCTTCCCACTATGTCCAAAATGTAAATCCCAAAGTAAACCACTAGCATATGGACTACCATCAGGCTTGGATTTTCCATTCTTCTCCAAAACTAACTCACATCCCGATCCAGAACCAAATGTAATATAAGTCAAATCTGATGATAACTCACGAAGTATCGCTACATTCTGATACCACCTCTGACCAGCATTCCCTGCCTCATTCTGTTTCTTACCCTCAATAGAAGCAAATATCTGACCCCTAAACTTCCAAATACCCCCATCTGGCTCACAAGAACCAATACCACCAGGAATTTCTTCTTTAGTCAGTTTCTTTATATACTCCAAAGTTGGATATGAATCCTTTAACTCCTCATATACCATATGTGAAGCAATCTTTACATTCTTATCCATATCCTTAGACATAGAATCATATGCAGTTGTTCCTGGTTGAATACCTCCTTGCTTCTTTACTTGTCCTTCAATCATAATACAAATATACTAATAAAATTTGATAATGTTGATTTTTTTGAAGATTTTGTTAGTTCAGATGGTCAGCCTAACGAAACCGTAAAAAACCGATAAATACTTTATGTTAAACGGCTCCGTCAAAATGACTCGAAACTGTCTGACCTGTCAGAAACAATTCAACATCTACCGAACCTACTACATCCACAAAGAACCCAAGCTCTACTGTTCATATACCTGTAAGAATCAGAAGTATTCACTCAATCATTCTTACTTCAACCCACCACTCACACAAGACAAATTAATCACACTGGGTCAGATGGTTGCAACCAGTTTCATTCAGAATGACCACACCATTATAGTGAGGTCAGATGAACAAACCTTACAAGATATTCAGAGCAAACTGAATAGTAACTATCCTGTCAGTAAGTCTGATAACAACAAACTAAAGTTAAAGATTTCATCTAGTCAGATGGTATCAGATTTATCCAATTATGGTATAGTACATAATCCTCTTTTCCAGGAATATCCCCCATATGACATACTCCAAGGACTCTTACAGACTGATTGTTATAAAACAAAAGATGGAGTTCAGATGTTCCGAACTCCATCATCTAAGCTAGCTTTGGAGGTGTGTTATAAGGTAGGTGGTGAGATCATCACAGAGACGTTTAAAGATGTCCCCAAGGGTGTATTGGGTTGTGAGTTTGTGGTGGTTTGGTGATATTATAAATAGTTTGACTCATGGTACATACTCTTTTCATTAGCTGAGACACTACTCATTTCCACTCTACCAAAAGAAACTAATAGTTTTTTATTTTTTACATCATAGGCTGCCGAAAATATAATTTTTCCGAGTTCTTTTAAAGCTTGGATTTCATTTTTAGGTAGTTTGAAATCTCCCATAAAGATATTATTATTTAAAACATCCAGATATTGTTTTTGATAGGATGTGTATGACTTACCACCTGTTTTCCAATCATTGTGTTTATTTATATCTACTTTGAAAATGGTTCCGATTGTATATTCTTTATCAAGGGTTCCATTATTGATAATATCATTAATAATTGAGTTGTTAAGAGATTTTAATATGTTGATATTTCTCAAAGATGCCTGTCCTTTTGCAGCTCTGGATGATAAAGAGTTGTGTATAAAGGTATTTAAAGAAACATCAAATTCAATAGGTGGTGAAAAACATTTAATGTGTAACCCATTTTGTCCTTTTATATTTTTGGATTTGTCCGGTACTTTGTTCAAACTGAATCCACTATCAACCCAATCTCTATATTTTTTTGCCGCATCATAGTCACAGCATATTTCAATTTCATCATTCTTGAAATACCCACAACACCTACCTAGTAAGGACTGTGCAGTTGTATCTACTTTACTTTCCGAGGTATCGTGAACCATTACTATATTATCAGTAAATACCCTTTTACCAGCTCTGAGTAGTCCTTTTAGGAAAATAATTTGCTTTGAATTTGTGGGCTGAGATAATATATCGTTTATACCTTGATTATCAAGAATGGTCGATTTAGAATATCGGTCATAGTTTATTGGCTCAGGTATAATATTCGGGTTTACTTTCGTATCGTTAAGTCTTTCTAATACACGGTTTTGTTGTTTTTGTGTGCATCTGACTAAAATATAACCAGGTTTAGGCAGTTTAATAATTCTATTTATAAAATTATCAACAGAACCATTGTCACCTAAATCATAGGAACGTTGAACTTTATTATTATCAAACATTTGAGTTATACCATAATAACCATTAGCATTTTTAAGAGGTATAATCTTTTTCTTAAAATTTGAAATACTACAGTTCAAAAATTCAGCCATAGGAGTTGCTGAAATAGAAACAACATATTGATTATTCTTCTCTAGTTCCGATGAGTCACCATTAGGATTTATCTTTAGAATCTTTCTAAGGAACTTATCTAAAATTTGATTTTTATCAGAACCATAATGACTCTCATCGATTAATATCAAACTATTTTTCTTCATTCTATCAATAACTTGTTTATCAGTTGGTAACCAGGTACTCTCTTCCTTACTCAAAAACTTCCTCATCTCAGCATTGTGTAATACATTCTTTTGTAGAGACCTACCAGTAAAACCTTTTATGTCCTCTACAAATTGATTTATAAGCTCCTTCTCATTCATACCAGTAAGTAAAAAAACATTTATAGACTTATCAAAAACATCAATACCTAATTTGGATACTAAGGATTGGTTTCTTTGAATAATATAAGGCACTGAAAAAAAGGTACCAGATTTACCTGATTGCATTTCAGCAAATAATAAACACCATCTTACGGACTTTGTATAGAAATTATAAATGATATCCTTAGCAGTGTCTATTTGATTATTAAAAACATAGCATTCAGAATTGGTATCATTTGTGTGCCTAACATCAACAATACAATCATCAAATAAGGACCTCACTCTGTCCTCATAAATGGTAATCAGATTATTTTCTTCTATTTCCATGTAAATATATTTTTTTTAAATTATATACATGTAAATATATTTTGTTTTGATGTTGAAATATTTTAAATCACCATAAGTTTCTGAATAATCTGATCAATATCATCTTTAGATTGCCATCCGATTACATCATCATATTCAGATAATCTAATCCAATCTTTTGAATCATTATGCCAGGCACCTACTTCAAATGATTCTATACCATCTCCATATAGTCCTGATCCACCTACAACGGATAGGGTTATATTATTATCAAGGATAAGTTTTGCTTGTACTGCACCATTCATCCCATTTGGGTGGTCAGTGAATGTTAGATCGTTAAATGTTTTCATATTTTTATTAGTTTTCATAAGATTTTACTGATGGAAGATTACTATGTTCACAATACAACTCTTCTCTTTTCTTTTCCAATTTTTTCATTATGTAAAGGTATTTAATATTTTTTATAATTCTAGTTTATTTTTTTAATTGTCCAATTCTCTTGAAATTCATCATGTAACCATTTCCAAGCTTGTTTAGGTTCACTTGGAATGATGATTTTGTATTTATGAAACACATTAGTACTTCCTCTTGTAATTGGGTTGTCTTGATTTACTTGTTCGTAATCGTTAGTAATATAAACCTCCTCACAAGTTGGATTTTTAACAAACCATGTTAAGAACTCATCATCGATAGCTTGTACACCATTTTTGATTAAGTCTTGGTCTGTTGTTAGGATGATTTTAAAATCAACTTCATTTTCAACATAATCCTTTCCTGCAACATTAATTGTATTAGTGTCTGTTTCAAAAATTGAATCTCCTTCTTTAATTTCTTCTGAATTAGTGATGTAGATGTTTTGAGGTGTAAAATGATTTTGTTCTTGGTCAATATTTATACTGATAAAGTATTTACCAAAATCATCTTTAAATAACCTACTTGGATTTTCAGTTGGGATTAAATGGATATTTTTCATAGTCCACAAAGATAACACAATAATCTAATATAAAAAATTATTTTAAATATTTGTTTTTTTCAAAAAAATCCATTATCTTTGTACTGGTTCAAATTTTAAGTCGGTTCTTATATTATGGTGGGGACAAAACCCAAGGTGTATCGCCGGCAGGTTGCCCTTTTTTATATAAAAAAATGGGGCGAATTACCTTCGATTAACCTTCCATTTTCTCTGGCTTCTGTCATAGTGTTTCAATGACATAACAAAGATACGGAATTTTTTTGGGAAGTCCTAATAATATATAAAAAATAATTAGTCTATATATTCCCTATTTTTTTACTATGAATACAAATTTTAATTCTTTTTTCTTTGAATTCAATTCATCCTCAAATGTTGGATAACTAAATGATGGATTTCTTTTTTTGTATTCTAAATAATCAACATATGTTTTCATTGGTCCTTTATCAGTAAAAATACCATATTTTTTAATTATTTTATTTAATTCTTCTAACTTTTCTTCTTGTGTGAGTTTTTTCTTTTCAATGATTTTCATTTCATTGAATTGTCCGAAACTTTGTAAGTGTCCTTTACCTTTCATCTTTGCTTATTAGTTTTTAGTATATATTAAAAGAAAACCTAAATTTAATTATCTTTGTAAAATGGAATATGAGAAGAATAAAATACAGGAATTAGAGGGAGAGATTTTTGAGATGGAATCTATTCTTAGGGACAATAGAGATAAGGAGAGAATTTATCAAGAGATATTATCTGATATCAATAGTTCCATTATTAATTTATTTAAGAGAGAAGAAGAGAATATCCGATTTAATTTTGGGGAAGAGATTGATTATCGTCAGTGTCTGATTGGAATTAAAGAATATTTGGATAATATTAAATCTGTATACAAGGGAAAGATTAATTTTTAATTTAGTTATAAAATCAAAAAAACCAATTATTTATTTTAATATATACTTATAGTTATTTAGTTAGAAAAGTAGCATCAGCACAAATAAGTCCACTGGCATAGATAAGTCTGAGTAATGTGAAAAGTAAAATAGAATAACTTGGGAGGCAATAGGAGGTTTAGGATAGTTGGTTTGTTTAAGGCGACATCGGATTGTGTTATCTGAGTAACGCTTTAAAACCAAAATAGAAGGTTCTGGGAGGTTTTAATAGTTAAATGATAGTGAGTGTGGTTTAAATGATTTGAGTTGATTGTGAGTTGATTGTGGAAGTCTGGTGAGGTTTTATGAAGATGGGTTGAAAATGATTGGTTTTAAATGAGTGGCAATAGGTTGAAAATGGTTGGCTTAATTAGATATGTGAAACGCCTGTTATGGGTTTCTTTGAGTGGGTCTGAGTGAGTTTAAATAGAAGGCAATTTTTAAAACACCACTAATTTCTTTTAAAAAGATATTTATTGTTGGTGAGATTTTCTATTGCCTAAATACATAACCTTTTATTCAATTCCAATATAATAAATATGATTAAGTTTTTTCTACCTATTCTATTATTACTCAGTTCTTGTAAGGCATTGAACTTAAAATGCACTAATCTTTCTACCAATGTTAAAGTAGATAACCAATGGAGTCACCTTGATGATTGGAAACCCATGGATATAGATGTAAAATTATACAGTCCAATCTTTAGGGGGACTATACCATCTAAATTAGTTATTAAAGGTGAAAAAAGACTTGTTTATAAGTTTGGGAAGTTACTTAAAAACGATACCACCGATAATGGTGAAGAATACCTAAGCTTTCAGGTTAAGGACAATAAAGGAGTAAAATGTTTGGCTACTTTCATAGGTAAAGGAGATTCAGTTTACTTTATTATAAACTATGAAGATATTAACTATTGTTATAATTTAATAGAGAGGAAGTAATTATATCGAATAAGTTTAATATATAAACTTATTATGAAATACTTAAAATTATACGAAGAATTTAGATTAATAGTTGAGGAAAAAAAAGAAATTCATGAGGTAATTTCTTTTCCTGGTATTAAATCAAATGATAATTTACCACCACTATTATTAATTCCTGGTGGAGGGGGTAATCCTAAAGTTGACTATACTATTCTTGCTCCTTTATTGTCTGATAGTTTTAACTTATTTACTTTCTATTATGATGAAAGTAAGAGTGGAAATGCTAAAGACGTATGTTCTGATATAGCTAAACAACTAGAAAATAAATTAGGTGATAAATTATCTAAATTAAATGTTTTAGGGTTTTCTATGGGAACCAGTTTTGGTTTTTGGATATTAAAAACATTAGGTGATAAATTTAAGGGTAAGTTTATATGTGTTGATGCGGCAGCTCCTCAAGCGGATTCTGCTGATAGATATGTTCATAATACACTAAAACATAACACACCTAGAAGATATCAATGTATTGTATTTCCATTTTATGAGGCTGATAAAAAAACTGGCAAATTTCCTCTAAAGGAAGGCGAAGAAGCCAATGAAAATCAAGCTCTAATCTTTGGTTATTCTTTTTCAAAAGAAATAGAATCTAAAATAGAAAAAAATGATCGAGATTTTAATCTTGAGGATTGTAAAATAGGTGACTTTGAATTTAGAGGACAGGTTGAATATGAAAATTGGAGAAAGTCTAAATCATTGGTGGTTGAGTTTATTGATGAGCCTGGTAAAACAGGTAAGGGAGAACATTATCCATCAAAGTTGAATCCATCTGGAATATGGATTAAAGGTAAAAAATTTGAATTAACTGATGACTTTAAAAACATTACTGATGATGTTGGTCTTATCAAAGGTATAATGGAATTAAATAACATAGAAGATGCTAATAGTGTTTGGGTTGTGCAGGATAAGTTGGATGAAGAAAATGGGGTATTTTATTGTGATCCCAAATGTGATTGGAAAGGTCATGTAGATTTTTTAACAAAACAAGCTAAAGGATTAGTAGGTACTATTATGAGAAATCCTGAAGACCCAGAAACTTTGGATAAAAGTATTGGTGTTCTTATTATAAAAGCTGGGAAAACAAAAGATGGTAATTTAACTCAAGATAAAGCTGAGAAAGATAAAAACGAATTTCCCAATGAAAACACAAAAGTTAAAATCTTAAATGGTGTTGAACATTTTAATGTTTGTCAAAATGGAGCACCACAGATTGCTCAAATAGCAAAGGAATTTTTTAAATAGGTGCGATTAACAAACCTCCCAAGCTTGTAAAATAACCCTCTTAGTCTTTAATATATCTTCATGGTTTCCAATAACCACACCATTAGATATAGTGAAAGCATGTCCACTAACCATAACCATATAAGTTCCTTTAGGATATTTCTTAAGAAACTGAAAAGTAGTCATATTTCTCATTCTAGACCCTTCCTGGTACATCATAGAGTTTTTGGTCGTACCATTACCCAAACGACGTAAAGTCTTACCAAAGAGGTTTGTGGAGTGACTAGACATATTATTCATAATAGTTACGAATCTACCAGTTCCTTTCCTTGGTTTACGATTAAACTTAGTAGATACAAACTGGTGGGCTTCATCATAGGTTACTTTGAAGGCTGAAGCAAAAGATCTAACTACACAATCATTGGTTTCTGCTTTAGCGATTTTTGAATCACTATAACCAATGATCCAGGAAGAGGAGGAGGTTTTAATCATAAGACAAAGGTCGGGAAAAAATAGTTAAGAAACAAGTTGTTTTTCTAAAATTTTTTCATTACCTTTGTTCTGGTTCAAAAAATAAGTCGGTTTCAAAATGTGGTGGGGATTCAACCCAAGGTGAATCGCCGGCAGATTGTCCTTTTTTTATAAAAAAATAAGCGTGTTACCTTCGATTGACCTTCCATTATAAAAGTAATTTATATATCATTATATATTATATTCTTATATCCCAATGGGGTATATTTATTTTGGATTAGTCACTCTGTTTCTTAAACATCTTTTCCAACTCTTCCTTTGACTCCCATTTATAATCTTTATTAATATATCTTTTATAGGCGCAATCTGACGGCCAGCAATCACATATTAAACATTCCCCATTATGATCAAAATCACAAGGTTTACTTGTCATCTGTATAATCTTATCCAGATTATGTATCTCACTGAATTTTTCTAACCATTCAGAGTATTCAATTGGTTCATTGTCTTTTAACCAATTTTTATATTGTGTTTCAAGTGTTGCCATTAATTTTTTACCAATTATATTTTTTCAAATTTAACCTATTTTATCATAAATGGATGGACTACTCGGTAATAGTTTTCTTAACAATGAGAAAAAACTTTGATATTCTTTAATTTGTTCATTCTTTTGTTTAAGTTCATTTTCCAAATGAATCATATGTTCGTATGCTAAAAACCATTCACTCACTTTGCCATTTTCATCAAGTGAACAAATATGTTTTTTTAATTCATCATATTTATCAGAAATTGCTTTCTGTCTGTTTGCTGCTGCGTGGTCAAAGTAAGCCATATTATTTTTATTATTTATAAGAATGGTTTTTTATTTTGTTTCCAAAATCTCTTTTTCAGACCACAAAAATAAAAAAGGTTTGGAATTAATCCAAACCTTTTTTTAAGATATTTTATTATATTTTATTTTAAACTAATTTCAAATAATCTACTGATATTCCCAGTTCCAGTAGTTGTCAAAACAAATTTTTTCCCAGTTACATTTATAACCTTATTAAACTTTACATTAGCAACATATCCTAAAGGAATATTAACTCCATCAACACTTAATGTTAATGTTTGATTAGGACTTCCATTTTGATATCCACTACTCATATAAACTTGAGTTCTTGTGATTGGTTGTGTAAAAGTCCAAGTTAATGTAGTAGATCCTGTTGTTAAAAATCTTGTTAATTCATTACCATCAACAGCTTTAGCAGTATCAGCTCTTGTATATCCAGTATAAGGAGTTCCAGAAATACTAAAAGAATTTGTGGTGGTTGGTGGTGGTGGTGGAGTTGATGTATAATCTGGTAAGTTAGAATAATATAATGACCTATGAAGTACAGGTAAAACTACTGGGTGTAATTTATATTCTAGTGTGTTATATATGTGGCAATAACTATTCAATCCACCAGCCATTCTTTTTGTTGTGTTAGAACAAGTGGTAGGAGTAGGTGAGCAAGTAATTTCTGCAGAATAGCAACTATCAAGACGACCCAATCGATTACCTAACTTATCAAACCAAGCACAGCAGTTTTGAGTGTGTGATATACCTAAATTATGAAGTAGCTCATGTGTGAAGCAATAAACAGGATATGTATAAAACTCACCATCTCCAGGTATCGCGGTTCCGAATCCACAGACAGCATATCTGGCAGTTGTTACGTTTTCACGACTGATATAGGCTATACCACCGAAATTCTTACCAGATATAAACACATTAAATGTGTCTTTCTTTAGTGGATTAGCATTACCCCAATTACTTAACACACTCATTGCATCAGGATAGGCAGCATAGGGGTCTGGTGTTGTCCATTTTTTAACCTTTACTAGGTTTATTTTAGGACCTGCTATTCTTTGTAGTATTTGAGAGGATGAGTTACATAATCTTTGTAGGTTAGCATCTGCATTAGACCCCCATGCATTTGTTAGGGAATAGTCTAACTCAATATAAACATTTAAAACTTTAGTTGACTTGTAGGCAGGATTCCAAAAGTCAGGTTCTGCTTGTACTTTAGATAAATATCGAGGATGTTCCTCGTGTACTTCAACTTCATCATTACCTAAGTCTGGTGGTGGTGTGAATGGTTTTTCTGTTATTTGTTGTTTGTTACAACCCACTGATGCTACGATCAGTAAAAGGCATAGTAGTATTTTACTTTTCATTGGTTTTTAAGAATTTTTTTTAGTTGTTTTTACAACACAGGCCTGTGTATGTAACTTTATATTACACTATATATAAATTCTTAAAAACTTATATTTTACTCTTTTTCAAACTCTTTTTTAAGTTTTAGATAACTTTCATATCTACGTTCTTTCATATATTTAGATTCTTTTTCTTTTTGTTGAATTCTTTTCTGATGTTCTTCATCGGTTTCCTCAACCATTCTCATAACTTTAGCACCCCAATAACCATCCCAAGAGTTATTCTCGGAATAGTGTCCTTCAACCCATCCTATATCGATTACATCATCATCCTCAAATGGTATGTTTTTAATGTCCGACCAGGTAAATGGTTTCTCTTTCTGGTCACTAAATATTGTTTTTTGTATTTTTATTTTTTCCATATTTTTTTAATTATAACAAAAGTAAGAAAAATGGTTTAAAAAAAATATATATATGTAATAGAAAAAAAAATTTAATTATGAAACATATTAGAAAATTTAACGAATCTATGGAAGAAGAAGAATTCCAACCTGAGGAAACTCGTATGGAAGATGTGCCTAGATTCACTTTAAAGCAATTAGAAGGAGCTTTTATTTCTGCAAGAAAAGTCATGGATGAAAAGAGTCAAGTTCCATTTAGTAAGATGGTATCAGATGCTGGTTTAGAAGCTCGTTTTGTGGATTTTAAGAACTGGTTTTTTTCTGAACTTGGTTCATCTAATACAGATATAACTCCTAATAATTATCAGTTCAGAGACCAAGATAAGACATTTAACTATAGTGATTTTAGATAATTCAATTTTATAAGAGGTATTTGAAAACCCCACCAGAATTTGGTGGGGTTTTTTATTTTTTACTAGTTATAACACCATCCTTCAAGTAAAGAGACTTCCCCTTCTTTAAAACAATCTTAATAGTCCCATCATCTAAGATTTTAGTCTTAGCTCTTTTACATAGGTCTGGATTATCTTTAATAAAGGTCTGTGCCATTTCGATATCTGTATAGGTCTTCTTAGGTTCACCATTGAGAAAGTGTCTCATAGTGGTTCCTATGATTAACCAGAGGGATAAGAATATAATAGTTCTGTTTATAAAGAGTTTATGGATTGGAAATCTTTTTCTTATTAGGAAGAGTAGGATTATAATAGAGATAAGAATAAACATAAGATTACAAAGGTAGTTTAATTTATCTAGATTGTAAAATAATATATAAAAATTATATGAGGTATTTAGAGGGGTTTTCAGATTATTTTGATAAGGTAAATGAAGAAGTTTCAAAGCAAACCTTATATCATTATACTACCCTATCAAATCTTTACTTAATTCTTAAATCAGATAAGATGATAGCTAGATATGTTGGTGATTCATCTAGTGGTGAGTGGAGTAAGGTAGCAGATAAATCAATATCATTTTGTAGACAATATTTAACAAGGGACCAACTTGCTGGAATACAAGATGGTGTTGAAGAACTCATTAGGATAATCATTCATTTTGATTCAGATAGGTTAAAAGAAAAGTATAAGATAGTTCCTTGGAGTGATGCTAGAAGTAAATCAGATACAGTTAATAACTCACAGTTTGAGGAAAGGTGTGTGTCTGATATAAACAATGTTAAAAAATACATTACTAGGATACAGGTTATATTTGATGAGGTTATACTTGGGGTTAGATATAATGAGGTCACTATGAAGAATGATGGTATCAAATTAAGTTCTGGTAAGAAAACTACTCAGAGTTTACCTTGGGGAGATTTTGTAAATAGTGAGTTTCTTGAGAAATCACTTTATAGTTTAGTGTCCTTGGATAGTGATCTGAAAAGAAATTTCAGTAAGATATTTAATAGTATTAAAAAGTTCACTGGTAGTAGTAGGGCTGGAAATGCTATTCTTGGGTCTCAATTATTAATTTGTTTATGGAACTGGTGGTTTTTTCATAAGATAAAAGAGTTAGCTTCGAGTATAACTTTTGATATTCAAGATAAGACAAC
>Ga0114968_10001318_pt1 | contig 18999 bp, 14 predicted proteins | sample M_130807_EF_Meta_FD_87020 | JGI IMG/M metagenome (GOLD analysis project Ga0114968, IMG submission 87020) | Freshwater microbial communities from Lake Montjoie, Canada to study carbon cycling - M_130807_EF_MetaG | ecosystem: Environmental > Aquatic > Freshwater > Lake | place: Lake Montjoie...
GAAGCAGGAGCAAATGTTGATCAAGAAGATGAGAATGCCGATACACCTCTAATAAAAGCTATTTTTAAAGATAATATAGATATAATTAAATTATATCTAGAAGTAGGGGCAAATGTTAATCATGAAAATGATAATAGACAAACACCTCTTATTAAAGCTATTATTCTTTATATTAGCGAAAAAAGATCTATTTATAAAAATTTAATTAATATTATAAAATTATTTATAAATAAAGGTGCTAATGTTAATATTAGAGATAATTATAAACGTACTCCTTATTCTTATGCTAGGTGTAACTTGGAAATATTAGAAATACTAGAAAAAGCAGGTGCGATAGTAGAAGATTTTAAAGAGGATAAAATTTTGTACTTAACACATGTGACAACATTAGAAACTTTAAAAAAAATATTTAAGACTAATAAGTTGTATACACAATTTGATATGAGTTATAGAAATATAAATGAAAGTTTGTCTGATATTTATATAGAAGAAAATGTTCATCAACATCCAGGACTTTATACGACTTTAATAACTAGTGATTTAGTCGGAGTACCAATTAGATGGTACATAGTTAATGAAGCAGATGTTTGTCTTGTTTTTTGTAAAACTTTACTTGATAGAGAAGATTTTCATTGGAATTCAGATGACATAAGCGGAGGAATGATGGAAAATATATCAAGCTTTACAATAGATGAAATAAAAGATAATATAAAAGAAAAATGTACAGATGTGAAGAATGAAGTTGTATTTCATCATTCTGTATCTTTAAAATACCTTAAAGAAATATGGGTTAAGAATGAAAAAATCTATGATAAAGTTAAAAAGATGCTTAAAAAGGTTTCTATGAATATACCAGTTCAAATAACAAATTCTTATTTAGATGAAACTATAATATGTGATGAACCTGTAAAAAAACTTAAAGCCAATAATTGTTGGTATCCTTCTACTGAAGATAATATTGAAAATAATATTAAGTTTGTAAAAAAAATAGCAAAAGAGTGTAGGTTAACTGGTATAGATGATATAGATGATCCTAAAATAATTCAGGAATTATTAACAAAACAAATATTACCGACTGATATAACGATTGAAGGTATTAAAGAATATTTAAAAAGTGAAGGTGTTTCTGATGATACTATTGAAAATTTATCTGAAAGTCAGTTAGAAGAGCTTAAAAGGATAAACTTAGTTGGATTAAATTTTTTTAAAAATTATTCTAGATTTGATGGTGGAAAAGGAAAAAGAAAGAAATCTAGAAGTAAAAGAAAGAAGTCATGTAGTAAAAGAAGAAAATCAATTAGAAAAAAGTCAAGGAATAAAAGAAAAAAATCAAATAGAAAAAAGTCAAGGAGTAAAAGAAAAAAATCAAATAGAAAAAAATAAGGTCAAATAGAAAAAATAAATCGGTGAATAAAAGAAAGTCGGCTGGACGAAGAAATTCTGGTTGTAGGAAATAAAAGACTATTCAAACATATTATAATACAGATTGACATTATTTTATACATGTATAAAAATGTTAAGAATATTAAATAATATTTAATTAAAAATTTTTTTTTCTTTTCTTTAAATTAAAAATGCCTAAACGTAAATCTTGTAAAAAAGGATATTCTAGAAATAGATCTACTGGAAGATGCAGAAAGATCAGAAAAAGTGTAAAGAGTAAGAGGAAATGTAGATCCAAGAAATATTTGAAACTAACTAAGATGTCAAAAAGAATTTCAAAAAAATTAAAAAAGCTATCTAAGAAAATGTCTAAAGCTGCTAAAAATTGTAGATCTAGAAGAAAGTCCGCTGGGCGAAGAAAGTCCGCTGGTAGAATAAATAAAAAATATCAAGTTGCTGTTGAATATTACACACCTCCAAATTTTAAAAAATCAAAACTCGCTAAATTAGATAAAATTTTGGAATCAGTTATGGATGAAGATGATACCGGAAATAATTATTATTTTTATCTTGTAAGATTACAAGCTATCAATAGAACTAATTTATTAAAATATCTAAAGGATATAGGAAATATGAAAAGAATTCTTGAAGTAGATGTTCTCTAAATTTATTAATTTGTATAATATAATAAATTTTCAACAACACAAAAAGTTATAACCTGTCCTCCCGATACTCTTACTAATCTAAATTCAAGTCCTTTATAAAAAGTTGAAACACCTTCATTTTTAGCAATATCTTTTATTGCATCAAAAACATTTTTATAATTATATTTTGGATTCATAAAACGAGTTTTTATGGTATCGATTGGACTTGTCAGTATAGGTCCTATAGAACTACTCAATAAAGTAGCGAATACTATTTTAAAAATATTTGGCTTTTCATTCTCTTTAATAAAAAAATTTCGTAATTTATAATATACAGAAAAATTAAAAGCTTGATTTGTGCTTTGTCTAATACATGTTGATGAGTATCCACGATATAATCCTATAATACCATTTGTATTATATAATTTTTTTATAACTGCCAAAGGACTTTTATTTTGAGTTGTTTGTAAATTTGTTTTAACAAGTTCAAAAGGAGTTATAAATAAAGACTCAACAATTCCAGCACCTATTCCAGCTACAAAATTTTGTCCCATATTGTCGGTTTTTGATTTAAAGACTTCAAATGTTGTAAATCTTAAAAAATATTTAACAAACATTTGGGAAGTAAATGGAGTTAGCCCCTTGTATAAAACTTTTGGTTGTTTAATGTGATGATAAAAATCGACATATTGATTCGATTGTTTAAGAACTTTTAAAGTGTCAAGTGGTTGCATACATACAGATTCAGCTATACCTGCAATAGGACCAAAAAATATCCTACGATTTTCGTATGTATAATAATTCATTTTTATTACATTATAAAAATAACTTTAAATAATTATATTCGTTAGTATAAAAATGAGTAGTGGTTTATGTAAGTATGCAAATGCTCTAGGAGAACCTGGAAAAGGTGTACATTCAATAAGAATTTTTAACATAGCTATCGTAGATGTTTTATCTACTATCGTTCTTGCCTTTCTGTTCGCGGTATTTTTTAAATATGCTATTAAATTAGATGCTGCATTCTTGTCTATTTTCTTTATAACTTCTTTGAGTTTATTTATACTTGGTATAATATTACATAGACTTTTTTGTGTGAGAACAACCATAGATAAGTTAATTTTTCAAAATGAATAAAAAACTTTCTACTAATAAATGTCAGTATTTCCTGTAAAAAAAACAGATTTAGAAATAAAGATACAAAAATTTGACACTGAAGATGGAACTTTAGAAATAATAATTCCTTATCCGAAAAATTATCCTAATACAGAATTTAAAAAAAAAAATGAGACAGATATGATAGGTTTTCTAGAGATAAATTTTGGCGAAGTAACAACCGAAGGTTATATAAGTTTAGATTTTTTTTATGTTTATTCAAGTAAATCAAACGCAAGATCTAAATATGCAACAAAAGAAGAAATAGAATTATCTAAAGGCCTTGGTAAAAAAATGTTGTGTTATGCTATTAATTTACTTATAGATAATAAAATTATAGACGCCAAAACAACTATAATAAAATTAAATGCCGGAGGTGGTTATTGTTCTTCGGATGAAGAAGTTGATAAAATTTTATCTGTTTTCTCTTTAGAAGAGATAGATAACTGGATATTTGAAAATATAAAGTCTTCTTATAAACATTATTTGTCTAGTTTATCTCTAAAGCAAAAGGCAAAGATAATATGTAAGGCTTTAGATAACTTAAAACTTGTTAAATATTACCAAAAGTATGGATTACAACCAGTTGTAGTTGACCCATCAGAATTAGATTTAACATGGATACCTATGTCTGGTTATATTAATGACGTTTTAAAAAAATGTGATAATGTAAGTGATAAAGATATAGTAAATATTCTAATAGGAATGAAAAGAAAAAGAGGAGAAAACTATGACGAAGGAGAAAAAAAAAGGAAATCTAAGAGGAAATCTAAGAGGAAATCTAAGAGGAAATCTAAGAGGAAATCTAAGAGGAAATCTAGTAATTAAAATTATATTTAGTAAGCTTATTTATACTTGGTATAATATTATATAGACTTTTTGTATGAGAACAACTATAGATAAGTTAATTTTTTGAAATGAATAAAAAATTTTCTATTAATAAATGTCAGCATTCCCTGTTAAAAAATCGGATTTAAAAATAGTGGTAAAAAATTTTGATACCAAAGATGGTATTTTATTGCTACATGTTCCCTATCCAAAAAATTATCCTAATACGGAATTTAAATTAAATAATTTAAAAAATCAAATAGGTTATTTACAGATAGATTTTAGTGAAGTTAAAGATAAAAATTATATAAATTTAGATTTCTTTTTTGTTCATTCAAGTAAATCAAGCATGATAGCAAAATATGCAACAAAAGAAGAAATAGAGTTATCAAAAGGTCTTGGAAAAAAAATGTTATGTTACGCTATTAACTTACTTATAGATAATAAAATTATAGATGCCAAAACGACTATACTACAATTAAATGCTGGAGGTGGTTTTTGTGCTTCAGAAGAAGATATTAATAATATTATACGAACTTTTACTGAGGAAAAAATAAATGAATATATAAATAAATATATAAATTCAACAGATAAATATGAAATATTAGAATCAAGTCTAGTAGAAAAAGCTAAGATTATTTGTATCGCACAAGACAATATAAAACTTGTAAATTATTATCAACAATATGGATTACAACCACTTTTAGTTCCGCCAGAAAAAGTAGATTTAACGTTTATTCCTATGGCAGGATACGTATATGACGTATTAAAAAAATGTGAAAATACATATATACAAACAAAAGTAGAAGAAATTAACGATGAAGATGTTGATGCATATATAGAATCAAAAGTGGAAGAGATTAATGATGAAGGAAATTATAGGCGTAAAAGTGGAACTAGGCGTAAAAGTGGAACTAGGCGTAAAAGTGTAACTAGGTGTAAAAGTGGAACTAGGCGTAAAAGTGGAACTAGGCGTAAAAGTGGAACTAAGTGTAAAAGTGGAACTAGGCGTAAAAGTGGAACTAAGCGTAAAAGTGGAACTAGGCGTAAAAGTGGAACTAGGCGTAAAAGTGGAACTAGGCGTAAAAGTAAAAATATAACCTGATATCAAATATAAAACTAAGTTAAAGAATAAAGAAAATAAAAATGAAAAAAAAATTATTATATTTACATTAATAAATATAAATATATGAAAAATACTACTAGAACATATAAGAGTATCGGAACTGGTGTAAGAAAAGAAGCATGTGTTGTCGATAATTTAGTAAAATTTACTCCTTTACCACATCAGGAAGCAGTTAAAAATTATTTTTTGAGTTCACCCCACCGAGGTTTGCTTCTTTACCATCTTTTGGGATCGGGAAAAAGCTGCGCCAGCATAATAATTGCCGAAGAAATGCTTAGTAAAGGAATGATTGAACATGTCTTTGTTTGCACCCCTGGTTCTTTGCGAAAAAATTTTACATATGAGTATTGTACTTTATGTGGCGTTAAAAATAACTTAAAAAAATATTACACTTTTATAACCTACAATACAAGTATTTTTGAAACTTTAAAGAGAATAGACTTTAATGATAGTTTAGTTATTATAGATGAAGCTCATAACTTGATTAATGGTGCAAAAAACATTACACTCAATCCTTATAGTCTTTATAATCAGATTTTAAACTCAAATGCGAGAGTTTTAATTCTTTCTGGAACTGTTATATATGATAAAATTTATGAATGGGCTATACTTGGAAATCTTTTAAAAAGCGATACGTTTCCTAACATAATAGAAACAGGGCATTTAAGAAAAGAAATGTTCGATAATAATATAGAAGAGATATTTTCAAAAGAAAGTCTTGAAGGAATTATTTCTTATTTTCCTGGTAATGTAGAAGACTATCCGCAACTTATTAATCACGATCCTATTATTGTCCCTATGACTTCCGATCAAAAAACAAGATTCGATAGTCTAAAAAAAGTTGAAGTTATGATAATAGCTAAAGGACCACCAAAACCACAAGATTATAGAACAAATGCTGTAAATGCTCATTATAATCATATTTTATATATTTTAGCTGTAAAAAAAATTTTTACAAGAGCTATATCAAATGTAAATTATGCTGGTATAAATAAATTAGAAATTAAAGAAGAAGAAAGAAAAGATATATATTATAATTTACCATTTCCTCTAAAAAGTCTATCTACTATTAGGTCTCAATTTGAAAAAAATAAACCGGAACCTGAAACCATAGAGATGATAATAGTAAATGCTTTTTATGTAGTAGCACCAACATATGAAGATATAATGGAAATAAATGACGAAAATTTAGCTGAAATTGTAAAAAAAATTATTGACAAGCTAATATTAAGTAAGTTTATTTCGTATGATGAAATAAATCCTGAAGAAATAAAAAGTATAGTAAGAAATGAGATAGAAAAAGTAAAAAATATAGAAAAAACAGATGATTTATTCGATGACACAATAGTAACTGATGATAATGAAGAACAAAAAGAAGAAGTTATAAATGACAACCTTAACAATATGTATGATATGTGTAATATATGCGACAAGTCATTTATAGGAGCTAATAATTTAATTTATCAATTACCATGTGGAGATGTATTTCATTTTGAGTGCCTTAAAATATATTTAAAAAATAATTCAAAAGTATGTCCAACTTGTAAAAAACCTTTTTATGGAGATATAGAAAAAAAATATGCTAAAAAATATTCCTATATCAATATTCCTGACACTTTAAAAAAAGAAGATGGAACCGGTGGATGGGTATCTCATGAAATTTTGAAAAATAAAATGTTACAATCTAAATCTCCAAAAATACTTACAATAATTCTTAATATTTTAAAAAATTTAGACTCTAAACATGTTATATTTAGCTTTTTTCTTGAAAAGGCGGGTTTGCGGTTAATAAAAAGTTTATTTGATTTGTGTAATATTAGCTCTATTATCTATCACGGGGATTTAAAAGCTGAAACAAAAGAAAATCTTATCAAGTCATTTAATAAAAAAAATAATATGTATGGCAATCAGTATAGGGTCTTTTTATCTACAGAATCTGGTTTTGAAGGAATAACTTTAAAAGATGTAGGACATGTACATTTTCTTGAGACAAACCCTTTGCCAAATAAAACATTACAAGCAATTGGGCGTGCTGTTAGATATAAATCACATGAAAATTTACCTCCTGAGAAAAAAGTAGTGAATATTTGGAAATATTATAGCACACCAGTTAAGTATGTAGGAAATAAATCGGATTTTAATACTACGACATCAGATTTAGATACGTTCGATGCTTATTATGATTATTATGTAAAAGAAGAATTTAAAAATTATTTAAGAACTAAATACGGAAAAAATACTATTGAATATGAAGTTGGTGTAGATGAAAAACTAGCTAATCTTGCTGAATATAAGTTAGAAGAAAATGAAAAATTTTATGATATTTTAAAACTTAATAGTATTGAATTACAAGGAGATATCAACTCTAATAATATAACAGAAGATTTTTTAGACAGATTAATTAGTCAGAATATTTTATACTTATGTGCAAACAATAAAACAGCAGAAATGGAAATACCAAAAGGACAAGAATTTATAGAAAGATATCTTAAAGACCCTCATATAAACTATTATATTGGTTATGACTTAAACACAAATTTAATTGAAAATAAATGCAAACTTAAATTTGGTGAGGGTGATATTGATATGTGTAAATTTAAAGTTTTGTTTGATATTATAGTTCTGGAATATTGTCCTATAGCAAATCCGTTTGAAAAATTTTTTACAGATAAATTTTTCGAGGACTTAAATAACATATTGAAAGATGATGGTATAATTGCTATTCCACTATGGTCGTCGGATCCATCAGAAATAAATTCAAAGATAATATCTCAATTTAAAGAAGAAAATTTTGAATTATTTGAAACCAAAAATAATATTCATTACTTTAGAAAAATGGTTAACCAACCTAAATTTTTAAAAAATGGCGAACTTATAAAAGAGAATACTAATACACCTCAAAACTATACTGGATTTATAGAAGAAGATATATATGAACCTTCGGATGACGAAGAAGGGGTTCAAGAAAGAGATTTTGAAGAGGAAGAAGGAGCTCAAGAGTCGAAAGAAAGAGAGGAAGAAGAGGAAGAAGAGGAAGAAGAGGGAGAAGGAGCTCAAGAGTCAAAAGAAAAAGATGAAGAAGAGGGAGAGGAGGGAGAAGGAGCTCAAGAGTCAAAAGAAAGAGATTTTGGAGAGGAAGAGGAAAAATCTGAAGGAGACATATCCCTCTTTGCGGAAGAAATAAATGATAAAGAACATGGAGAAATGGAAATATTAAGAGACTCATTGATACTTGCTGTAGATAATAATAATCAAAATGAAGTTAGGAGATTAATAAAAGATCGCGGGGTTTCCGTTGATATGATAGATGAGCACAGATGTACACCTCTTATTATATCTATTGCTAATAATAATAAAGCTATGGTAGAATTATTAATAGAATTAGGAGCTGATATAAATAAAGAATGTGAGAAAATAATTCCTTTTAAACTTGCTTGTGAGAGAGGTTATAATGATATTGTAAAAATATTAATATCAGCTGGTATAGATATTAATAAAAAACTACCCCTCGGTAGTGGGGTTGAGGAATCTATTATACATCATACAATAGATACAATAAAAAGTTCTGGTTGGTTTCCAAACTCAAACCATATAGAAGTAATAAAAACATTAATTAATGCAGATACTTATGGGGAAATCATTAATATAAAAGATCGGAATGGAAATACACCTATTATGCACATTATTCGTGAATATTGTAATGATAAAAAATATATGAAATTAATACATATGTTAATAAACATGGGAGCAGATTTGAATGTGAAGAATATATATGGAAAAACATTTCTTGATTTGGCATTTTCAAATTGTAATGATATTGCTGATGCTATGAAATTTTATCATTATGTTGAAGATCTAAATATTCTAGCTACTATCGTAGCTTCTTATGAGGAAAGTAAAAGTAAAGAAAAAGCTCCAACTCCAGAAGCTCCTTTAGCTGGATTTGATAATATGGTTGATGATTCAGACAAAATTATGGAACAAATATTGAATATGAGATATTAAATAGAGATAAATGAACAGAAAAATAAAAAAATATATCTTATTTTAAAAAAAAAATTGATTTTTAAAATATAAAAGCTGTATATAGATATATACATTAAGATAAAAAATGGCACTTAAGTTTTCAATTGATTTCGTTACAAACTTTTTAAAAGAGAATGGAGATGAGATAATTCAAGAAAAATGGGTTGGTGAACAACCTAAATTTAAAAAAATATTTAAGAAAAATGAAAGTAAGTCTATATCTGAAAAAGGTCCTAAGAAGAACAAATCTGCCTATAATATATATTGCAGTGAAAATATGAAATATCTTAGGGAAGAGTTACCCGATCTTGATAATAAAAAATTATTCGCAGAAATGGCTGGTAGATGGAGAAATGTTAAGAATACCGAAGAATTTAAAAAATATAAAGCTCTAGCAGATGAAGATAAGGATAGATATAATAAGGAAAAAAGTGCTATTACTGGTGAGAATCCAAATGAAATTAAAGTAAAAAAGCCAAAAAATCCTTATATGATGTTTTGTGAAGATGAAAGAAAGAAGAATTCTGATTTGAAAGGAAAAGAACTATTGATTGAATTAGGTGCAAGATGGCAAGAGTTGAAGAAAAATAATCCCAAAAGATTAGAGTATTTTACAAACTTAGCAAATGCTGATAAAGAAAGATATTTAAATGAGGTAAAGAATGGAATTACAACTGAACCTTCTGCTCACGTAGTTGAAGAAGAACTAGTCGAAGAACCTGTTGCGGTTGAAGAACCACTTTTGGTTGAAGAACCTAAAAAGAAAAAGCAGCCAAAGAAAAAGGAAGATGCCGGTGAAAAGAAGCCAAAAAAAGCAACTGCCGCCGCTAAAAAGTAATTTAAAGATATAAAATATATTTTTTTTCTCAATCTAAACATTAGATTTAGAAAATTATTTTTTATAAAATAAAAAAATTATAATATAAAAATGTTTAAATGCAATAACAAAATATGGATAGAAAATATTAAAAACCTATTTTGTGAGTTTAAATTACTTCCACTTAGTAATATGACATTAGAATCAAAAATAAATGCTTTGACAAGGTTAGTATTTTTTGTGTCTTTATTGTTTCTCTTGATATTTGATGTAAAATTTTCTTTATTTTTTCTTTTTACATCATTATTAATTATAATAATATTTTATTATATTATAAAAGATAAAAATATGAATAACAAACCGAAAAATATTAAAGAGTCGTTTACTTATCAACCTTGTTTCTCCGCTGGAAAAAACGGATATTCTGCTAAGTATAGAGGAGATGTTCTAAAGAATCCTAAAACTAATACCGAAAATTTAGTTATAAAACGTCCTACAACTTATAGATTTTGTGAAGATGGTGTCGAATTTGATTTTAATGATACTGAATACATGTCACCAAATCAAAAACTTGTCGGACAAGCTAATCCAAAAACTTTAATTCCACCAGTTATTGTTCCTCCTAGTCATGATTTAACTTATTGGAAAGCTAATAATCTTATCACTCATTCTCATATTAACGAGCAATCTCAATATGATGTTTATCAGTCTGGATATCAAGTATCTAATTGTTGCGATTCTCAATTATATAAACCAAATGAAATAGTATACGATAACTATACTGATAAGATGGTTTCATATTCAAAAATGAGAGATACAACTAATCCAAATTATGATTACAAAAGAAATAATTATGAAAATAATAAAGTATTTATAAAGGATGATGACAGAGAAAATTATGAAAATATTATTGAACCTGTTATTGATATCAAACCAAACGAATCAGGCCAAGTTAATGTATCATGTGGTTATAATCCTAGACAATTATTTCAAGCAGATTTACCTACAAACTTTCCTTCTGGAAATTGTCAGAAAAATAGTGCTTTCAAAGATTATAATAAAAATCTTTTTACGCAAACTATTCAACCAAATGTGTATACTAGAAATCAAGTAAATGAACCTATAAACTCTAACATGGGTATTTCATTTACTCAACAACTTGAACCTGTTACTGCTACAACTAATAATGGTAATGTTATGTATACCGAACATGATCCAAGAATATTTCAACAAGATGTTATAGAACCTGTTAATGAAGGTGTTAATGAATCAAATGTATACGATCCAAGATTTACAGGATATGGCACAAGTTATCGTGCATATACAGATGATTTATTGGGACAGCCTAAGTTTTTCTACGATGATATAAATGCAGTTCGTATGCCGAATTACATAACTAGAAACAAAATAGATTTCTTACCTTATGCAGATACTTATGGTCCACAGAAAAATGAAAGTGGACTTGATTATACAAATAAAATAAAGCAAATGGCTCAAGATAGCTGGACCGAAAATAGTTTAAATTTTAGAACTGGATTACAACAAAGTCTTCTACGTAAAAGAAACTCCGAATTATGGCAGACAAGATATATGCCTCTTAGTTCTGGTCAATCTAGAATATTGGGCGGAATATAATTTTACACTTTATATAAAGTATAAAATTAAATTAAGTAATTAAACATCCAGTCTTTCCTCTATCTCATCAAAGGCGGTTCTAATAATTTTAAGAAAATAGTAGTAGCTATCTCTTGATAAGCTAGCGTTTATACCGCTTTGAATAACTTTTCCGCTATGAAATACAAGAAAAGTTACGAACCTTTCTTTCTTAAGTTTCTTGTTTATCTCCTTCTCAGAAAGCCTGTCAAGATATTCTTCATATGTTGTTAAACTTCTCACCCATTTATCATCTTTATGTGACATTTTTGTAATTTCCATTTCTTTAATATTAGAATCTATTGGAATCTTTATGTTGACCAATTATACCAAACTTTTAAAGGTATTTAATCCTTTAATCTGACGTTTTTTGATTATCGATATCATATCCTTTGCTATGGGAACATGAAATCTAAAATCAAACACCTTCTCAGGTGGGTTTAGACTATATCTTGAGCAATCATAGAGAATTGTTAATTCTCTCATGCCCGTATCCATCTAGTCGTTGAACCTTCTCCACCTCTATTTTTTATTTTAGAGGATTATATCCTAACTATTTTACTCAAAGAGTAAACGGATTTAGGAGCTTGGCTGCGGATTGTCCTTTATATATTTAACATTTTTACTATACCTTAAGTTGTTAGCTTAAGCCACTATTAAATTTCTTTAATAGTTTAGTAGTTAAATACAAATTAATTTAAGTTGGAGTTCCCCGCAATTTGAATACGTTGCTAGCCATAGCGCTAACTTGCCTTATTTTTAATAAGACACAGGCATTAATTTACCAGTGTACCCGAATGAGGTCTCCAATAGAGAGTGAAATTCGGTTTGTGTAGACATATATCTTGCCAGCTTTTCTCTGTCTACAAAAAAGCCTACGCTAAAGTCTATATTTCTCATGACAGGAATAAACAATATCTGCAGATAATTATCCCTTGAAAATTTATAAATATCTTTTTGTTCTCTTATATAGTTCCAGATAAATTTAACACAATCTTCTGCTTGAGAATCAAATTTACAGCCAGTAACTTGTATCATACCATTTTGGCATATTTTAAAATTTATAGGCTTATTATCGATTATCATTACGACTGTAAACGAATTTCTGAACCACTTACTCTTCTTCTTTTTGTTATCTAATTTTTTTCTTTTTAGTTCTACTCCTCTAATGTCATTTTCAAATTTAAGAGTCACAATAGATCCAGTATCAATAATTTCTTTTTCCTCGATTTGTTCAAACTTCTTTTTTCTTCCTCTTTTTTTTGGAAAAACTTTATAGTTTGTTATGGGTAAATAATCAAATAATTTTTTTAAGTCAATAGTTAAGTTAGTCATCGCGATAAATGTTTTTGTCGAGACTTTTATATCTTCAAACTCGGGGAATTTTAAATCATCAGCGGATCTTTTTTTTGAATTTAATGCCATTTTCTAATTTAAAGAGTTTCTATTTTTTAAATCAATTTTAAAAAATATTTTTTATTTAATAAATGGGTAATAAACAAAGTTCTCAGCATACATGTATTCCTTATATTAAAGATACTTTTAATGTTTATTATAACAATAAAAAAGTTGAACAAGCAACAGCTATGACTTTTGAAGATTTAGGAAATTGTTACGGTAAAGATGTATTTGATGTGTTCTACAAAGGAGTTATAATACCAAATGCTGACGCATCAACTTTTATGATTAGTTCCGATGGATTATATGCATATGATGCATTAAATACTTATTATATGGGTAAAAAAGTTTAATATTTAAAAAAGCGTCTTAAATATACGTATAGTTCAAATAATATAGAATTATTTTTATATCCAAGAATATTCCATTCATCTATCGAGTATGAATTTGACATAGATAAATTGCAATTAGAACATATAGGTCTAAGGTTCTCTATATTCATAGAACCTCCTTTACTTTTTGGAATTACATGTCCTACATGAAAACGAAATGCAGTAATTGTATTCTTACACCATATTATATTACATTTATGGTCGAATTTTTTTCCTATATATTTTAACCATACTTGCTGTCTAATCGCCAAAGGAATATTTAATTTTTTGGTTAAACTTTTTTTGCTATTTATCCTTTGTAGTAGATTTACCTTGCTCATTTATTAATATTAAATTTTACTTTTAAATTTAATATTATATTATTCTCTTTATTTGTGACTCTTTTTTTTCCATAATTTAGCAATTGCTTTCATCCTTGATGAAGGAGACATGTTCTTATATTTAGGATCTTTAACGTGTTTTTTAATAAATTTTTGGTAAGTATTTAAAGACTTTTTACTCTTAGTTTTACTCTTAGTTTTAGTTTTGCGTCTTTTAGTTTTGCGACTTTTTTTTATTAAAGTATTTTTAATAAGTCTTTTTGTTTTACTATCTAAACTTTTAGATATCTTTTTTGATATTTTCTTAACGCATTTTGACTTCAATGATGAAGGTCTTCTTTTTGATAAAATTGGATGTGTTTTCATAGCTTTTTTAATACATTTTTCGTATGCTAGTTCGTACTTTTTTAATATTTTAGATCTGCTTTTTGGATTTGTCTTATGAGATACCATTTATCATATAAAAAGAAAAAAATAAAAATATTTTTAAACTAAAATTTTAGTTAAAAAATAATTAAATTATACACAAAGCGTGATATACACCATAAGCACCTTCTCGAATGTTAACTTCATCCTCATCTTCTCTAAGAGTATCTTCTTTATTCTGTAAATATAAAATATACAATAACAATAACACATTTATACCACGTAAAGTTAATATCAACGTTATTAAAGAGTCAAATCTAAAGATAGGTAAAAATAATTCTATAAAAAATAAAAATATATTTAGCTTATTTATCCAGTAAATTCTGTTTAATAATGTTTGAGAATAAAAATTCTCAAGATAAGTAATAAACAAAAGTCCTACTTCGAGTAAAAATAAAGTAAAGTTTGCTATATCTATAGACTCATATTCATCCATGATTGGTATAAGTATTTTTGATTCTTTTAATTTATTTTTTCAATTTTTTTATTTTAAGACTTTTGTAGCTCAGTTAAAAGTTCATCAATATCATAATCTTTAAAATCTGGTCTAAGTAAAATAGGCTTACGTTTATATGACATAACTATATCATCATAAACTTCAGGATAATTATATTGTTCTTCATTTATTAACTTTATATCATTCGAATCAAAGGCTACAGGTGGTTCAGAATTATTATCTTTTATTTTAACATCATACCTACCATATGTATCAGGTTTATCGCTCGTAATTTTACCTACCAAGAAATCAAGTCCAAATTCATCAAATAGTTTTTCATTATTTCCTATATATAAAACATAGTCACCTTTTAAGAATATTTTTGGTTCCACTTCTTCTACTTTACTTTCTTTACTTTCTTCGACTCCTCCTTCATAAATTTGTTCTCCTTCTTTATACTCGTTTAATTCTATAATTTCTTCTATAGTATTATTTGAAATAAGCTCTTTAACTACAGGTTCAACATGAATAACATAAAGATAACTATTTGCAAGCTTATAAAAGTTAAAATTTTTGAAGTACTCAACCAAGTTGAAAATATTATTTTCACTTAATATTATAATAGTATCTATATTTTTAATCTCTTTTATTTCTTTTAAAGTTGGATGTTTATATCGGTTTAAAATATAATTAACAAATAAAACATTTTTTGAATTAGAAGATAGGTCCAATATATCATTTATATTCTGTTCTTTTGATTTTTCTATAAATTTTATAGGTATATTTGTTATTGGTTTTTTATACCATAGTTCTACATTATATCTTGTCAATTCTATGTTTATACGTAGATTATCTACGCAAATTACTGACTTAAATAAATACACAAACATCATACTATAATTTCCGGAGCCTATATTATATTCTACTATAGAATATTCTCTTGTTATAGGCAAAGAAGACTTTATGATTTCAAAAACTTTATAAGCATCATTCTCTTCTTTATTATGGTAATAATCGTACATGATATTGGTTATTTTAAATTTAGAGTTTTCGTTATTATAAAATATTATATTTTTAAGAGTAGTGTCCATAGGTACTTCATATGTTAGAATAAAATAATTATTTACTCTACCTGTAAGATTAAAAAATCTTTTTATGTCTAAGGTTGATTTTTCTTCTTTATTTTTATTTTTATCTATTTTATTATAATTAATCAATTGGTTCATAAATATACCATTCAGCACTTTATTATTTAATGTTTCAAAATCAAACATTTTACTTTGACCCATTATACAATTATATAAATAACTTGCATCTAGTCTAATAGCTAAATTATCATTATATCTTACAATATTTTGCATTAAATTATTTAAAGGTATATCTAATTCGGTATATGCATTAAATACAAAAGTATAGTTTAAAGCCGAGAAATAGGTCAACAAGTTTGTTTCTCCTAAATTTAAGTCGTAAAAAGTTCTATTGTTCAATTTAAAGTTATAATATGTTAAAAATTTATTGAACCTAGAGAAATCGGTTAAGTATTCTTCATGACCGCCGCTAACAGTCGCGGAATCCTCAATTTTTATGTATATACTATTATCTTTAGTTAATATTAATTTAAGTCCGCATTTTTCTTCGTTCCATTCAAAATTATTAAGAAATTCTTTTGTTTTCTCACCATCCATTACAGCTCCCAATATTTTTTTTGGATTAAATTCCATCATAATATTAATTAAATTTACAAAAGAATCATCCGGACCAAAGAAATATGTTAGTGAAAAAAACATACATACTGCTACCGGTTTTTCTTTTTTATCTTTTAAATAATCTTTAATTATTGGTATGATACTTTTATTTGAGGCTGAATTGTTAATTAACAATATCTCGACATTTCTACCTTTAATTTTTAAATTGTACACATCGGTCCCACTGGTGTTACTAACTATAGAAAACTTACCTTCGTAGCGCTCCCTATACGCCGCGATATATTTTTTATCTGGTTCAATTCCAATTATATTTGTAATACCATGTGTCATATATCTTTCAATATCTCCACCTTTTCCGAAACCTACATCTATTACTATACTATTTTTATCTAAATTTGCTTCTATCACTTCTTTCTTTCTTTTTTTTGAATATGTACGATACTCTTCCCAATTTTTATATGCGCCATGTTTTGTTTTTTCTTTGCTTATACTCAACTCTATTTTAGATAAGTCAGTTATAGGTATAGGATTTTGAATATCAACCCAAAAATCTTTTGCAACTTTTATATAATTTGGATTTACTTTATCCGGTCTTGACCTTAATTTATAAAACATTTCTGTAGACCTATCAAAAGATACTTCAATTATACTTTCTTCTTTTAACTCTTCAGTAGAATATAAAAGATAATCTGTAAATCTTATATCTATACCTTTATCACCCTTTACATAACAATCATATAAATAATCCTTTAAATAGGTATTTTGTATGTATAATATGTCGTATGATAATTTACTTTCTCCTTTTTTAACTCTATATACAGGTACCTTATCTATCTTATATATGTATAAATATTTTTTAAACTCTTCAAAAGCGAAATTAAAAGGAACTTTAACAACTACTAATTTGGCCTTATCAAAGTCTAATAAATTTCTTATTATATATTTGATATCTATATCACCTAAATATAAACTTAAATTTTTCTTTTCAAAATATTCAGGGCCACCCCAAGGAGGGTCAAAAAATATTGCATCTTGTTCTTGTTTAATATATCCATTTATATAGCTATCACATAATACATTCTTCGTTGTATACCCGTATATATTTAAATTATTTTTCAAAAAATCACACGTTGTTGTGTCAATTTCGAAAGATTTAACCTTACCCATTTTGTTTCTATAAAAACTCAAAGTATTTCCACCTACATTTGCTGTTGCATCTGTAATAGTTATACTTTCTGGCTTCATATTCAATCTTTTTATTATTTGTTTCGATACTTCATCTGCTTCTTTCCATGGTGTAACACTATATATACTTTCTTTTGTTAATTTAAGCTTGGTTAAATCAATATTATTATCTTTGTTATAAAAGAGATAATTTAATGTATTAACATCTACCTCTTTTATATTCTCAATATCTAGTAATAAATCTCGTTCAACACTTCTTATATCATTTGCTCCTTTTACATACTTTTTAACTTTTACATCAACTGATTGATGATGGTCAAATTTCCATTTTAAAGTTTTATGTCCAGCTACACCATAAACATTATTTACAGGAGTATAAATTAAACCATCATTTTTATAGTCCCATAAATCTTTAAATTTTTCTTTCATTATACTAATAATTTCAAAAGTATTAATACCATATTGAATAGCTTTTATTTCTACAGGGGTATTATTAGTTAAAAAATTTTGAATAGTATTTATAATATATCCATAACGATTTGCATATGGATCATTATACAAAGAACGTGGTTCATTATTAATTTTTGCAAATAAAATATCAAACACATAGTATAATTTAGTTTCATTGAAAAAATATTCTCCATCTAGTATAAATATATCTTGTGTTTGGGGTGTTTGATGTATAATCCAAACAAAAGTATATATTTTATTTTCTTTTGTAAGATTTGAACCTGTTCTACCAACTAAATAAAAAGTACCTTTTCTTATGTATAAATAATACCTTGTTCCATTTAATTTATTTGTTACAAAATAATTTTCACTTCTAACACTCTTTATATGTTTTATTTTTAATGCTACAGGTTTATCTTCATAGCTTATTAATACACCATTATCCTTATCTTTATAATCTCTTGATGTAAGTTCTTTTTTCATATCCATTAAATACCCATTAAATTCATTAGTTATGAATTCCATTTCACTATTTCTAAGTAATCTAACAGACTTAACGTACAAAATATCAAAAAGATATTGAATTGGCGCAGTCAAATCACCTACTTCTTTAATTTTATTTATTGAATATTCTATTTCAATCTTATTTTCTATTTTTCCATCTGATTTAGTAACTATAGTTAAATGTAGTTCGTATTTATCATTCACAAAATCCTTTATAATATACCTTTCTCTTTTTCTTGTAAATCGCGGTACTTCTAATAACTTTATCTCTTGTGTAGTTTCAAGGGAATAAGATATCTTAAATCGAAATCCTTGTATATTAAATTTGGCTGATCTTATATTTCTTTTTTTCTCTGTAACAACTTTAGTTTTAGGATATTCATATATTATCTTTCTCTCTGTTTGAGAACTTTTTTCATTATGGTATTCAACTTTACTTATCTCTTTTTCTATATTATACTTTTGAAGAGAACGTATTACGTCCAATATTTCATTTACACTAAAATCTAACTCGAAACGAACTTCGAGTTCTTTCGAAATATTTTCGGTA
>Ga0114968_10001326_pt1 | contig 18969 bp, 14 predicted proteins | sample M_130807_EF_Meta_FD_87020 | JGI IMG/M metagenome (GOLD analysis project Ga0114968, IMG submission 87020) | Freshwater microbial communities from Lake Montjoie, Canada to study carbon cycling - M_130807_EF_MetaG | ecosystem: Environmental > Aquatic > Freshwater > Lake | place: Lake Montjoie...
CTAAGTTAATAGTAATATATATTATATAAAGGATAAAAAATGCTTATTAATCAAGATTTTAGCGTAGATCGGACTAAATACATAGGTGGCTCTGACATTGGGGCTATTTTGGGTCTTTCTCGCTTTCGGTCTCCTTTAGAAGTCTGGATGGAAAAGACCGGTAAAGAGACCAAGAAGCTGGACTCCTTACCGCTGCGTTTTGGCTCTTTTGCTGAAGAGTTTGTAGCCTCGGAATACGCCCGCGCGACTGGCTTTAAGCTGATCCACGATGAATCGATCTACATCCATCCTGAGCATGCCTTTATGAGTGCCCATATGGATCGCTTTGTATTAGAAGAAGGTGCTTCTAGCCCTACTCGTATTTTGGAGTGCAAAACAGCCCATCCTTTTAGTGCTGGCGACTGGGGGGAGGCGGGATCAGATGAAGTGCCGATGAGTTATCTATGCCAATGCATTTGGTATATGGCGATTACGAGCATCAATCAAGTTGATCTAGCCGTGCTCTTTGGTAATAGTGACTTTCGGATCTATACGATGAATCGGGATCTCGGTTTAGAGAACACCATATTAGAAAAGGCCAGCCTCTTTTGGAATGACTACGTTTTAAAAGATACCCCTCCGCCAGCCCAAAGCGAAGCCGATTGCCAGACGCTCTACAGTAAAAGTGATCCCAATAAGAGCCTAGAAGCGCAATCAGAAACACTGGAGCTCGCAAAGAGAGTGGCTTTACTCAATAGCGAGATTAGCGCTCGGGAAGAGGCGATCTCTTTTATTAAGCAAGCCATCATGAGCCAGATGGGGGAAGCAGAAACGCTCACCTATCAAGGCAAGGTCCTTGCCACCTGGAAAGCCCCTAAGCCCTCTTTTAGGCTCGATAGCAAAAGACTAGAGCTAGAACATCCAGAGATCAGTGAGAACTACAAGATCCCGGTGCAAAACAGCCGGCGCCTCGTCATCAAAGAACTAAGCCTACGATAACAAAGGAGAGTCCTCATGAAAACCACCGTAGATAAATTAAGTGAGAGGCCAAGCGAGAAATTAAGCGAAGGATCAAGCGAGCGATCCAGCAAACCAAATAAACGCGCTCAAGCCTTAAAAGGGATACTCGAGAGGCAAGGCATCGAAGCTATCTCAGAAGATCCTATTGAAGGGGCTATAGATGTGGCTAACCCTACTGGCACCTCAAGAACAGTGACCTTCGGCACCGACCCCAAGACAGCCCACAAATCAGCCAGTAGCGCAGCGTCGCTTGCTCAATCAACTGCCCAATCGACTGCCCAATCAATTACCCAATCGATTGGTCTTTTTAATCGTCTGATTGATGAGGAGCTGGGGAGAGCTGCTACTGGGCTGGGTATAGATAAGGGGGAACTGAAAGCCTGGGTGGATCTTCAAATAGAGGTTCCAGCTAAGGCAATCTTGGTTTTACTGCGATCCATGCAAAGCCTGCATTTAGATCCCTTATGCGAAGAAATCGGCTTTACCCAATTTGAGGATGGCCAGTGGCAGGTGCTGATCACCATAGAAGGATGCTCAAAGTTACTGAATCAACACCCTCAATTTAATGGGTTGGTATTTACTCAAGCCGATACCCTGATTGATGGGGTGCCTGAGTGGATTGAGTGCACTATCCACCGAAAAGACCGTGAAGTACCTACGACAGTTAGGGAGTACCTAGCTGAAGTAAGGGGTGAGAATAGTATTTGGCAAAAGATGCCCAGAAGAATGCTGCGGCATAGGGCATTGCAGCAATGTGTGAGGCTGGCGATTGCGTAGCCTCCTTTATCGGGGATTTACTAAGCTAAACGTCAGTTTGAGTAGGCGGTTTTGGCATAATCCATTTGACACGGGCCGCGGGCATTCCTTAGGCTTCCTTTTGATCTGACCCTATTAAGCAGCATTAAGTTCCCGAGGTTATCTATACAAGTGTAGTCACATTGCTTGATAAGGTGCCATTAGCAATTATTGTTTCTATAACTGAAAAGGCAACGGCGGATCATCAGATTGCCCCAAAGCTAGTTGGAAGAATATTGGCCGGCGGATTCATGAAATGCATTCACTAAGATCGGCGTGGGCTTAATTGATGAATAGGGGGATTTAGGATGAACTACCCAATGAGTATCTTTTAGTAACTCGAATTAATCGAACTGTTAGAATTTACAGATGACTAAATTCATTCGTAAAGCCATCTTTCCAGTAGCAGGCCTAGGAACCCGTTTCTTGCCTGCAACCAAGGCATCCCCTTAAGGAAATGCTCAATGTGGTCGATAAACCGCTGATTCAGCATGCGGTTGAAGAGGCCATTGCATCCGGCATCACAGAACTCATATTTGTCACCGGCCGTAATAAGCGCTCAATCGAAGATCACTTTGATAAATCATATGAGCTGGAAGCCGAATTAATTACTAAGAACAAAACAGCCCTTCTTGACATCGTGCGGCAGGTTAAACCCAGCCATGTGAATTGTGTTTATGTTCGCCAGCCCGAGGCGCTTGGACTGGGCGACGCCGTACATTGTGCGAAAAACTTAATCGGTGATGATGCATTTGCAGTGCTGTTAGCGGACGATCTATTGGACAGCGATCCGCCCGTGCTTAGCCAAATGATGGCTGTGCATCAGCACTACCAATCGTCCGTTGTTGCTGTTCAGGCAATCCAGCCAGAACAAAGCACATCTTATGGCGTCATCAGTGGCAAGGCGTTTGATGAGCGCCTGACCAAAATGAGTGGGGTCGTTGAAAAACCATCCCCAAGCAGTGCACCATCTAACTTAGGGGTGGTTGGCAGATACATATTTACTCCAGCCATCTTTAAGCACATTCAAACTGTTCAGCCCGACGCCGATGGTGAATTTCAACTAACGGATGCAATCCAAAGCCTTCTGCAGGAGCAGCTTGTTTTGGCCTATCAATATGAGGGCGTTCGTTACGACTGCGGCATGAAATTGGATTACCTCAAAGCGTCGGTCGATATCGCTTTGGCACACCCAGAACTCCAAGACGAATTTAAAGCCTACCTGGCAAACCGTCAGAAACTAATACCTTAGGCGGTGCATGTACCGACAAGCAAAGCTTAGTCGCCAACTTTAATCGGCAAAGCCCTTGGGATTTTGACTCTGCCAGCGCCAAGAGTCTTGGCACATCCGGTTTATGCCGTGCTCAGCTTTCCAGCCAAGTGCTGCTAGCGCATAATCTGCTTGTGCATAGTACTCGGGCAGATCACCTATTCGCCTAGGTACTACCTCATAAGGAATGCGAGTGCCACTGGCGTGCTCAAAGGCATGAATCAACTGAAATACCGAAGTGCCTTTACCGGTACCTAAGTTCACAGTCAACACACCAGCGTGCTGCTGTAAATACGCTAAAGCCGCTAAGTGCCCGCTGGCTAAATCGTCCACATGAATATAATCACGAACACCCGTGCCATCGACGGTTTCATAATCATCGCCAAATATCGATAGCTTTGCTCGTTTGCCAACAGCCACTTGAGCAACAAAAGGCATCAAATTATTAGGAACACCACTGGGATCCTCACCAATCAACCCTGAAATATGGGCTCCGACTGGATTAAAGTAACGCAGCAATGCAATACGCCAATCTGGATTGGAATTGGCTAAATCACGCAAGACCTGTTCGACCATGAGCTTCGTATGACCGTACACATTCATGGGTGAGAGCGGATGTGCTTCGGTATAGGGCAAAAAGACAGGCTCGCCATACACCGTAGCCGATGAAGAAAATACCAAGGAATACACATTGGCATTAGCCATTTGCTCAAACAAAGTAACGCTACCGGCAACATTATTGTCGTAGTAGAGCAGCGGTTTAACGCCGCCTTCTGCAACCGACTTTAAGCCAGCAAAGTGAATCACCGAGTCAATCGCATGCCCAGAAAATAGCTTTTGCAAAAGCGCAGCATCACGTAAATCGCCCTCAACAAAGACAGGTGACTTACCGGTAATTTTAGTAATGCGCTCCATAACCGCAGCCTTGCTATTGCATAGGTTATCCAGAATCAGTACATCGTGACCAGCATCTAATAGCTGGACTACGGTATGTGATCCAATGTATCCAGCGCCGCCGGTGACTAAAATTGCCATGTTGATAGCCCGATTAAGTACTTAGACGTAATTGTTTAGTGCTTCTGAATTAAAAACGTATTGGATAGCATCACACTCTCATCGCCAACCATACCATCCTCACGTACCTCTAAACAGATACAACCAGACTCTTCAATGACGCTATAAATCTGTTGTTGGGGTAAAAAATGCATCTCTAATGTATTGGGCTGTGGTGTTTGCAGGTATCGCTCAACCTCGAATAAATAGCCGTTGCGATAGGTAGGAATTTGAATAAACGCGACTCCGCCAGGATTAAGGCAAGCCAATAAATTCTTCAGGATCCACCGAATCAATGGGGGTGGATTGTGTTGAAAAACAATTACCGAGAGGATGGCGTCTACGCTGGGCAGTTGATATAAAGCAAGCGGATCTTCCCAGTGAATAAACTCCACATTATTCACATTTTGATTACTCAATTGGGCTTTGGCGATATTGATGTGCGGTAAAGAAATATCACTAGCGATGACCTTTGGAAATTGAGCCGCCAAATGCTGAGTAACGCGACCAACCGCGCAACCAACCTCTAAAATGGATTTAATTTGATTGGGGTTGACATTACACCGGCGCATGGCTGCCATAAAGATATCGACTACGTATTTGCCCGATTGATAGAATTGATCGCGATGCCCATCAAACTGATCCCGGTGGTATTGCGGCTGCGTAATTGTCGACCAATAAGGCTCGGTCTCACCCAAGTAGCTCCATTCGTGTTTAATGCGCTCAAACATCTTATGCAGCTGCTCATCGGGAGTTTGCGCTTCGACTGGAATGTAAGGCAAATGAAAAGGGTGTCGCAATTGGACATTTTGTTGCTTATCCAAAACCTCCCCCATCCGCTGGCGAAACTCGGCTGAGCGAACAAATACCTCTCGCAATGCAGAAACACTGTGCACGGTCTGGCACAGGTTATTGATAATTTCAGGGCTCTCTGGATCGCGACCCAAAAAGAGCTGATAGGCTAAGGTAACTTGTTCAGAAGTGATCAAAGTAAAACCCATTGATTTTAGTAATATTTCATTTTACCGAGCTTTCAAACAAAGGCAAAAATGACTTCCGCAATGGGAATATTGGCATAAATTACAGGTAATTTCATGATGCAGAATGCCAACTATCACGTACTTATCAGGGCTACAAGCCAATCATTTTGATCGAAAACCCATGGATCGGATTAAACTATATTCATCACAAAATGTAAGTTAGACCTGACTATATCTTATGCATGCAAACCCATGAATCACCTGATTGACGCCCAGATCGCACTCCGAGCTAAGCAAAACCGCCTTGCTCTGACCTCAGCACTCCTTGCGCTAGAAAACAGTCCCTTGCCACAAGCCCAGCGCATCCTTGCAAGGCTTGCCTGGGATGGCGCCTTAAAAATTGACGACGGCGCATCTCTCATGCCCTGGCTTGAGCGGGAAATTGCAAAAGGAAATGCGTATGCATGCTTTATAGGCGCGCTGTTAGATCAATCGGGACAACTCTATGCAACTAATACCCCCAAGGCTATTGAACGATTTCAGGTAGCGATTGCTAAAGGCATTGCAGATGCGATGGCAGGCTACGCTAAGCTCTTATTGCCAAATAATGAAAGCATTGCAGTAACGCCAGATTCAAAGTCAGCAATCGCATTATTAGAGCGGGCTTTTGCACTGGGCAGCAGAGAAGCAGCCTACCTCATGGGTAAGTACTATCGCCATCAAAAACACACGACAGATAATCTACAAAAAGCCTATTACTACCTCAATACTGCACGCCTACTGGGGCATGAAAGTGGAAAATTACTATTTTTAGGCATTGCGCACATGGAAGAAGCAAATCATTTCGTGGGCGTCATAGATAAGTCAGAACAAACCTACCAGCGCATCCTCAGTCTCACACCAGAATACCCCTGTATTTAATGCTGACTGAATATTCCCTGCATTAAACTAATTCAAGGCCTTGCACCACAAACGACAATGATCGGCGGTCTTTAGAGCGCTTATTAAAACCGGAAGGAATGAAGGATTGCCTGGTCTCAATTACCCAAGCAGCAAAAGCTTCCGTTGGGGTTTCGGGCGCTTCGAGCGTTAAAACGAACTCATCTTGAGATCCCAACTTAACCTGTTCAACTTCTCCAGCCATCGAACGAATCTTCAGATTTAAATTGGCAGCCTTGGGCCACCCACCCTTGCAAATTAAACGTAGCGTGCGTTTTCCGCCTTTTTGATAACGCAACTTCACAATAAGGCGCTTACTAACCCAGCCATCAGACTGCACATCAACAAATGCGCTTGGGGATGACAAACGCAAACGGTGATCGGCTTGCAAAGTTTGCACCAACGTTTTGAATTCGGCAGCCTTCATAAAAGGTCTGGCTTTTTCAAGCACACCCTTCATCATCTCAACCAAAGATTCTTTCTCATCAATAAATGGATAGCGCTCACACATCTCATCAAAATAGGTCAATATCCAATGGCCCGGAGCAGAGCCCAGATGACGGGCAATGACCTGCATACTCTCAAGCGCCACCATCTGGCGCATGCGTTTAGTAATGCACTGATCATGCAAACGAGAATAGGCTTGCACCTTATTAATGAAACCAATCTGGCTTTTACGGTAACGCTTAAAGATACGCAACCATAAATCCAGATCAAAAGCAGTCTTAAGGGACTCGTCAAGAAGACCAACCTCTGCAAATACTTCCTTGCGAAAGAAAACAGTAGGCTGACAGATAAAACTTCCCGAAGAAAAGCTTTTGATAGAGGTAGATGGCGGCAAGGTCGGATAAGCGCCTAAATCTTTTCCAGTGGAATCAATATGGCGACCTAGGCCATAGCTAATCTTGAGCTTGGGATCTTTCATGAAAGCTGCAACAGCCCGATCAATAGCACCAGGGGCATACATGTCATCCGAATTAAGCCAACCAACTATGTCAAGGTCAGGATCGGACACAGCAATTTTAAAGCCAGAGTTTAGGGCTTGGGCAGGGCCCGAATCCCTATTAGAAAAAAATTTTATTCTACTTAGTGAAGGTGATTTATTTTTCAGGATTGTTAAGGTTGTATCAGTTGAACAGCAATCCATGACTAAAACTGATAATAAATCCCAACTACGATGAGTATTATTTAGAAAAATACTAGAGAAGTTTTGGGAAATAAAAAATTGAGAATTAAAAGCAGGTATTACTAAGGATATTTTCAATTTTAATCTACCAAAGTAGTTTTAAAAATACTCACAGGGAAAAGGAGGGGGTTACTTTTTTAACTCACCAAAGTATATATCAATTCTCGCTCAATTTTATATAAATTGTAACTGGCCCTCTCGCTACCTCCCAATTTTTGGATGTGTTGAAGCTTTCAAAGCAAGAATTTTCTTGCTAATGACCTCTCAATAACTTTAAAATCGGGCCCTTAGATTCAATGATCCCAAAAGGGAAAGTAGATGGTTTCAGATTAGAACTTAACCACCTTACTCACTTTACTCGTCTTCGAATAGTAATGAATTAAATTTATTATTTTAGGAAGCTTAAGCATCACCTAAACGCCAACTTCCTCTAGATGGCTAGGCACCTTTTCATTCTGAACCTTAATCTCGAATAGTTTTTTATGCATAGGATTTTCATCGCCTTACTTACCCTCACCCCCTAAAACTATAAGGTAGATAAATTAAGAACTGAGATACCTTTGCAAACAAAAATTTATCTTGATGATATTTATCGTCAAGAAAGACTTTCAACTGGCCGCGTCATTCTACAAATCAATTACCGCGATAAATTTGTAAAGTATTTCCCTACCAAAATTATGACCTAGGATGGAAATTACTTGGCTGCTATTCAACTATACGAGCTTTTTAGGTTGCGCATATCTATCAAACAGTAAAATAATTAGTTAACACTGACAAAAGAAATGTGGTCTTTAATATCAAATTTATAAGAGAATTGTAGCGAGCCCGCGATCACAATTACTGCAGAGGGTTAGTTAAAGTGGAGGGAAGTAAGATTTAAATTATGAATTGATTGTTGATAGTACAGGGCGATAAGAATTTTCTAGCTAGTGCAACATACTTATGATGTAAATGTGATTGACTATTAGGAGTATACGCATGATAGTGAATAAATAAAATTAGATGACGGATGCGGAAAGGTGCTTCATGTAGTTAATGGCCACAATGTTAGCTGATAAAGTCTACGATAAATTAATGAAAACTATAAGAAAAAATGAACCAAGAAATTAGTGATTCAAGTAAGCATAGCGAGCCAATCTTTATAAGTTTAGGTGAGTGGTGCGAAACTGCTTTCCAAATAAATCGATACACTAAAAATAGCGAGGCCTATTTTTTTAATTGGCTCATCACACCTAATGATAGTTATAAGTCTATATTTCTGAATGATACTGAGTTCTTTAAACCAAATAATTGGGAGATATCTGAGAACCTTATCAGAGTACACGACAAAGGAACTGGCATATTTTTTCAGCATGAATTTGAGGTAATTGATAAAGTAAAGAATCATATTGACCAAAATAAAGTAGAAAATCACTTGCCGATTGCACAATCAAAATTTATTTTTCTGAAGAAAAAAACATTAAAAGCAATAGAAAGTTTTCGTACTATTTATTTGATAAGACAAGAAGATTTTAATAATATTGACGATGCATTAAAGAGAATACAACATATTAAAGAAATATTTTACCCATTAAACAATAATATTAATATTATTCTCACTAGCAGAGAAATAAAAGAGGAAATTCAAAATGGTAAATATCTTATACTCAGAAATGAAAGATCATCTTCTTGGCAGGGTAGCAACGAAAGTTGGGATAGAGTTTTTAATATAGCATTGAATAATAGCAAATCATAAAAAAGGGCAGCGCCAAACTATTTTTTCATAGGTTATAAATATTTATTCAACCCTTATTTACATCTCCTACTACTGCTTACAGTATTTGACCTGTGCTAATAAACTCATACATCTCAAAATTAGAGCAATGTCTTATTTGATATATCTAAATTAATAGTGAATGATGTATAAATTTAAATTTACTAAAAAATGACGGGGAAGTCCTGCTACTGCTTAACTAGATCTAGACCTACCTTTAAGGCTTACTTGTATATTTGGTACATAGTATGCGCTCTAGACATAATTAAAAAATTGTATTGAAACTAGCTAATTTTATTTTTAAGCAGTCACTTTTTTGAATACGATTAACTGACATAAAACAGTATTCTTTGAATATTGTCATTGGGGCTGTAAAATAATTGCAGTGCTAATTGATAAAAATTTAGAGTCTAAATTTTAATAATGCTAATTTTTATACTAAAAAGGATTATGGTGTTGACGTAAATACGCATGATTGAAGAAAAAAAGGTTTTCTCCATGGATCGTAACATCAAATTTTCCTTGGGCTGCCGCTCTAATTAATCCATTTGAAACTCCTGAAAATGGCAACATCCAATCATGTGTTTCAAATATTATTACCCCGAATCTATGAAACCATTGGCTATCAAAGTCAAAGAGTGAGCCCTCACCACCCTCAATATCAATTTTTGCAATAAAAGGTACGTGAGTCGAATTTTTAGCAAGTATATTTTCTATCGTTGTTACTTCAACTAAATATTCTCCTTTCAATATTTTTTTTTGACCGTCAAGGGCGATTTCTGGATCCCCGACACGAAAACCCCAATCGCTCAATCCTGGATTTTGAAGGTATAGTGAGCCCTCTTTAGGGCCTATAGCGCCATCTATAACTTCATAATCATTAAGCTGATTTAAATTTTTCTTTAATATTTCAACATTTGTCTTCTCAGGCTCAATCGCTATGATTTTCGCTTCATTGTAAGAGGCGGAAAAAAAATTGAAGAAGCTCCAATATTAGCACCTGCATCTATTATTAATGGCTTTAAACTACTCTTTATAAGATGGTTATACCAAGCTCTAACAACTCTGCCCTGATGCCACCTCTCTATATCGAAACATTTACCATCAATAACCTGTCCAATTACACCCTTATCACCAATTGATTCCTCTCTGAAGTGAAATTCTAATTCCTTTTCAAATAGCACTTTATTTACAGTTTTCATGGTTCACCCTAGAGATAATTATGAATCCATAATGTGATCTAATTATGGAAAGAGTTTTAAAAAATTTAAACATCATTACTATTATTTTATTAAATCAACTTTATTTTAGATATTAAAAGGGCTTCTACTGATAGGATTCCTACTTAAATTAATACCAAAATCCATAGCTATATTTTTTTATTAACTTTTATAAAAGTCCAAAAGATGATTAAGATCTATTTCAATATTCCAATGCTCATCATTTTCTACAAGCTCATGTCTATAAGACGCACATAGTTTATATTGATGATGAAATGTATGATTTTCTCTCGCTCTTGGGCAGTATTCTAAGTATTTTGCATTCTCATTAGCGTAAATATTATTAGTAAATAAGCTACCATGAACGCCTGCAATATGACTTGCACTAGAAAACGCGTTAACTATTTCTTTAAAATTTTGCGTTCCATCAAGGTAGATTACCTGCTCTTTCTTTAGTGCAACTTCAATTTCGCCATCATTAATAAGATGCCTGCTAAATTTTCCCGAACGCCTTGTAAGAAATACTTTCGTGCTGGGGATCGCGCTACCATCTACTGCAAAAAACTTATGGTATTTATTTCTAATAAATAAGTAAGATTCTGGAGTGAAACTTGTAGGATGGCTTATTGGATTAATGAATAGCAGAGAACTTACTTTTACAAGCCCAAGATTGCTATGAATAATTTTTTTTTCATCCAAGCCAAGACATTTGAGATGCAAGTCAAAATCTATAATTTCGTGAGTTCTTGGTAATAGAACTGTTTGAAATACTAGTTTTTCTTTTTCTATTGTATAGAGCTTTTGTAAAGTATCAAAAATATGTCCGAATACATATCGATTAAAAGGATGTAATAGATGTAGTGTTACTCCCTCATTAATCTCTGGTATCTGGGATGTTGCCCTAATCTTATCTTCAAAATAGGCTGCTTGCTTCTTCATCCTTTCAGATATTAGATCTTGTCGTGATATCCTATTGTTCCATCTTGGATCACCTGAGATCCAGCCGCTTGAGATCCAGCCGTTATACCAGACCATATTTTCATTGGCGGCCTCCCAAATAATCTGCCCTTCCTTGTATATAAGACCAGTTTCAAAATCTACAATACAGTCAGATATGTAATGATAAGAATAGGGGCTATCAAAAATATTTAACCACGTGTCACGAAAAGGGATGTCCCACATCATTTTTGTATTTTTCCTATATGCCTGAACTAAAACCAATGATGTAGTTATATAGCTTATCCACCTTTTCCCATGGCTCTCTAGCTAGTTTTGTCTCCATCACTTCCAGTGGATGCTCAACCTTTAAATTTTGCACATCTCTTATACCCAGATAGCGATAGCCAATCCTTCTGTAATAAGACATCTCATCACGCATTGGAACATTGATCAATTCACCATCTAGGGTTAGTGTGATCTGATTAGTATCCGGTCCGAGCATATAGAAGATGCCAGAAATTCTCTTTTTCTCTGGGAATTGCATTTCGATCACTTCCCCTTGGCCCACTTTAGTAGTCGATACTGCTAAGCCATGATGATTATCAAAAAAATGCTCTTTATCCTGTAAGGCTTTTAGAGTAACCAAATCATAGTAGCCAGAGTTTTGAAGTATTGATTGATTGATCTTTATATTCGTTAAATTATTCCGAATAAATTCACAAACCTCTGCACTGAACTGCTCTATCGTTTCTGGTTTAGGGTGAACGCCATCCGTAGTGCCATCATCGCCTGTATCCGCAAACTGCTTTCGATAGTGAGCTTTAAAATCAATTATTGGGTACTTTCCATAAGCTAGGGTTTGTATCGCCTGAACTACGATATCGTTATCATCTGTATCTTTTCTATACAAATTTAGAAAAACGATTTTGACATCAATGCTTTCTAGATAATTAATAATTAACTTAATGTAATTATTTGCCTCTTCTTGATTGGTTCGCACAAAACTAAACCAGCTTGTGGTAATTTCAAGAATAACAAGATCTACGTCACCCTTTTTGACAATTGTCTTTAAAAGATAGGGCAGCGCATCGATGCTTAGGCCGCCAACAGATGAATAGCTCACCTGAACTGTATTACCGCTTTTCTTGAAACAGTTTTCAATGGCGATTGGATAGGATGGATCTCCATATCCAGTAACCGAAAATCCTATACATTTAATTTTTACACCATTTAGCATCACTCAACCTGCTTTTCCCAAATTAATTGTATTTTTTGCTCTTTACTCATTACTTCTAGTTGCTCCGGTTTTGCATACCAACTTGATACCATGTTGATGGCTTTATCTTCAATTTTTTCATCGCGTTGCGGCTCGTACTTTTCTTTTGCAAAGAGCGTTACCAATTGGTCTTGGCTAATTTTCTTGCCTTGCGCGATATCACTCTTGTTAACATATTCTAAAAGTCGATCTTTTGATGTCCAAATTGTTCTTGTGTTTGTCCCGATCCTATTTTCATAGGTTTTAACCATGGGGTGAACCATCACCTGGTTTGTTGTTCTTTGCGCCTGATCATGGGGCTGGTGATAGAAATGGTTGTAATTGAAGACTTTCTTGATTAATCCTGCCAGCACCATACGGTCTTTTAGATTTGTATCATCATGGCCATAAGCGAGGATACGCTCGTCGTAGCCATTTACCCTAAAGTAATCATCTACGTGATAGTAGGTTTCTCCGTGTAAGTGCCTTTCATTAAAGTCTCTTCCTTGGTGCCAATCCCCCACCCAGAATTCTCCCTTCTTAAGCGGGTGCTCTTTAAAGAAGTTTCCCTTAATCGATACATCGGAGTCGCACTTAAAGATATACTTATACCTAGCCATTTGGCTTGCTAAGTTTTGCGCAAGGGTGCGCATAAACTTCTCCTGCCCCTCTACCCTGACTACCCTCACCCTTGGATCATCAAATACACCGGGTATATTTGCTACCGACTCTTTTGAAGACCAATCTAACAGAATCAGCTCATCAAATTCTTGTTTTAACCAATTTGGTAAGTTGGCTTGCACGTTTTCATTGCGATTCATGAGGTGCACGTACATCGTGATGCCATCTTGCAAAGGCTCCCCCAGTAAATTCTGTGTGCGCTCTTTGATTTCTGGGAAAAGTTGCTCCACTTTAGCGCTAGGCCTTTCCATTAATGGAGTAGCAACCCGCAATATACTCTGAAGCACTTCTCCAGAGTTAATATGCTTGGTATCGAATAAATCATCTTGGCGCTCTGGATTATTGTCTGAGAGCGCCTTGAGTAAGCCTTGCTCGTCAAACTGCCTTACTCGCCTAGCGAAGTAATGCTCAAATGCTTCGTAGCGAAAGCTTACTTGCGCAACCGTGCCGTTTACTAAACCGCCATTAGTTTCATTGATTAGGCGCATTTCAATTTTCAACCCCATTGCCATAATCGTCTTGGCGGGATCAAGATGGAGGCGCAGTGTTTGCGAATGCTTGAGCAATTGCTTGGATTGGAGAACTTGGAATTTTTCGAATTCGTTGTAGCGATACACCGACAGCTCAAACTGTTGCTTTGGCTTTCCTGAAATATTGCTTTTCTCAAAATCTGGCAACATCACATTAAATACCAGACTAGAGAGCCTCTCTACTTGATCAAAATGAATGATTGCAGTAAGCCCGTTGGAGCCCACCTTAAATTGGGCAGCTTTAATATCATTTACACCATTAAAGTTACTCTTGGTTTCACCAACAATGTGAATTTGCTGGTCTTTAAAGCGATCAACGATCGCAATTGCATCTGACACTATTTCTGGCTGTTGAGTTTGTCCATCTAAAGTGGCTTGATTTTCTAATTGCCGCTCGAGTGCTAACTTACCAAAGCAGCTTAACTGCTCCATCGCTTTGTAGATCGCCAAACCAGCAGACCTCATGCTCTCCAGCTCTTCTGCTGAATACGCACGCAGCCGCGCATCTAATGTCTCTAGATCTGATTCGGCATGAAATATGACCGCATCATCCCATTTAAGATTTAAATGGGGCGCCACACCCCCTAAAGCTGGAAGCTCGAGCTTATCGGCCAAAATCACTGGTATAGAGCCTACTGCCAAGGATTCCCAAAGGCGTAAGCTGTTATAGCCTGCGCCAACAGGACACAGACTAAAGACCGAGTCACTCAAGACAGCGTTATACCGTATTGCTTCTGCCTGCTTATTAACATCTACTTCAAGGATTTTTGTCTTCCCAAGCACTTGTTTGTCATAAACAAGCTCGTTAAAGTGCCACAGATTCTTGATTTCGATTGCGTAATCGGAATGCACTTCGAGCTTTAGCAATCGCAGCCGAACATCGGAGAGGTAATGCCCCATATAGGCCCCAATGAAGGAAGCAAATATAGTCTTATCTTGAATTGGTTTATTGACTAAACCAGCGCGCCTCGTGAAATCCCGATAATTAACTGCATACAAAGGCCAAGCATGCAATGGGATCCGATTCGTGATTTGCCCCACTGTATTTTCTACCTTGGCAACATCAAATCCCTTGGTTTTATGTGAAATCCATAGCTCAGTAACGCCAATTTGATCTGCGTACGGCACCATTTTTTGCCAGTTGATATGCTGACAAACCGTGTGAACCTTGAGCTCATATCCCAATTGGCGAGTAAATTCTTTTAGGGCAGAAACTCTGGAGGCATATAGTCTGATAATCGCCGATGGAAAGCGAATCTTATCGATAAAGGTAGCCCAAGGCAGTCCAATATAGAGATGTACTTGCTTCTTGGCCTCATCAATATTTTGTCTGGCCATGCTTTGATGAACTTCATACGCATCGGCTTCAGTCCTTGCCGGAAATTGCCAAAACAAGACATCATCTTTGTATTGCATCTCTTGTGCGATAGAGATGAGGCCCAAGTCAAGGCAGGCTGGAATGAAGCCTGTGGCAAATAATACAAAGCTGTTAGTACTCAGTTCTGCAGCCTGAAATTGCGCATGCTCCACCTTTCGAACGACAGGCCAATAACGATCGTAAAAATAGAGATTTCGCGTATCGGCATACACTTTAAAGCGCTCGGAAAAATCAGCAATGAGGCGGTAGCGCTCGGATACAAATTCATCCTTTAAGACAAACTGATCCGAATTCTGCTCAAGGAGTGGATGGATATCTTTATCCACTTCGCTAGCATTTGCCATAGCGGCATGGGAAGCCAGTGACCGTTGGGGCAAGGGTCGACCGAGTGGCACTTGCTGCCTTGATTGTGTCGAGAACTGCCCTGATACCTCTTTATCAGCCAGCAATTGATAGGAGTCACGACTATTGATCCAATTATTGACTCGTATCGCACCCAGATCTTGCAGGTTTCGCGTCAATAGATCGAACTCTAGCGCAGAATCGTTGAGCACAGACTCACTCGGATGCACAAACGCATGAAGGCCAATCAATTTACTGATCTTGGGATCGTACGAACGGCCATCATCTCCTTGAAGGTGGACTGTTTTAACCGCATGGCATGGGTTAGTTACCGAGTAACCGTAACTGTGCATTACATATGCAATTTTATTATCGCAACCCGGCTGACCCAACTCGAATGCAGCCTCCTGCAAAAGCGCACTCGGAAATGGTGTGGATGCCTTAACTACCCCCCAAGTATCCTGGCACCAATGCGGATCTTTATTAAGTGAAAAATTATTATGATCTGGGTTGTAGCGGGTAATCGCAATAAAGCGCTTTTGCTGAGCAAGCGCTTGGCGATGAGCTAATAGATGTGAAATCGAGTCTGTTAAATAGATATCCGAATTAATAAGAAGCGATAGGGTACCAACAGGTAATTTATCAGTCTCCTTTAGCCAAAAACCATACGTCATACGGTCAGGCAAAGAGCGCTTCTCAAGCCTAGGGCTATCAGGAAAAAACCGCCTATCTGCATCATCCTCAAAATAGATAATGAGTTTGGAGATTAGAGGATTTTCTAAATTTTTCTTAAAACAGGCATCGATCTCTTTGCGACGCAGAGTGCTTTTAGGAACGTAGTATTGGGCAAAAACAGTGATCATAGGTTCAAAAGGCTCTAATTTAAACCTTGGTAACTCGCCTACTCGTTGGATTGCGATCTGACTTTTTTAATACCTTAACTGAATTCTCTTTGACGGGGGTTTGCGGTCTTTTAACTACAGCAACGCTAATTGGTTTTTGCTTGGCCGCGCTCGCTAAGGTATCACTTGCTTGTATTTGTGGCGCCTGAGCAGCTGCGGACTCATTTGCTTGGGCATTTACCTTCGCAGCAATCGCCTGCAGTTGGAGTCTAAAGAGCTGAACCGTCTCTCTGACGAAATCGCCCCACTGTGCCCATGGACGACCAATTGCAACCTGGTCTTTCACTAAACTAGCAATGCTAGACGGCAAGGCCAAAATCAAACTCTGCAATAAAAGGCGATCATCCGAGCTTAGCTTTAGCCAGTTCTGAACATCAAATGCCTGTTTATCTAAGGAGAAACGCAGCTCAAATTTACCTCCATGATCATCATATGACTCTGCAAACCAGCTCGCAAATGGTTTGTGAACGCCATCAACCAGTGGAAACTCTAATTTAGGAAAACGAGAAAATGAGCCGGGCTGTATCATCGCCGCACCAAGGCGAAACTCCAATTTTGGCTTACGCTGATTACCAAATTCAAGATCGTAAAACTCAAGCCACAAATGCTCGTAATCTGGGTTTCGAATCTCGCGCTTCAATTTGACACGTTCAAAGCGCAATAACTGCGGTAACTTTCTAATTTCTGTAATTAAGCTGGATAACGACTGCTTCCAAAAACCAAAATCAAAACCTTCAACCGCCTCACCAAGGCCAAGCCCCTTATTGACAATTAATTGCTCCAACACGGATAAGGCGGCATTCATCTGGCGCCATTGCGTGCTTGTATAACTTCTAAAAAGTTCAATCTGATCGGAAGAGGTTTGAATACTTCCCGGAATCAATACAGGAGACGATTTGATGGACGCTAAATCATCTACTAAACCAATGCCTGCTAAGCCATCATACAAGGTCGTTCTAAAGTAAAAATGAGGTAAGGATAATCCGGCCTGAAAAAAGTCACTAATACGCCATACAATTTGTGGTGTAGCCCCTATTGCATCGACCTGAATAACTTCCAAACCACCAAAGTCAATGTAATTTGGCATTCGACGTTCAAGTCTTTTCCAGCGTGCATTGAGGGCACTATTTTCTTGTTGAGTTACCTGGATTTGATGCTGGTAAGAAATTAATTCCTCTTGAGCTTGCTGAATCTGAATTTGCAAAAGCGCGTTCTCACGTTTATGGTCGGAAATTTCATAATCCATTTGTTGGATTAGCAAGCGCTCCTCATACAACGCTTGTTCTAGCTCCGATCGCTCTTGTGGTGTATGGCCCTTACTTTTATCTGCTTCAATTTCATTGAATCTAGCTTGCAGGGAATCGCGAGATGCTGCTAATTTTTGGTACTCTTCCCAAAGCCGTTGGCGATCACGTACAACTTCTTCTCTATCTTCTTGAATCTGTGACAATTCACTGCTAACTTGATCTAGCTTGATTTTGGAAACCATGCCTTCAAGCTCTGTTTTATGCTTATGCAGACTACTCTCTAAATCTGAGATTTTTTTCTTAGACTCATCTAACTCTTCTTCTTGTTTTTTATTTTTTTTCTCAAGTTTATTTATTAGCTCAGAATTTTTTTTATTTTCTTTTTGCGCTTCTTCGTAACCCTCAAGTTCTTTTGACAGCGCTTTTGCCCTGATTTCTAGGGCTAATTTTTCCTCCCTTAAGGAGGCAATTAAGTTAGCTTTTTGCTCAATCTGAGCTAACTCTTCTTTTTTTAGAAAGTTAAGCATTAATGATTTTTTTGTGGTTACTTCCGAAACAAAAACGCCTGCGTTCTCAGTACTGCGTTATCAACATCCTCCGCACCCACCAACAAGAGATTCAATAGTTGAGTAGCCTGCTGGGTGGCTGCTAGCGCATACTCATTGCGTGTTTGATATAGCGTTTGAATTGAAATGAGAACATCGGTAGTACTTTTTACACCTGCCTCGTAACTCTTTTGATTAGCAAGCACACTTTTTTGAGCGGTCTCAACGGCTTGCCCTTTAATCTTTAAGGACTCTTGCCCAGCTTGCACTAACTCAAAGAGACGCTGAGCTTCAACCTTAATCTGGGTCTCGGTTTGTAAACGTACACTCGAGCTCTGCTTGGATTTCGCCAAAGCCGTGTAGGTACCAATATACGAACCAACATCAATCGGAATCGTAAGCGTAATGCCATTATTTTCATTCGTCACGGCGTTGTACTGCGTTTTTGAGTAGGTATAGCCAACGGTGGGCGCTACTGCACCAGCGGCTTTACTGACATCCAATTGCGCAATCCGCTCATTGGATTTTGCTACCACCACATTGGGATTATTTTTTTCAGCGCGGGCCAAGATCTCATCGAGGAGATCAATCTTAAAGGTCTCATGTTTATTAGGCAGTATGAAGTGCATATCACCAGGCTTTTCGCCAACAATTGCTGTAAAGGAATCACGTGCTCCTTTGAGATTGGCTCTTAGCGTTAAATCATTGGCCTTCGCTTGCTGAAACTTTACTTCCACATCGAGAAGATCAGTGACAGTCCCTTGACCTAATTCAAACTTACGCTTTGCACCCTTGTACTGAGACTCGAGTGCATCAATTTGTCCAGCATTTGCTTTGATCGCTTCAGTAGCCACCACAATTTGATTCACAGCATTAACCGTGCGCGTGGCTAAATCTTGGGCTTGCACATCAAAGGCTGCGCTTGCTAGGGTATTGCGCGAGCTACCTTGCATCA
>Ga0114968_10001327_pt1 | contig 18966 bp, 19 predicted proteins | sample M_130807_EF_Meta_FD_87020 | JGI IMG/M metagenome (GOLD analysis project Ga0114968, IMG submission 87020) | Freshwater microbial communities from Lake Montjoie, Canada to study carbon cycling - M_130807_EF_MetaG | ecosystem: Environmental > Aquatic > Freshwater > Lake | place: Lake Montjoie...
CTCCAGCACGGTGGCTGCCGGATCTAGGGTCTCGTGCTCCTGCGCGTAATAACCCACGACAGCGCCGTGACCCAACTCGATATCACCTGTGTCAGCCAAATCGACTCGCGCGAGCATTCTGAGCAGGGTGGTCTTGCCGGCACCATTAAGTCCCAGAATCACCACGCGGCTGCCCCGGTCGATGGCGAGATCAACATCGGTGAACACTTCAAGAGATCCGTACGAGCGCGACAGCCCTCGCGCCATGAGGGGCACCTTGCCGCAGGGCTTGGGGTCAGGGAATCTCAAGGCCGCCACCTTGTCGCTGCGGCGGATCTCAGCACTGCCTGCCAAGATCTTGTCGGCGCGCTTGAGCATCGATTGGGCGGCCTTGGCCTTCGTCGCCTTGGCTCGCATCTTCTCTGCCTGAGACCGCAGCGCGTCGGCCTGTTGCTCCGCGTTCCGACGTTCTCGCTTGCGTCGTCGCTCGTCGGTCTCTCGCGCGGTCAGATAGGCGCTCCATCCCATGGTGTAGACGTCGATCTCCTGGCGATTGGCGTCCAAATGCCAGACGCGATTCACCGTGTCCTGCAGAAGGTCGGTGTCGTGGCTGATGACGATGAATCCGCCTTCGTAGCCGGCGAGGAATCTTCGTAGCCAGCGGACCGAATCCGCATCAAGGTGGTTGGTGGGCTCATCCAGGAGCAGTACGTCCGCACCGCTGAACAAGATTCGCGCCAACTCCACACGCCTGCGCTGCCCACCGGAAAGGGTTCCTAGCGGCTGGCTTAAGACTCGCTCCGGGAGTCCCACACTGGCAGCGATGGATGCCGCCTCAGATTCGACCGCGTAACCGCCCAGTGCCTCAAACTCTGCCTCTGCTCGTGCATACCGGGCAATCAGTCGGTCACGTTCCGCCTCGTCGTCGGTACCCATCGCCATGCTGGTCTCCTGCATCCGACGAACTACATCATGCAGGCCACGAGCAGAGAGGATGCGGTTCCTCGCAATTTCGTCCGGATCACCGCTTCGCGGGTCCTGGGGCAAATATCCGACTGTGCCGGTCACCGACACCTGACCGCCGGCTGGGGTGCTCTCACCCGCGAGGATGCGGGTCAACGTGGTCTTTCCCGCACCATTACGCCCCACGAGACCGATCCGATCACCCTTTGCTATGCGCAAGGAGGCGTCCGTGAGCAGGAGTTGTGCCCCGGCCCGGACTTCGAGGCCGGTAACGCTGATCATTGAGCACAGTGTAGGTGGGTGTCTCTGGCAGACTTCCACGCGTGCATTCCATCGTCGAAGCGTGGCCTCTTCCCATCAGCGTCGCTCTCTTCGTATGTCTCATAGTTGCCGGGGCGCTTGCCGGTTTGTGGCGCGCATCACGCGGGGACGAACGATCCGACGCGCGACGAGACAACATTGGGGCGGCAACGCTGTCGCTGGCGATAGCGGGTTTCACCCTCGTAGGGTCCTTCGCGGCATACAGCCTCTGGAGTGCCGAATCCACTAGATCTGCCCTGCTGGGTATGGAACTGGCTTCGGCCAGGGCCATGCTGACGGAAGCACAAAACCCAGGCACAACTGATCCCGAGCCACTTCGGCATGCGCTGCTGAACTACGCCACTGCATTGCGGCAGATCTACCAGAAAGGCGAGGTCGCCTCCGCTGACTCTCATGGCTACGACACGATGCTTGAGCTCAGTCGCAGTCTGAGAATCTCCCTACCCACGAATCCCAGCACAGCGAGCCAGATGGCACTCGAAAGCGACTACGAGGCATTAGTCAAGGCGCACAATGAGCGCACTTCACAAACACGACCACTGCTGCCCTCGTCGGTCTTCTATGCACTGCTGATCATGGCAACAGTCGCGTCTTATGTTGCAGGACGATTCCCCATCGGACAGAGCCGAGAACTCAAGGCAACCCAGGTGGTCGCAGCCGTGCTGGTGATCAGTTCACTGTTGTCCGTCGTGCTCATACTCGATGCCTCGACCACATCTGCGAGCCGAAGTCTGCCAGCCCTCGAGGCGTTCATCGACTACTTGCAGAGCTTTGGTTAGCCGATCAGACGTTGAACCCCAATGCGCGCAGCATCTCGCGGCCATCGTCAGTGATCTTGTCGGGGCCCCACGGCGGCATCCATACCCAGTTAATTTTGAAGTCAGTCACCACTGCGCTCAACGCGGCTCTGGTCTGATCCTCAATCACATCGGTAAGCGGGCAGGCCGCCGACGTCAGCGTCATATCGACAGTGGCAACGTTGCCGTCATCCACGTTGACGCCGTACACAAGCCCCAGATCAACAACATTGATGCCGAGTTCGGGATCGACAACATCCTTCATGGCTTCCATGACTGTCTCCTGCGTTGCGATACTCACGATGAGCCCCATTCTTGTGTCGTCTAATCCACTGGTCTAGTCCGAGGCAGCGGAAATGCCGGCCCGGTTCTGTGCATCCTGCAACGCCATCCACGGCAAGAGCGCGCATTTGATCCGCGCCGGATATTTCGAGACGCCCACGAACGCGACAGCATCTCCTAGGACATCTTCGTCAGGATCGCCCTCTCCCTTGCTGCGCATGAGGGAAAGGAATGCTTCCCGAACACGATCCACCGTGCTCGCGTCGGCGCCATTAACCAACTCGGTCATCACGCTGGCACTGGCCTGCGAGATTGAGCAGCCCTGACCCTGATAGGCGACCAGCAACCCACCATCGGCGTCGAGCCTCACCCGTACGGTCACTTCGTCGCCGCACGTCGGATTGACGTGATGGGCCTCTCCCAGCGCATTCTCAAGGTCGCCAGACCCTCGCGGATTGCGGTAGTGGTCCAAAATGATTTCTTGGTACAAGGACTCCAACTGCATGTCAGCTCGCCCCAAAAAAGGCTTGCGCCGCGAGAATGCCTTCGACGGCAACATCGATGTCGCTCTCATCGTTGTACAGGTACGGAGAAATGCGCGTGGTGGCCGGCACGTGGTATCGACGACACGTGGGCCAGGCGCAATGTTGACCCACGCGCACGGCCACTCCCCTGTCATCAAGGAACTGACCTACGTCGTGCGGGTGGATTCCAGCGACTTCGAACGAGATGGCGCTGCCGCGATCCTCGTGAGTGGTCGGGCCGATGACCCTGACTCCCGGCAACTCCGCCAGCCTGTCGAGCGTGTATTCCGTAAGCCGGTGCTCGTGGGAGGCGATCTCATCCATCCCGATGTCGCGAAGGTAGCCCACGGCCGCAGCCAGCCCCACAGCCTGAGCCACGATGGGCGTGCCCGCTTCGAAGCGCTTGGGACCGGATGCGTACGTGCTGTGATCCATGTGGACGGTCTCGATCATCGAGCCGCCAGACAGGAACACCGGCATGGCGTCCAGGACCGTGGACCACAGAAGTCCTATTCCCGTGGGACCCAGCATCTTGTGCCCGCTCCACGCGACAGCGTCAGCACCGAGCGTGGCGACATCAACTGGCATGTGGGGTATCGACTGGCAGGCATCCACAATTCCGAGCGCCCCGACCTCGTGCGCTCGATCCATCACAACACGCACAGGATTGATCGTGCCGAGAATATTGGACTGATGAACCAAGGAGACCACGCGAGTAGTCTCGTCAATGAGGGCATCGAGACCGGCAAGATCCAGCCGGCCCTCGTCCGTCAGCGGTATCCAACGTAGTGAGGCGCCTGTCTTAGCGCACACCTCTTGCCAAGGAACAATGTTGGCGTGGTGCTCCATCTCGGTGACCACGATGGAGTCACCGGGCGACAGAACGAACCGGCTGTCAACATCATGGCCGCGCGCACTTAAAGCAGTCCCGTTGGAGAATGCATAGGCCATCACATTCAGGCTTTCGGTTGCATTCTTCGTGAAGACGAGCTGATCCGCGCTTCCCCCGACAAAATCCGCTATTGCCGTCCTGGAATCCTCGTAGGCCTCGGTGGCTTCTTCGGCGAGCTGATGTGAACCGCGATGTACCCCGGAATTGCAGGTCTCATAGAAGTCGCGTTCGGCATCCATCACACACGTGGGCTTTTGACTCGTGGCTCCACTATCGAGGTACACCAACGGCTTTCCGTCCCGAACCGTGCGGTTCAGGATCGGAAAGTCTTTGCGTATCCGCGCGACATCGATCATGCTGGAGTCAAGAACCTTTCGTAGCCCTCGGATTCCAGCACTTCCGCCAGCTCGCGTCCACCACTCTCGACGATGCGACCGTCGATGAATACATGCACCATGTCCGGCGTGATGTACCTCAGAATCCGGGTGTAGTGGGTGATGAGCATCGTGCCTGCATCGGAGGTCTCACGGAAGGAGTTGAATCCCTCGGCCACAATGCGCAAGGCATCAACATCGAGCCCGGAGTCAGTCTCATCAAGAATGGCGATCTTAGGCTTCAGGAGGGACAGCTGAAGCATCTCGTGACGCTTCTTCTCCCCGCCCGAGAACCCCTCGTTCACATTGCGCTCCGCAAAAGCCGGATCCATCTGAAGATCGACCATCGCTGCCTTCATCTCCTTCAGCCAGTCACGCAGCTTCGGGGCCTCGCCCCGCACCGCCGTGGCAGACGTGCGCAGGAAGTTGGACACGCTTACCCCGGGAATCTCTACCGGGTACTGCATCGCCAGAAAGACACCCGCGCGAGCGCGCTCGTCGACACTCATTGCCAACAGGTCTTGACCGTCAAGAGTGATGGTCCCGGACGTCACCTCGTACTTCGGATGCCCGGCGATAACGTACGCGAGCGTGGATTTGCCCGAACCGTTGGGGCCCATGACGGCGTGTGTGCGCCCTGATTCCACGGTGAGATCAACACCGCGAAGAATCTCCTTGGGACCAGCTTCGGTAATGACCGAAGCGTGCAGGTCAGTGATGGCCAGAACACTCATGCTGGATCTCCTTCGGTGGTGACTTCGATAAGCACCGCGGGATCCTGATCCTCGGACAGGGTCACTCGGTACACGGCAACGGGGCTGACGGCCGGCGGCGATTGTGGCTCGCCGGTTGTCAGGTCGAAGGCTGACCCATGAAGCCAACATTCGATAGAGCAGTCGACTACTTCACCCTCAGAGAGTGCAACATCGGCGTGAGAACAACGATCCTCAAGTGCGAAAACTCCATCTGGAGTCCGAACGATGGCCACCGCAGTAGACCCGACCATGAAGCGCTGCGCGCTCTGCGGAGCAAGATGAGATAGCCGACATACCTCGACGCTCACTCGTCCTCCTCGAAGGCCATGCCCAACCGCGATTCGATGCGCTGGAGAATTTGCGCCCGCCAGTCCAACGAAGGAATGCGCGCAAGCACATCTGCAAAGAAGCCACGCACGACCAACTGGCGAGCGACAGCCTCGGGGATGCCCCGGGCCCTCAAGTAGAACAACTGCTCATCATCAAAGCGACCCGTGGCACTTGCGTGACCCGCACTGACAACATCGCCGGTCTCAAGCTCAAGGTTCGGCACCGAATCAGCTCGCGGGCCTTCAGTCAGCAGTAGATTGCGATTGAGTTCATAGGTCTGTGTCCCCACCGCCGTACGGCGCACCAGGACATCTCCCACCCACACTGTGTGAGCGCCCGGCCCAGCGAGCGCACCCTTGTAGGTCACGTTGCTGACGCAATTGGGCTGGTCATGGTCGACAAAAACCCTATGCTCCATGTACTGATCGCCTTCGGCGAGGAACGCGCCCAACAACTCGGCAGAACCTCCGGGCGCGCGATAAGAGACTGACGGACACACGCGTACCCGACTGCCACCGATGGTGATGCAAGCGCCAACAAAGCGCGCATCGCGCCCGATCGTTGTGGGCCATTGCCACATCTGAGCGTGATCTGCAGATCCGTCGATCACCGAGAGCACGGTCAGCTCAGAGCCGTCGCCCAACGACACGATTATGGATCCGCTGACGTCCAGACTTGTGTCGTGAACGAGAACCACCGTGGCCTTGGAGAAGCGTCCGGTCGTGACCTCAATCTGCCCGTACGACCCTGGGCCCGAACCGCGCAGGTGAACCACCACGGGAGAGCCGACAACAGTCTCGTTCGGAATATCGACGCAGACGACATTGCGAACATTGGTCCGCGCAACCGCCGAGGCGCGATCAACGGACTGCCAGGCTGACGCGGGCGACAGCGATGTCGTGATGAATTCAGCGGGTTCAGCGGTGAGGCTCCCCCAGTCCTCCTGCCCTTCCATAAACGGCAACAGCCGTTCCACGGGCGCAAAACGCCATTCCTCCTGACGCGATGTGGGCATCGGGAAGTCTGCAGGGTCGTTTGATACCAGCCGCGGAGCGTGATCCAGCGGCGGTGTTTCCAGAATCGTCACCCGACTGCACCCTCCATCTGCAGTTCGATCAGGCGATTGAGCTCAAGGGCATATTCCATAGGCAACTCGCGAGCGATCGGTTCGATGAAGCCGCGCACGATCATGGCCATTGCCTCATCCTCGGTAAGACCCCGCGACATCAGGTAGAACAACTGCTCCGCACTGATCTTGGACACAGTGGCCTCATGGCCCATGGACACGTCGTCCTCGCGCACATCGACGTACGGGTAGGTGTCGGACCTGGAGATGTCGTCGATAAGTAGCGCGTCGCACTTCACGGTGCTTTTGGCGTTGTGCGATCCGTCAAGGATTTGAACCAGTCCGCGATACGAGGTGCGGCCGCCGCCCCTGGCCACAGACTTACTGATGATGTTTGACGAGGTATTCGGGGCAGCGTGAACCATCTTGGCACCGGCATCCTGGTGCTGTCCGGCGCCTGCAAACGCGATGGACAACGTCTCGCCCTTGGCGTGCTCCCCTGTCAGCCACACGGCTGGGTACTTCATGGTGACCTTGGACCCGAGATTGCCGTCAACCCATTCCATCGTTGCGCCAGCATGAGCCACGGCACGCTTGGTCACCAGGTTGTAAACGTTGTTCGACCAGTTCTGGATGGTGGTGTAACGACACCTACCGCCCTTGCGAACGATGATCTCCACGACCGCCGAGTGCAGCGAGTCGCTGGAATACACGGGTGCTGTGCAACCCTCAACGTAGTGAACGTAGGCATCCTCATCGATGATCATCAGCGTGCGTTCGAATTGGCCCATGTTCTCGGTGTTGATTCGGAAGTAGGCCTGCAGGGGGATGTCCACATGGACGCCCTTGGGGACGTAGATGAAAGACCCACCCGACCACACAGCCGTGTTGAGTGCCGCGAACTTGTTGTCCCCTACCGGGATGACCGAGCCGAAATACTCCTTGAAGATGTCTTCGTGCTCGCGCAGGCCTGTGTCGGTGTCGAGGAAGATGACTCCCTGCTCCTCCAAATCCTCGCGAATCTTGTGGTAGACAACCTCGGATTCGTACTGCGCGGCAACACCTGAGATGAGGCGCTGCTTCTCGGCCTCAGGAATTCCCAGACGGTCGTAGGTGTTCTTGATTTCTTCCGGCAGTTCATCCCAACTCTCCGCCTGCTTCTCGGTGGAGCGAACGAAGTACTTGATGTTGTCGAAGTCGATGCCGCTCAAGTCCGAGCCCCACGACGGCATCGGCTTCTTCTCGAAGAGGCGCAGGCCCTTGAGTCTGAGATCCAGCATCCACGACGGCTCGCTCTTCTTGGCGGAGATGTCGCGCACCACATCCTCGTTGAGACCTCGACGTGCTGTCGCACCAGCCGTGTCCTTGTCATGCCAACCGAAGTCATACCGTCCGAGATCGTCCAATTGAGCGGTCATGATGCCCTTCCTATTGTGGCGGCAAGCGGGATTACAGTCGTGCACACCTGATCTCCATGAGCGAGTGTGGCAAGCCGTGTGACATGCACACCAAGCACTTCGCCAATGGCCGCAGTCTCAGCGTCACAAAGCGAAGGGAACACGCGAGCGACATCGACCACAGGACAGTGGTGCTGGCATAGCTGCACGGCAACTTCGCCCAGCGGCTCGACGTCCGCGGCGTATCCAGCCTTCGTCAGTGCCAAGGCTACCTCCTGGGCAGTGGTACTGCCGCGCATGGCTTCCGCTAACTTCGAGGCCCGAGCATTGGCGAACGACTCCACAGCTTGGACACCGAAGGATTCCGCCATGAAGGTCAGAGCTGAAAGAGCGAGGTCGTCATAAGCCTGATCACATGCTGCGCGTCCGGTGTCGGTGAGGGCATAGACACTGCTGGGTCGTCCGCGTCGGGGCTTCGGGGCCGGGCCGTACGGTGCACGCTCGTGAGCCTCCACGAGAGACTCCTCCATGAGCAAGGCAAGCACGCGCCGCACCCCGGCGGGCGTCATGCCAAGCCGGTCGGCCAACTCTGTGGCAGTCCCGGGACCCACCGAAAGTAACGAGCGCGCCAACCGCTCCGCGGCCTCACCGGGGAATTTCACAACACTAGTGTTGCCTAAATCTCGGCACGTGCAAATTGGATCAGGCCTCTACAGTGCTGCTGTGGCGGCAACTCTCGAGGTTTCCCAACTATGTGTCCGCTATACGGACATCACGGCCGTTTCCGGGGTCTCGTTCCGCGTGAATCCCGGTGAGATTGTGGCCCTTCTGGGGGCAAACGGGGCCGGTAAGACCTCAACCTTGGAGTCATGTATCGGGTTGCGTCGCCCCACCTCAGGTCATATCACCGCCTTCGGGAGCGACCCGACCAGCATCTCGGCACGCGTGCGAACCGGGGTGATGCTTCAAACCGGTGGCCTGTACCCCTCCGCTCGTCCGCTGGCGTGGCTTGAGTACCTCGCCCGGCTCTATCCGACTTCGGCCACCCCACGCGATCTACTTGAGGCCGTCGGGATTGACCCCACTCGTCGAACAACAAATCGTCGTCTCTCCGGCGGAGAGCAGCAGCGGGTCAAACTCGCGGCAGCTCTGCTTCCCCGGCCCGACCTGCTCTATTTGGATGAGCCCACGGCCGGGGTTGATCTCGTAGCCCGTCGCTCCCTCGTCGATCTGGTTCGAGCACAGGCCCAACGCGGAGCTGCCATTCTCCTCACCACTCACCTGCTGACCGATGTCGACGATCTTGCGGATCGAGTCGTGGTTCTTGACTCAGGGCGCGTACGCGCCCAGGGCACCCTCGACGCACTCACCGGAGCCACGCAGGCACTGCGCTTCACCGCGACGCCCGGGCTCGCAATCGCGAGTCTGCAAGCAGACCTTGGATCAGGCCTACGCGTATCTGAAGGCGGAGCAGGCAACTACCTCATCGAAGGACACGTGACACCCGACGTTCTTGCGACCGCCACCGCTTGGTGCGCGCGAATGGGCGTGATGCCCCAAGGGCTCACCAGCAGTCGACACTCACTGGAGGAGCTGCTCAGCACAACGGCCGCAGAGCATTCTTCTGACAACGATTCTCCTGAGGAATCGACATGACCCGGTCACTGGCGCACATGCGCTGGGAGCTCAGCATTCTCCTGCATAACGGCGAACAGCTACTACTGACCTTGATCATCCCGCTGGGCCTGCTTGTCTTGGTGCGGTCACTCGTGCCGGTCATTGCTACGTCTGTGCTGGCTGCGATGTTCACCTCATTAGCAATCGGCACAGGGTTCGAGCGTCGTTCCGGGTCGCTGCGTTTCCTGGGTACCACCCCGCTTCGCCGAGTTGAGCTTCTTGCAGGCAAGTTGCTCGCCTCGCTCATCATTCTGGTGTTTTCGCTGTGCTTGGCAGTCGCTCTCGCGGCCATCCTGCGGTGCCTTCCCGAATGGAATGCAGGTGCATGGTTGATCGCGGCAGTCCTCGTGGTGCTCGGTTCAGTCGCGGGTGCCGCGTGGGCACTGTTCCTTGCCGGAAGCGTGCGCGCCGAGGGAGTCCTCGCCGTGGCCAATGGCGTGTTCATTGCTCTTGTGGTGACTGCCCTGGCATTGCCCGGGAGCTTGCCGTCGCCGTGGGCTAGCCTCGTCATGATCGTCCCCTCGGTCGCGCTGGCGAATGGTCTTGTAAACCCGTCACTTGTCCCCATCGTGGTTCTCATCGCCTGGGCGATCGCAGGAGTCATCTTGGCGAGCCGACGCTTCACGTGGGATGAATAGCGTGACCAGTTACCGTTTTGGTGTGATCACTCGCTACATCTACCTTGCCAACCTCATTGCCCAGGGGGTGATCATCGTGACGGGAGCCGCTGTGCGTCTGACCGACTCCGGCCTCGGTTGCCCCACGTGGCCTCAATGCGTTCCGGGGTCCTACACACCCACGCCCCATCAGGCTGAGTCATGGCACAAGGTCATCGAATTCGGCAACAGGCTGCTCACATTTGCGCTGGTGGTGATTGCGATCGCGGTCATCATCATTGCGGTCACCAACGCCCTTCAGCAGCGGCGCCAGGGTGCCAACGTCCGTCGCGATGTCCTCTACCTCGCGTTGATTCCCATCATCGGTACGTTCGCACAAGCCGTACTCGGCGGGATCACCGTGCTGACCGGACTCAACCCCTACACCGTATCGGCACACCTGCTCGTTTCCATGGCCATTGTCGCCGGCTCCGTTGCGCTTGTCGTGCGGTCGCGTGTCACGCCACCGCGACCCCTGATGGTCCCCCGACCTGTCAACCTGCTCGCCTGGGTTCTCGTCGCCGTATCGGGACTGGTGGTGTGTCTTGGCGTGATGGTCACCGGGTCTGGACCGCACAGCGGCGATGCCGCCGCGTCACGACTGCCCATTGATACCCGAACGATCGCGTGGTTCCATGCCGATGTTGTGTTGCTCTTTCTGGGACTCGTGGTCGGCCTGCTCGTCTGCCTCACCGTGATACGCGCCCCGAAGCGCGCACTGCGCCTCACCTATCTCCTGCTCGCCATCGCGCTTGCCCAAGGAGCCGTGGGATATACGCAGTACTTCCTTGGAGTTCCAGAACTTCTGGTGGCGTTACATGTGTCCGGTGCCATCGCGCTGTGGATCACGGTGCTGTTCATCCCGCCCACGCTGCGCCTCAGTGGAGGAACGGATCAACCGCCACGAGTAGGAAGAGCAGTGCCAAGTAGCTGATTGACCCATGAAACAGCCGCATAGCGGCGACGAGTGTCTTGTCCGGGTCGGAGATACTCGCACGCAGTCGATACGCAAGCACGATGAATGCAGCGCCAAGCACGATTGCGCCCACGCCATACAGCCAGCCCATTGCACCAACAGGAATCAGCGCGAGAGAGGCGGCAACCATTGCCCACGAGTACCGGATGATCTGCGTAGCCGTCTCGGGCAGCGGACGGACGACGGGGAGCATCGGCACCCCGGCAGCGGCGTACTCATCGCGATACTTGATCGCAAGTGGCCAGTAGTGCGGTGGTGTCCACAGGAACACGATCAGGAACAAGAGCACCGGAGTCCATGTCAGACCGCCAGTCATGGCAGCCCAGGCAATGAGCACGGGCATGCAGCCGGCCGCCCCGCCCCAGACGATGTTCTGGGGCGTTCGTCGCTTGAGGAGCATGGTGTAGCCCACCGCATAAAAAGCAATAGCGGCGACAGCCAGTAGCGCCGAGAGAAGGTTGGCCATGAACGCAAGGACGACAACGCTGCCCAGTCCGAGCACAAAGCCCTGCACAACAGCGGTGGCCGCACTCACCTGGCCGCGAGCTGCTGGACGGTTATGTGTGCGTGGCATGACCGCATCGATATCCCGGTCGTAGACGCTGTTGAACGTGTTGGCAGAGCCCGCGGCCAAGGAACCGCCGACGAGCACAGCGACCGTGGGCCACAGCGGCGGCAATCCATGCGCCGCCAAAAAGCAGGTGGGAAGTGCGGTGGCCAGGAGCAGTTCCACGATTCTCGGCTTGGTCAGGGCCACCATGGCCCTCACGCGCCTCACGGAGACGGGTGCGACAGACGTCACGACACCTCCGGGGGAGAAAAACTGGCAGCCCTTCGCATGACCAGACTCTGACTGTACCCACGAGCGACATCCCCTGTTTCCTAGGTATGGCTAAGGTGCCGTTATGGCTGCGAAACCTCGTACTCAATTCGACTGGACCCCCGATGACGAGCTGGCGGTCACCTACTTACGGGCCCTTGCCGCGGACGCGGTCCAGCGAGCCGGTAACGGCCATCCTGGGACTGCCATGTCCCTGGCACCGGTCGCCTACACGCTTTTTCAGAAGGTCATCAAGCACGATCCTCGAGATCCACACTGGGTCGGGCGGGATCGCTTCGTGATGTCGGGTGGTCACTCGAGTCTGACGCTCTACAGCCAGCTTTTTCTCAGCGGCTACGGCCTGTCGATGGCCGATCTCGAGGCGTTTCGCACGTGGGGAAGTCGCACCCCCGGCCACCCCGAGTATGGCCACACGGCCGGAGTCGAGACCACCACCGGCCCGCTGGGGCAGGGCCTGTCCACCGCGGTGGGCATGGCCATGGGCGCCCGATACGACCGTGGTCTGCTGGATCCCGACGCTGGTCCAGGCACGAGTCCGTTCGATTACCGCGTATGGGTGATCTGCGGCGATGGGGATCTTGAAGAGGGCATTACCTCGGAGGCAAGCTCCCTCGCGGGCACTCAGGCCCTTGATCGGCTCTGCGTCATCTATGACGACAATCACATCTCTATCGAGGGCGACACCGCCATCGCCTTCACCGAGGACGTGTGTGCCCGCTACCAGTCATACGGTTGGGCCACCCACAAGGTGGACATGAATCCGGATGGTTCGATCAATGTGCCAGGAGTGTGGGAGGCCATTGGCTCGGCCGAGCAGGAAACCTCCCGTCCCACCCTCATCCAGGTGCGCAGCATCATCGGATGGCCCTCGCCCAAGTTCCGAAACACAGCCAAAGCGCACGGGTCCGCCCTCGGCGAAGACGACGTGCGCGCCACCAAGGTCGAGCTCGGACTTAACCCGGACGAGCACTTCGCCTTCCCCGCCGAACTACTCACCCGTGTGCGCAGCAAGCTCGTCGCACGTGTCGATGCCTCACTCAACGACTGGAAGCCGCGTTACGACGCATGGCGTGCAACACATCCCGAACGAGCCGCTTTCCTGGATCGTGTCCACGCCAAGGAACTACCCACAGGCCTTGAAGCCGCTCTTCCGGTGTGGCAACCCGGCTCCTCCCTTGCTTCGCGCAAGGCATCCGGCGACACGATCCAGGCCATCGCCTCGGTGATGCCAGAACTCTGGGGAGGTTCAGCCGACCTGGCCGAGTCCAACCTCACGACAATCGAAGGCGCACCTAGTTTCCTGCCCGCCTCAAGTTCGGCGCCGAACGCGTCACCGTACGGGAGGGTCATCCACTTCGGTATTCGCGAGCACGCGATGGGCGCGGCCCTCACCGGCATCTCACTCAGCGGCATCAGTCGAGTGTTCGGTGGAACGTTCCTCGTGTTTTCCGACTATATGCGCGGTTCGGTCCGCGTGGCAGCTGTCATGCAGGCTCCCGTCACCTATGTGTGGACTCACGACTCCATCGGTGTCGGTGAGGACGGGCCCACGCACCAGCCCGTGGAGCATGTGTGGTCCCTGCGCATGATCCCCGGCCTCAGCATTGTGAGACCCGCCGATGCAAATGAGACCGCGGCCGCATGGCTCGAGACCTTGAAGCGCCGTGAACCTGTCGGCTTGATTCTCTCTCGTCAGAATCTGCCCACTCTCGACGTTGCACTGTCCACCGTGCGGGATGGCGTGGCCCGGGGCGGCTACGTCCTCACCGATGCGCAGGCTCCGCAGGTCCAACTCCTTGCCACCGGGTCGGAGGTCTCGCTCGCCGTCGATGCCGCCCAGAGGCTGGCTCAGGAGGGAATCGCTGCGCGGGTGATCTCACTTCCTTGCCTGGAATGGTTCGAGCAGCAGGACCTTGCGTACCGAGACTCTGTCCTCATCCCAGCCGTCAAAGCACGCGTCTCTGTCGAAGCAGGATCGACTCTCGGGTGGCACAAGTACGTGGGTGATACCGGTCGGTGCATTGGCTTGGACCACTTCGGCGCCAGCGCGGACGCCAAGGTGCTCTTTCGTGAATTCGGCATCACCGTCGAGGCCATCGTGTTGGCCGCCAAGGACAGCATCCTCGCCAGCAATCGCATCTGAGCACAGCACCCAGGGAGAGATTCGATGACCAACGCAAATCTTCAGGCCGTTACCGACGCAGGTGTTTCCGTATGGCTCGACGACCTGGATCGCACTCGCATTACCTCGGGGAACCTCGCGACCCTCATCGCTGACATGAGTGTCCGCGGGGTTACCACCAACCCATCGATCTTCGACAAGGCCATCTCGGGCGGAGGCGAGGCCTACTCCTCACAGCTTCTCGCCCTTGCCAGCGAAGGCAAAGACGTCGATGCCATCATTCGGGTACTGACTACCGACGACGTACGGGCCGCCTGTGACATCTTCATGCCGCTCTACCAGGAGAGTCTCGGAGTTGATGGCCGCGTGTCCATCGAGGTCGACCCACGTCTTGCTCATGAGACAGCCGCCACCGTGCTTCAGGCGAAAGAGCTGCACGCGCAGGTCGATCGGGCCAACGTTCTGATCAAGATCCCCGCCACCGCTGCTGGCCTTCCCGCCATCACGGAGGTCATCGGGGCGGGGATCAGTGTCAACGTGACGTTGATTTTCAGCGTCGATGCGTACTGCGACGTTGTCGATGCCTACCTGGCTGGACTGGAGAAGGCTCTCGCCGCAGGGCACGATCTGACCACCATTCACTCCGTAGCCAGCTTCTTCGTCAGCCGCATCGACACAGAAGTGGACGCGCGACTGAAGGCGCTCGCCACGCCCGCCGCCACGGCAATGATGGGCCAGGCAGCCATTGCCAATGCCCGACTGGCATGGCAAGCACACCTAGAGACCCTGGCAACCGATCGTTGGACCACGCTGGCGTCGCGTGGCGCGAATCCGCAGCGACCGCTCTGGGCCTCCACAGGCGTCAAGGATCCGGCCTACGACGCCACGCGCTATGTCATCGACCTCGTCGTCGCCGGAAGTGTCAACACCATGCCCGAGGGAACACTGATGGCCGTCGCTAAGCAGGGCCAGTGTCGAGGAGACGAGGTGACCGGAACCGCACAGCAGTCCGCGCGGGTGTGGCAGGACCTCGCCGAGCTCGGAATTGATCAGACCCATGTGTGCGACCAGTTGGAGGCCGAGGGCGTCACCAAATTCATCGACTCCTGGATGGACCTTCGCCGCAATGTCGCCAAGACAGCGGGGATCGAGGTCTGACATGAGTCCGCTACGTCACCTGACGTCGCCCGCGAATCCGCTTCGCAACCCACTCGACCAGCGGCTCCCCCACGTTGCCGGTCCATGCGGCATGGTGCTGTTCGGAGTCACAGGGGACCTCTCACGCAAGAAGGTGATGCCGGCTATCTATGACCTCTACAACCGAGGACTGCTGCCGCCCCGTTTCGCCCTCACCGGGTTCGCCCGACGTGACTGGGAGACTCAGGATTTCGCGCAGATTGTGCATGACTCGGTGCGGGAGCACTCGCGCACTCCTTTCAATGAAGACACGTGGAAGCAGATGGCCGAGGGCATCCGGTTCGTCGCCGGTGATCTGGGAGATGCCGATGCATATATCCGCTTGGCCGAGACCGTGCGCGACCTTGACCGCGACCGAGGCACGGGTGGGAACCATGCCTTCTATCTATCCATCCCCCCAGGCTTGTTCCCCGTCGTCCTTCAGCACCTCAAGGGTGCCGGTCTCGCCGACGACAGTGCAAATTCTTGGCGGCGTGTCGTAATCGAGAAGCCCTTCGGTCATGATCTCGCCAGTGCGCAGGAGCTCAATCGAATTGTCAATGAGGTTTTCGCAACAACGTCAGTCTTTCGAATTGACCATTACCTCGGCAAAGAGACGGTCCAGAACATTCTTGCGGTGCGATTTGCCAATTCGATGTACGAGCCGCTCTGGAACTCCAACTATGTCGACAACGTTCAGATCACGATGGCCGAGGACATCGGTATCGGAGGCCGTGCCAGTTACTACGACGGCATCGGGGCCGCCCGAGACGTCATCCAAAATCACCTTTTGCAGTTGCTCGCCCTTACGACCATGGAAGAGCCGCTCTCATTTAATGCCGACGATGTGCGGGCAGAGAAGGTCAAGGTCCTGCGTGCCATACAGCTGCCGCGCGAATTGGGCAAGCACACCAGTCGAGGCCAGTACTCCGCCGGCTACCAGGGCGGTATTCCCGTCAAGGGTTACCTCGAAGAGGAGGGCATCAACCCTGAGAGTCTCACCGAGACTTTTGCCGCCATGCGAGTCGACATTGACAATCGACGATGGGCCGGCGTTCCGTTCTACCTGCGGACGGGCAAGCGACTTGGACGGCGAGTCACGGAGGTGGCCGTGGTGTTCAAGCGCGCACCGCATCTTCCCTTCACCAAGACCGCGGTGCAGGAACTTGGTAATAACGCCTTCGTTTTTCGAATCCAGCCCGATGAAGGCATCACGGTTCGCTTCGGGTCCAAGGTGCCAAATACCTCGGATTTTCAGGTGCGTGACGTGACCATGGACTTCGGTTACGGAGACTCGTTCGTTGATGCCAGTCCTGAGGCTTATGAGCGCCTCATCCTGGACGTCCTGCTGGGCGATCCGCCGTTGTTCCCTCAAAATGCCGAAGTTGACCTCGCTTGGGACATCCTCGATCCGGTGCTCGAGTATTGGGCAACGCACGGCAAGCCCGATCAGTATGTCTCTGGTGGATGGGGGCCGCATTCCTCGTACGAGATGCTCGCCCGTGATGGTCGTGTCTGGAGGCGTCCATGATCCGATTGGAAGACACCAGTGGCAGTGCAGTAGCGGCCGCGATTGCAGAGGAGCGTCGTCGAATCGGATCGCCCGCCACAGGCATGGTTCTGACGATGCTGGTACTCGCCGACGAGGAATCGCAGTCCGACGCCACGAGCGCGGCGGTTTCGGCGGCGCGCCAACACCCCATGCGCATCCTGACTCTCATTCCGCGCAGCGGCAAGGAGACCCGCCTCGATGCTGAAATTGCTGTGGCAGGCGAGGATGGACCCGGAGAGGTGGCGGTACTGCGCCTGCGAGGCGAGCTCGCCAACTTCGGCAACTCCGTGGCGGTTCCGCTCCTGTTACCCGATACCCCCGTGGTCGCCTTCTGGCCACACAATGCCCCGCCCGTCCCCGCTGACGACCTCATCGGCCGACACGCACAACGGCGCATCACCGATCTCGCTGCGGAACCTGATCCCGTAGCGGCACTGGCACGGCGCAAGGCTGGCTACCGGCCCGGCGACACCGACCTCGCCTGGACCCGGTTAACGCCCTGGCGTTCCGCCCTCGCGGGTGCACTCGATCAGCCGCTGGGACAGGTCACCTCCGCGTCAGTTTTCGCCGAAGATTCCAATGCATCAGCGGTGCTGCTGGCGACATGGCTCAACAAGTGCCTACATGTGACTGTGGACCTCGTGAGCTCAAGCGGACCTGGCATTACCGAAGTACGCCTAGAGACGCACGAGGGTGCCTTGACCCTGAGCCGGCCCGTGGGTGACAAAGCAATGCTTTCTCGCCCCGGTGCCCCGGACTCCTCGGTGGCACTGCCCCGACGTGAACTCGCGAGTCTGCTGGCAGAGGACCTTCGTCGCCTTGACACAGACGAGGTGTACGGGGAAGTCATCGCGAGTGTGAGCATCTAGCCCATGAGTGGTCCCGTTGACGTCCTGCGTCACGCCGATGCCGAGTCACTCGCAGAAGCCGCTGCCGGTCGGCTCGTCACAACGCTCGTCGAACGGCAGCAGACCGGTAAATCAGCGAGCGTGTGCCTCACCGGAGGTGGCATCGGCACGGCCGTCCTGCGAGCCATCGCGAACAGCTCTGCGCGAGGTTCCGTCGACTGGTCACATGTGGACGTCTGGTGGGGAGACGAGCGGTATGTCGAGACAGGATCACCTGATCGCAACGAGACGAGTGCCCGCGCCGCGCTGCTGGATCAGCTGCCACTGGACCCCGGCCGCGTGCACCCCTTCCCGGCTCCGGAGGACTCGATCGATGTAGCGGATTCCGCTGCAACGTATGCGGAGGCGCTACGCATGTGGGGTGGCGACGAGCCATCGCTTGACATCATGCTGCTGGGCATCGGGCCAGATGGGCACGTTGCCTCACTCTTTCCAGAACAGCCGGCCCTACACGATGCTCGACTGGCGTGCGCCGTGACCGGGGCTCCCAAACCCCCGCCCGTGCGCGGCACCGTCACGATGCCAGTCATCCGTCATGCTCGCGAGGTTTGGATTCTGGCCAGTGGGCAAGAGAAGGCGGTAGCCGTCCGACTCGCATTGTTGGCGGGAGCCGGCGAATCCCAGATTCCTGCGGCCGCTGCACGCGGCCGCGAACGAACACTCTTTCTTCTCGATCATGCGGCAGCCAGCCAACTGCCCGAGGGTTTCGCTCGACCCAGCGCATAGCCGTCAATGCACGAGCGTCACTTGCCTCGAATCTTGTCCAGCGCCTCGGCGAGGATGGCCGCCCCATCAACGTCAGAACGTCGCTCTTTCACGTACGCAAGGTGGGTCTTGTAGGGCTCGATCTTGGGCGGAGCCGGCGGGTTTTCGCGATCTGGTCCGGCCGGAAGTCCGCACCTAGGGCAATCCCACTCCTCGGGAATCGCTGCATCGGTGGCAAAACTGGGGCGCGACTCGTGGCCGCGAGAGCACCAGAAGGACACCCACATGCGCGGAGCGGCCTCACCACGCTCTGCTTCTCCCATGGGTCCTGCGCCAACACGGCTGCCACGGATTGCACTGCCACCGGCCACGATTCCTGCCTTTCGATTGGTGAAGAAATGTAGCTACGGCTTTGCGGAGACCAAGAGACCCACCGCCACGATGCAGGCTGCCCACACCAACGCGAGGCCGACTGTGAGGCGGTCCAAATTCTTCTCCGCGACGGAGGACCCACCGATTGAGGAGCTCACCCCACCGCCGAACATGTCCGAGAGCCCACCGCCCTTGCCTCGGTGCAGCAGGATCAGGACGATGAGCAGCACACTGGTAATAACCAGCACGACTGCGATGGCGATCGTCAAGATGGTGATCATGGGGTCTCCGCGGTAGGAAG
>Ga0114968_10001328_pt1 | contig 18966 bp, 45 predicted proteins | sample M_130807_EF_Meta_FD_87020 | JGI IMG/M metagenome (GOLD analysis project Ga0114968, IMG submission 87020) | Freshwater microbial communities from Lake Montjoie, Canada to study carbon cycling - M_130807_EF_MetaG | ecosystem: Environmental > Aquatic > Freshwater > Lake | place: Lake Montjoie...
AAACAAGACTGTGATGTGGTATATCACACAGACTGTGACACGCACTGCCTAGTCAATGGCGGTCGTATACACACACTGACCAATGGGCAAAACAATAACAGTACTAGGCTATGCTACAGCATGATGATTCAAAACAAGGATCACACACTGACCTGGGATCGAGCAGTGGAAATGCTCACGCCCTGGTTTGATGTCTAATGGATCGTCCGCACTACAATCTCAACATACCCATGAAGTTTAGGCCGTGGGTATCCTTAGATGATCCTAGACTTGAGCATCCAAATCCCACACACGAAGTAGATATAGCCTTAGATGACCTAAGGCTCCACAACCCTGAATTAATTGACTTTCTAGGCGAGCTAGGCATGGAAGTCAGCCACCTGCGCCTATTTAGAAGCAGACCCTGGGCACGTTACAGCATACACATTGATCTCAGTCCCGATGACTACGCAGACACGGAGTATGCACGGGCAGCGGATCAAATAGTGAAATTGAACTTTATATTCAACAGTTGGGGCACTAGAATGCAGTGGTTCCAGCAGGCCCAAGGCCAGAGACCACAGCGCAACAACAACAGCGGATTTAGCTTCTACAGTTTTGATCCCAAGACCTGCGCTAGAGTCTATGATACGGTCTGTGACCGTGACTGCCTAATACATGCAGGCAGAATACACACTGCATTCAACACTGCGAACAATGATCAAGACAGAATGTGCTATAGCCTATTTCTGGTCAGTGCCCAAGGCGAATTAAACTGGGATCGGGCAGTGACTATATTAACACCTTGGCTCGACGTAGCCTAGGCGAGATTATGAGCTTTGACTCATATCGGGAAATTGAGCCATGATAGTTGAGCCGTCTAACTTACCAAGACTTGCCGGGTAAATGGTCATGAACGGCGGGTGTACAAATGTATTTTTAGAAAGAGCATGTTTAATTACTTCTTCTGCATGACTACGACTTATGGGTTTTGTTCTTTGCACTATGGCCCGCCCTGAACGGTTATGTTGCACTATGCAGGCAACATAGGCTTCATCTTCTTGTTCAACACCATGGTCGTGCTCTTCGTCGACTGGTTCTGAAGGATTGATTGCTTCTAGCTTGGCCACTAGGGCGCGATATTGTTCTTGTGCTGTGATCATAGTAACTCCAAAAATTAGTAAAGTTATTTAGCTGATAAACCCGCTGGATATAACATCGCGGAGCGCAAAAAATTTGCTACGAAGTAGCAGCAGAGAAGGTCCCTGACAGAATTAACTAGTCAGTTAATGCTACTTGGTTCTAGTGTTTAGCAGGCTGTCAGGTATATATTCGTGAACCGTTGGTACTAGAGCCACTGTGGATGCATAGCCAGTGAACTTGGCCAAGAGTAGGGGATTCTGTACAAAGGTATCGCAACGTGACCAATGACTCTCAGGCGAATAAGCACCAGAAGAAAACTGTGCATAGAGTGCAGCTATGCCCAAATGAGCTTTTTCAGTTGAAGTAGTCATATAAGTATTTAAGTAAATACACTGAAGATAAAGGATACGACATGTTACTAGAAATAACCTTAGTGGCCGCAGTCAGTGTACACACTATATCCACCGTGGAATTAGAACAACTATACTGGGACTGCGACACTGCCTATATGCAGAAAACTTTAAGTGGACAGGATATGAACACCTGTCTTAGTATAACCAGTGAGTTTATTGAACGACGTTTTCTCAATGACATGCAGACGTTTTGGTCCTATTGGGCAGAGCAGCGTTTGGCACAGTGGCGGATGCGGGTATATAAGTAAATACATGACTAACACAACAAAAGAGCTCCGAGGGGCTCTTTTTATGGTAAACGTTCTGGGCCGAAATGGGTCCTGCACTCTAAAAAAATTATTTGCAAAAAATTTAAGAATGGAAAATAGTGGGCCCGAATGGGTCTTGTAGTCTATTTTTTCTTGCACGTAAAAAATTAATATGGAGTACTTTTGCTTTCACCCTGGTGATTCTGCACATATGGGGCTTTAGCTTGTAGTAGTATAGTTTTAGTTTTTAATTTGTATACCCCACCCCCCACCAAGTCAAAAAAATCCCCTGACCACCGGGAGCGAATCGGATTTATGGTCAGGGGCAACACTAAGCGGTCGTTGTCTAGTTCTGGGAGCGAATCAGCTTCGACGCATACAACTTACCTCGGCAACTCTCTCCCAGCGATCGGGAAAGCTCTGCCTAAGATCGGCTAGCTTGAGTACCATGCGTAATGATAGCTCGCGTAGCTTCTTCTTATTCGTGTCAATGAATGCCAGCAGCTCTGCGACTGCATGTTCAGGGTTATCAAACTCATACTTGTCCAGCATGCCGTCTTCTACGATCTGACGGATGCGAAGTATCTTCTCACGCTCTGTGTCTATGGTCAAGTCTAGATAGTGGCAGCGGCTCTCTAGGGCATCCAAGTGATCCTTCAGCTTCTTAGACTTCACATGCTCGAACTTGATGTTAGTGATAAAGATAGCACCACCCTTGAACTCGAACTTATTGGGTATGCCTTCACGATCAAGTGCATGGCTGTCAGTGTTCCAATGTATCATACGCTTGTTGGAACTGTCCAGAGCTGCCTTGAGAATGTTCAAGCTCAAGTCATCTAGGAGCACTGAGTCACAGTCATCGAACACTAAGACACACTTGCGATCACTGTACTCGTAGAGCTTACGGTACAGGCCCAAGGCACTCATCGCGCCCTTGACCACTTCGTACTTCTTCAGCTTCTCATCGTTGGCTATGTCTGCTAGGAGATCGTGTCTGCTGAGTACATGCTCAACACCATAGCTCTTGCCCACACCTGGAGGGCCTGTGACGATCATGGCACGTACCTTGCCTGCCTTGGCAGCCTTGGTCATGTCCTCAAGTATTTGGAATCGTTCTCTCAAGCGCTCTTTGATCTCGTCATCAGTCTCTGTGATGACCTTGTCTTTGGTGACCTGTGCTAGACTCTTTACAGTGCCCTTTGAGGGCAAGTTATCCACTTTAAATACCATGTTCGCTCCTTGCTGTTTAAAAGTGTATTGTAACAGATATTTACGCTCTAGTCAACTCTTGTCTGCGCTCTAATGTGGCCATTTGAGCATCTGTGTAGACCACTTCCTCTGCTACACCGTAGATCACTGAGACAGCCGATTCGGAGATGTAGGTGCCCATGGGCGCTGAGGGGAAGGCCAGCATCTGTGCCCGAACTTCTGCGATGAACTGAATGGTTTCTTGGTATGTCTTCATGTGTGTTTCCTTTGTGTGTTGATTAGTCTAAACGGCTACCTGCATAGGCCTTGATGCCCAGTTTCTCTGTGATCACTTTGGCGTAGGCTTCAGCACCTGCTTCTTTGATTGAGATTGATTGTGTTGGGCTACCACAAGGGCTCCACAACTGCAGGCTACCAGTGTAGCTCTTGCGGAAGCCGTAGCTTTGAAGTGTCTTGCCTAGGCGGCTGTTGGATCGCACACCCCAGACATCTACCCAGGCAAAGCCACAGGCATCGTGATCACCGTGTTGGGCATAGAATGCCTTGGCCGCTGAGCGGGCTTGGATTGCGGCTTCGTTGCAGGCCGCTTGCACTGCGGCTGCATTGTACTCTTGTGTTGCTGTAGTCATAAGTTTCGCTCCTTATTTGCTGTTGATGTAAGTATTATACGGTCTTTTCGTCGGGCTGTCAACCTAGTAAAATAACCCTACAAGGTACAGGGCTAACAGTACTCCATTAACTACAATCAAGTTCCGCTCGCCTATGCGTAAGGCCCACAGCAAATACAGTAATGCCCCTGCATTTAAAAAGTAAATGTTAAGCGGGTCTATGCGTAGGCTAGTACATAGTGCCCCTGCACACACTGTCGCACAGCCCGACCATTTTAATATTGTGTTTAACATTACAGTTCCATGCTCGCGTAGTTGTTGTCTTGCATACCCTGTTCCGTATAGCTAACGTCTGTGCCTAACAACATGCTAACAACACTTGCAAAGCCTGTGTCTGTATACAGTCTCCAACTGCCCTCTACATCTGTAGCACCGTCGACTGTATAGACAACGCCTATGTGTGTACTAATGTCTCCGCTCCCGTCGTAGTCTGTCTCTGCAATGTGTATGCCTGTAATGCACACTGTCTTAAGTTCGCAGTCCCATATGCTGTCGCCTGCTAGCACTACAGTCCGTGTACACTTGTACTCTGTGCTAAGTGTCTCGTCCTCTTGTTGTCTGCCGACCAGTGTCAGTTTGTTGCTAACATTGTTAAATTGTGTAGTTATTGCTACTGTCATTTTCGCTCCTTAGTGTGTAAGTGTGTAGTATAGCACAGTTTTTACCATTTGTCAAGTGCTGTGCCAAAGACCCTACAAGTTACTCGGACTCTGCGTAGCCGTCTTCTTCCCATCCCGTTTGTGTTGCTATAACGCCCACAGCATCCACCTCTGTAGCGTAGGCAATAGCATCCGCTTCCTCTTCTGTCTCTGCCTCTACTTGCAGGGTATAAACTACTGTTTGTGTATAGTAAAATGTCTTCATCTTTGTTCCTTTAGTGTAACTGTATTATAACACAAAACAAAGACCCTTGCGGGCCCAGTGTTATGCAAATTTTGCAGCTTCGTTGTCTAAGTAGCTAAAAATAATTTGCTTAGTGTATGCACTAACAATCTCTTCTTGTAGCGTCTCACAAGCGCACAGCAAGTTAGTGTCGCTGTCGTCTTGTTCAAGTACATAATTAATAACTTGCAACATTGTACGACCACTACGCACTGCCTCTGCAAACACAATTGCCTCGCAGTTTTTAACGTCGTTGTTTTCGGCTGTAAAGCCCCCGTCAAATTTTGTAATCTCTAGCATGTTAGCTCCTTGTTAAAAACTTATTATAACACAAAACAAAGACCCGCGTATTAGGCGGGTCATTGTAATACTAAACGCAACAGAAGTTGTCTGCTGTAATTAATTTGTTTTGCTCGATGTACAACAACACAGCTATGTAGTACTCGCGTACTAGTGTATCCTGCTCCATAATACTATCGTGTAGTGCTTGTGCATCTTTTGTAGCATTAAAGTTTACAAGTGCATTAACATTGTGTGCAACGTCCTCTGCGTACATACTAATACTACTAGCGTCCTCATCTTCGCTAACAAAAGTATTAATATAACTTTCTGTAGTTTTAAGCATTAAATTATTAATTACAATAACGTGTTTGCTGTTTGTTTTTTGCATTGTTTGCTCCGTTTAAAATTGTATTATAACACATTTTGGGCTACTATGCATTGTGTAAGCATAATAGCCCGCCAGTTTACTCAGCTTCTATAGCAATGTGTGTACGCAGTAGTACTTTAGCTTGCTCTACAGCTCTAGTTATATTGTTTGCAACGCTGTCGTAGCTGTCAGTAAAATTAGCTACATCGCCGGTAACTAATGCAGCATTACGCACAGTAATACGATTGTGTGCATCAAATGTAAAAACTACACGGTAAGTTTGCAGTTTTTTGTTTTTAACTATTTTGTAGTACAATGGGCAGTTTGTTTGCATTTTTAGTTCCTTTTTTGTTTATGTGTTTATTATAACGCATAAAGCAATTTTGGGCAACCAAAGACCCTACAGCCCCCTGTAATAAAAAAGTTTTAACTGATCAAGAGCCGTCTCTGCGGTTCAACCGGTCTAGTGCTCTAGCACGATCAACCTCATGCTCATACATGGTCTTGATCAGCATGACCAGTACTCCAGCGACCAACATGATGCCAACTACCTGTAGTCCCAACAGCTGGATGGCCGCGCTGACACCTATGACTATGAGAGTGATTGCCGCTAGGTTGAGGAATACCTTGAGGGCGGCTGTTCTTTGAATCTTATCCATGTTTCTTTCCTTTGTGTATGGTGGCGGTCTGTGGGGGAATCGAACCCCCGTAAGCGGATAGACAATCCGCAGTAATAACCTCTATACGAACAGACCATGACCGGTCTCACCCGGTTCGGCTGATGCCTCCCACTGCTTGCAACTGCTTCCCAATTTATCGTCCATCGGCACCTGTGGTAAGGCCTGCGATGCTCATCGGCCCCAAGTTCTAGCTTGGGTGATCCTTGGGATAGGACTGCTGGGCCTTGACCTGCCTAGCATCAGGTAATCAATCAGGGATTCTGATTGCTGTGACCTAAGCGATAGACCACAGTGCCTTCCGGCACTTCAGCCTCATCGCTCTCCATGGTGTAAGCCTCGGGCAAACACACACTGGCCAACTCACTGTAACAGTAATAACCACCGTGGGTCATTACCAAACGTGCGTCTGGGGGCAAACGGTTCAATGCCTCTACCATCTCTCTCACTGTAACAAATGCTTCCATGTTTCGCTCCTTCTGTTTCGCTCTGCTTAGGCCGAGTCTACAAACTCGCTCCGTGTCCCTTGGTTCCAACCCTTTTTGCATCTCTGCGTGGGTTCTTACATTCGAGGACCGCCTTGCTTTCTAACTTGTCTCTATTGTATGCTCAAATCGTCTCAGTGTCAACCGATCTATCAATGTCCGACCAAAGTGTAGGGTCTTCCATGTCATTGTAGTAGTCACAGATCTCTTCAGCATCTGCTCTGCAATCCTCTGCGAATCGCTCTACCACAGTGCCTGATCGTACACCCTTACCTAGATCATCCCAACGAACGATCTCCCAACGATAGGCCTTGTCATGCCAATCAACTGTGAACTTCATCATGCTGCCTTTCTAAAATAACCATAGGGCAAGCCCTGGGTAAAAGCAAAATACTCAAAGTCGCCATTGGCGCTTTCAGCGTCCATGAGCCAGGCAATCACACGCTCACGATTGGTACCAGTGTGCATGAGATTCAGCACACGATCTTCAAATGCCACAATGGCCTCAGCTTCGGCAGCCTTGCGCTCAACCTCGGCCTGTTCAATAGCAGTGGCCAGGCTAGCGAACTCTGCGTCAAAGTCCGCAAGGGTCCACTTGGTAGTGTCAATCCAACGAGGGCGAACACCGTAGGCATCCTTGTACATATCCCAGTAGGTCTCACAGGCTTGCTCAAGATCTGTCATCTCTTCCCAGGTTTTAAATGCTTCCATTGTTCGCTCCTTGTTGCTTAATATGTCTCTATTATATGCTCAAACGAAAGACCTGTCAACCACTAGGGTTATCCGTACTGCGTGAAGCCCATGCGTTCAAAGTCGTCCCACGAGACTTCCTCTAAGGTCAACAGCTCTTCGAACTTTTCGTCAGCCTGGAATCCTGTGTAGCTGAGTTCCCAGTTACCCTGCCCGCTCAAGTGACAGCATCGCTCGCCACTGTCCGTGAATGTGAACAGGCTGACTCGGATGTAGCGAAGATCGTAGAGAACGTGCAGGTCCTCGTTGAATCGGATGTAGCAGTGTTTTTCTTTCATGTGGTCAATCCATAGACGCGGAATACTTCAGCCTTGGGCACGTAGAAGTCTGTAGTAGGATCGTAGTACAGGCCTTCCTTGTTGTCATAATACAACACTCTGCCGTCGAAGTTGAACGGCCCTTCCAGTCCTGCTCTGGGACCGTACTTGTCGCGCATCTCGTCCTGTATCGCTCTAACTCTGTAGCCCATAGTCTGCTCCTTGTAAGCCACTATTATACTGCCAAAAGAAAACCCTGTCAACCACTAGGGTTATTGGTCCGGCGTGCAAGAATCGAACTCACATTCACGGTGTAGAAGACCGCTGTATTATCCATTATACTAACGCCGGGTTATTTGGTGGGCCCCCCGTGATTCGAACACGGCACCAACAGATTATGAGTCTGCTGCTCTAACCTAATGAGCTAGAGGCCCTGCATTTGGTACGACTGATCGGACTCGAACCGATACGCATATCGCGGGGGATTTTAAGTCCCCTGGGTCTACCTATTCCCCCACAGTCGCATTATAGTGTTAGACGCTCTAGCTCTTGTAGATCACCGTTAGCGTCTTCTTTGTATATTATACACTCAGTATAATACTCTGTCAAGGACTGTTCAGCCAGTAGCCTAGCTTCTTTTAGGCTCTTTGTGGTGTCCACTAGATCCTCTGCACCGTCTGCATCTACGGACCACACCTCATAAAATTCCCAAGTCATATCAGCTCAATTGAATAAAAGAAAAACCTACACCGCATAGTAATTTATTTATACGGTGTAGGTAGTGTCACGCCAGGATTAGAATGGAATGTTTTCGTCCATGCCTTCTGTGGAGGCAACCTTGGCCTTAGCAGCCTTGGCGGGTGCTTTGGTCTTAGCGGTAGCTGTAGGCTGCTTAACAGCGGGGCCTGTGCTCTTGGGAGTCTTCTCGTCCAAGTACTCGGTGATAGCACTCTGTGCCGCAACGTCTTGGAACTCATCGTGAGTCTTCAAGAAGCCAACCGCATCCAACTTGGTCATAGCTTCGGGGGTAGCCTCTAAACGAATGTCAGTGTGACCATGCTTGTCAAGTACTTTGACTCGCATAGGATCATTGGCAAAGCGAACCTTGTATTCGCCGTTATGCTTAGATACACCAACCACTGTAAACAATTTATCTGTAGCCATTTTTCAATTTCCTCTGTGTGTTAAAAGTAACGTTGAACCTTTCAACGTATGCCTTATTATATACTCTGGCTAGCCATTTGTCAACCTTTTTTGGCTAACCAGAACATATAATTCTGTGCTCAAATGCTCCAAAATGTTTCGGAACTGGGTGAGCATGAGTTGGGTGTATCATAGCGTTCGCGATACGTTTGGCCCGACATCATGTTTCGTTTGGTAACCCAAGTCTCGCTGGCTTCAACAATAAAGCCCAATTTGGTCTTGGATGCAATCACGGCCTGGATGTAGGCCCTAGTGACTGGAGCAAAGTCCTCTACAGACACAAGCCTGCGACCCTCTTTGGTACGCCGATCAGCCTTGTAGAGTTCTAATGTGTATTCAGTTAAGGCGCTCATTCAAAATTCTCCTCAATTAATTGGTCATCAATCTCGCCCAGCATGTCGTACAACAATTCATTGATCTGATTGAAGTCCACACACTCGGGCTCGTAAAGTCTACGAAACTCAGTCATCTTTTTGGTCAATACTTGAACAGCATCAACCAGTTCATCATACTTGGCCTCAGCCTGTGCTAACCTATCGCTCATGCTAGCACCACCACGCGGCGCACGTTGGCATCGCTTTCGCAGTCGCCTTCATCTTCGTAGCAGTCCTCATCATCCTCTGCAATCTTGTCCATGCGATGATATTCACTGTACTGTACCTTGCCCGTGTACACCCGAGTGGCCTTGGGTGCAACCTCTGTTCTCCAGTGGTCGCCGTAATTGTAGGCAAAGTGGACATCTGCCTCAGGGTTCATGTCCTGCAACTCTAAAATCAAATCTGCTACTTTCATGCTCGCTCCTTTGTGTGTATGTGTTTATTATACTGTCAATTGGCGTAGAACGCAACCATTATCCGACCATTTTGCTCAACATAAGCCATGTCGTCCTCTACAACCTTATCAGGGTGATTAAACACTTTAGTTGTAATGATCTTAACACTGCGCTCGTTAATACTATTTGTTACATCATAGCCCGGGCTGTGTTCCACAGCACCCTGAGCCGTGTAACTGTACTTGCCCTTGCAGCCGCACATACAACCCCGTTTACCGCTGTAGACTTTGTATACATTCATTTTCGCTCCTTAATTAACTAACTAAGCCACTAGTATATGCTCAATCTTTAGGGATGTCAACCAATTTCAACTTGCGGGTCTTGATCTTCTGTAGCTTATTTGCCACAGTTCTCAGCTTGCTCTTTGGAGGTGTGAACTCTCGTAGCACATAGTAATCCACTAACTTTCGTTGAATGAAAGTCACTAGATCACCTGCGTCATCGTCAATGATGAACCGCACAGGGCACCCTCCCCAAGTTCCCTTGGTTAAGAATGCGTGATAGTAGCGTCTATGATCCTTGTTACTGGGATCATAGACCACCCACTGCCTGGCCTGTAGCTGTAGCTTACTCACGGTCCTTTACCCACAGGTGCATGACATCCTCTAGGGCTTTGAAGTCATAGAACTTCTCTTTGGGACGGATGACCTCAAGGTTATCGTGATCAATGTTCTTGAGTCTATTGGTTTCTTTGTTATTCATTTTCTTCTTCCTGTTCATAATACGAAATGTTCTCAGCGATGCCGAATGTTTCGTTGAGTTCCTTGGGCAGCTCTTGCTCTATAGTCTCTGATGACAGGCCACTGTATTCGTAGTAGTCATCACCGCCTTCGTTAGTCCAACGACCGCAGAAGCCCATGCCGGACTCGTCATACATGGCTTCTATCTCAAAGCCCAGCGCAGTCATCTTGTCGTAGGCGGCCAGCGGAGGAGCCCATGCTGAGTCAAAGTAGACTGTCAGTGAGTTCTCAGTGACTTCGTTTATACCGTCGCTGTCACCTACATCCCACTTGGTACCCCACTCGTTGACACTGAAGTCATACCAATCCTTGTAGCCATACTGTTCGATATTGCTCTTCTGTGCAGCCTCAAGAGCAATCTGCTCAGGGTTGTCATCAGCACCGCAACGACCCGAAACAATGTGCAGGCTCTCTGGGATAGGCACAAACTCGTTGAGGAACTTGCCTTCAACAAAGGCCTTCATTGCACGGGTAATCATAGCAGGGTCTTGGTGTTTGATCACCAGTGTGTTATTGCACCAATTAGGCATCTTGCATCTCCTTGTTCATGTATTCAACATCATCTGATACCACAGAAGTAGCAACCACCCGGGGGTAGTCATCACTGTCTAAGTAATCGCTAAAATCTGTTAGATAAGCATAGTCCTCGAGGAACTTGGCCTTGTCCAAGTAGGGCTCCAGGCTACGCACTGTGATTCGCACAGTTGTGACAACCTCGTGTTCGTAGATCATGTCTTCGTCGATCATAGTCACTCCTTAGTATTCGTAGATTACAACGCTGGGGTCAATGCTTCTCAACTGATCTACACAGCGAGTCAGCTCACGAAAGCGACGGTTAACCTCCACAGGTGCTAGTTCGCCGTCACAGCTCAAGTTCTCTGGGCTCAGGGCCGCGTCCAGCATCTCTGCAATGCGTTGACGATCCCGAGCATTGAGCAAGCTCAATGAGCGGCTGTTAAAGACTCTGTTGAATTGATTCTGACGATCTACCCAGGCTTCAAGTGTTGAAATGTTCATCTATCGCTCCTTAACTGTTTAAGTGTATAGTATAGCACCAAAATTAACGCTTGTCAATCAGTCCCTTAATAACCCTATCAGCTTCAGGGGTATCTTCAATGCCCATTTCAGTGCGATAGCACTCAACCAGTTCCATACGCATCATTTCCATGATAGCCTGGCACTCAGCTTGCTCACGTCGGGGCAGGGTGGCTACAAAGCGTTCTACGTCTTCGTATTCCTCAAGCTCCCACATGATATCGGCCAGCATCTTTTGACGGGCGTTCAGACCTTCTAGTTTGATCTCAAGCATTGTCTTGTCCTCGGTGTTTAGGTTGACGTTTATACAGATCCTTACGCTCTACTCGCTTGGGCTTGAAGGGCGTGTTGGCACAGAACAAAATGATGTGTTCTCTGTGCCGTTTAAGGGGTTGTTTTTTTGTGTCCATGCAGTTATTATATACTCAAAAGGTAACCCAGTCAACCGTAGGGTCTTTGTGTTGTATATATGCAACACTATGAGTTTACAGTGGCAAATGGACTCATATCTTCTACAGAATCCTCAACGCCCATGTCAGCCAGCTTGCCTAGCACCAAGTCAATGTCACATTTCAGCATGACAGCTATGGTCTTGGCACTGAAGCCCTCGATGTACAATTCCTGGATCTCCCAATCCAAATCGCTCATACTCATATCATTTCCTTGTAGTTTATCGCGGGCCTGAGCCCGCTTTGATTGAAACCCTGTCACGCTGTCTCTTTGGCCAATGCTTCTGCCAAAGGCACATAGGTGCTGTTGTGATCTGCTACAAACCAAACAGCCTTGTCGCCGCAGGCACGAAGAATGTATTCGTATTCTTCGTACTGGTGGTTGGCCTTGTAGTCCTCAAAGTCTTTGAACCGCTTGGCACCGCAGCCGCTTTCCTTGCGATCGCGCAGATAGAAAGTGCATTCGCCTTGGGGTGCTTTGCTAAAGGGGTGTTGTGTGCCAATGTTTTCTGCCAAGCTGCTCATGTCGCCCAAGTCTATGAGCTCGCGCAGTTTGAAGGGGTCTGAGTAGTGCTGAAGCAGGATACGGCCGTTGTGATCCAAGTAACCGTCCCAGTGACAGTAGACCTGCTCTACAGTACCGTCTGCAAACTCCAAAGCAATCGTTGATCTAGTTCCCATTTGTTTCGCTCCTGTGTGTGTTTAAGTGTTTATTATAACGTCTTTTGGTAACCCTGTCAAGCGAAGGGTGATTCCTCAAAGTCCTCTGGAAAGTTCTTGCGATCGCACTCTTCCCAGTAGGCTTCTTCAGCCTTCAAGTACTCATCCATCCACTTGGCGTGCCAATGCTTCTTAGGCAGGGCCCACATCCAAGTATAGCGGAAGTACTCGGGATTCTCTACATCGTAGGCGTTCTCGGCACTCTTCAAGGTCTTCTTCATCATCTTGTTGAAGTGGGCCTCGCCCTCAGCATCGTTGAGCAATAGGGTGTAGAGGCGAGCCTTACTCATCTTCATGCGGCGCATGACCACAGGATCCCAACCCGGATCCCAGTGGCCGTGGCTGATAGCCCGGCACATCTGTTTGTAAGTACAAGGTGTTACTTCTACGGTCTTACGGATTTTCAATTGCATCATCGCTCCTGTGTGTGTTTAAGTGTTTATTATACTGTCTTTTGAGCAATCAGTCAATCAGCCCAACATTCATCATGGCATTCAATGCCAAAATAAGATTCCACAGCATCCTCAATACCTTCTTCAAAGGTGTCGCCGTACAGGCCCTCAATATCCTGGGTAAAGAACTCGGCCAGCTGTTCTTTGGAGGGCTTCTTGCCCGAGACCTCTTTGACCATGCTCTTGACTGCTTCAACTGCTTCTTTGGGGATTGTGATTGTGATCTTCATAGTCGCTCCTTAGTTTAAACGTTCTGCCAATTCAATGCTCTCAAATTCTAGCTCCCACTCGTTGGCCAGTTCGTAGGCTGTTTCCAAGTTAGGGGCCTCGAGGATCAACACACCCTCGTCTGTGTACACAATGTAGTCTTTCAAGTTCGCTCCTTGTTACTCATTAAGCCACTATTATAAGCTCAAATTACCAGGCTGTCAACTGATAGTCCGCAGAAACCTTACCCTCTGTAGGGTCATAGCTAAGGAATACTTTAGTACTATCTGTGCCGCCCTCTACGTGGAAGACCACCATGTAGCAGAACTGTCCGCCGGTGGTCATGCCCAAGAACTTGCAGGACGTGAACTCAGGACCCCGATAGCCTGCATCCACAGCCGCTCGGGTTAGAGCAGGTGCTGTGAAGGTAGTCAGTGTGGTCAGTGTTTCTGCTGTGATCATGCGTACTCCCGGTCTTCTTGAGTGAGCATGTTCGCAGGGCATCTCCACAAGCCTGAGCTGGTCTTGACTGTGACATACTTGATAGCGATCTTAGTGATGTCACCCACAACCTTCATGCCAGTCTTGCTGGATGTGAACGACACACGATCGCCTACACTAAGACCTGCTTTGACTCGCTTGCCCAGTGAGGCACGGTTCCATTTGACTGCATCGATCATGCTGGCTAGTTCGACGTTGGTCCAATCGCCAAACATGATAGCTTGGTTAACTTCTTGTATGGTTTTCATCTTTCGCTCCTTTTTACTGTGTAAGCCACTATTATATGCTCAAAGTAAAGACCCGTCAACCACCCGGGTCTTTGGTGTTGTTAAGCTGCCACGATGGCTATAGTACGACGAACGAAGCCCGAAGTATCCTTCTTAGCACGACCCTTGGCCTTTAAGCCTAAGACAATGCCTCGTGGATCTAAGAAGCGCAGATCATCTTCGTCCGCTGAGTATACACCCGCAGGGATCTTGTCGAACACTGTGGCCACACTCATGCCCTGCAACAAGGCTTCTGCTACATCCGAGTCGTTACCGTCTGCGGCACTGAACGTCAAGTGGTAGTTAGGGATGTCTTTGACCTTGCGTCCCAGGACCTTGGTGTAGTCGTAGAACTGTAGGGTAGGGAATTGATCGAAGATGTTGTCAGCACCGTAGCGAGTAGGATACTTCTCCCACGACAAGTCACTAGTACCGTTCAAACGAAACACAGGCTTCAAGCCCTTACGGCGGGCGTAGTTCACAGCCTTCATGATATCTGTAACTAGATCCTCCATAAAGGCCTCGCGATCGTTGAAGAAGTATTCAGTCTTGCGAATACGTGCCTTTTGGATAACGTTGGTAGTCTCACCGCGCTTGAACATGCCACCACGTCCAGCAGTGTTAAGACATGCGTCGGTGCAACCCCGAGTTCGCTTGGGGCATACTTCACGTCCGCTAAGATCAGCAGGCGCAAGGTGCAGGATGAATGAAAGATAGCCCTTGGCAGTGCCCTTTTGAATCTTGGGGTTTGCAGTTGATAACAGTTTAAACATGGTTCGCTCCTTGTTTGTAAGCCACAATTATAACAGAGGATTGCTCCTTTGTCAACCTATTCCCCTGCGTACTGTAGGGTTTCCATGCCCTTAATAGCCCGCATCTTCTTGCTCATAGACTTCCACAGGACTGTTTCCTTACGCCCGCGCACCTTAACAGAGGGGATCGCCACTACTTCAAAGCCCGCCTGCTTCATAGCACTGCCCAAGTTCAAGTAAGCGATCGCTGACTCTTTGGTCATTGGACGAGGTAACAGTTCTAACTGAACAGCCTCGTGCCCATTGCGGGTCAACACCGCCGCACGACTCATTGACGTAGCAAAGCGATAGGCTCGCTTGCCGTCGAGTACAGAGGTACCTGCTACAGTATACAGTTTCATTTCAGCTCCTTTTTACTTTCTATGCCTTAATTATAACGCCAAAAGGTGCTAGCGTCAACCAATGACCCTAGCACCTTAAGGGCTTTTACAGTACCCAGCCGCAAAAGTTCTCATAGTCGTATACTGCAAACACCTTGCCCTCTTTTAAGTATACAATAAGCCCGCCAATGTCGTCGCTGTCGTCAATGTCTTGCCCTGTAATATAGTCAATCTCAAAGGTGTCTGTGTACTCTGCTATTCTGTCTCCCAAGCCCTGCTCATACTCTCGCACTGCCTCAGCACTATAGTCTACAGTTCGTGCTAGTGTATTAATAACTTCAATATCGTACATATGGGCTCCTTTGTTGTTAAGTCATAATTATAATGCCAAAATGAGTCCCAGTCAACCAAAGACCCTATACAATGATCTAATACTTTAGTTTGGATTGACAAGATCTCCATTTGAGCTTATAATTATGACACTGAGAGAGCGAAACAACAAGACTCTAGTACTAAAGGTTCGAAGCACTATAAAGCGGGATGGACGGCGAGGCTGCGCGAATGGTTCTCTATCCACAGGTTATCCACAGTACTACTAAAGTTATCCACAGCTTGTCCACATAGGCAGGTAAAACTTTAGTATTATATACTTTGGTTTGGCTTTTGAGCTAGAATTAATACCTTAGTTATCAAAGTTATCCACAGGTTATTCTTGACTTATCCACATAGGCTCAAGCGATCCACAGGTTATTCTTGACTTGTCCACATAGATATCCACAGCTTATACAGCGTACTATAGTATAGTCAACTTATAGTACTAGTAGACTGTCATAGTATACAGTAGATAGTACTATAAGCGTGTGACTTTTTAGTATATTATACTGCGAACAGTGCGGTAGAGTGCAACTAGATTACTGTGGCCCGCTGTAAGGCAGTCTATCTAGGTGGTTAGGCGACCAAAAACAGTGAAAAAGTGTGGAAAAGTGCAATAAAGTGTGGCCGAACCTAGAAAACTCACCGTTTTAAGACCGTGGATGCAGGATAGTGCAGGTAAAATTTTTTGATTCATCGTGGTCTCGACAGGCAATGCTCAAATACTTTTCCCTCATTTTCTTTATTTTCCCCTCAAACAGCATCTTGTGCTGAATTCTATGCTGACCCCACTATTTTATACTGGTCAACCACGTAGCGCACCGTATAAGATACTGCAAACCCACTGATTTTACTATCTTCTGCCATCTAGACCCCAGATCTGTACTGGCTCGCAGCGGGGCCTATAGTGTATATGGTGCAGATACAGTGTATTCAGTGTGCAAGCCTGCCGTTCAAGGCTGTCTACACAAGAACCTACAGCGGGGCCTATAGTGTGTATACCCTACTAGTACTCGAACGGTCATTGCGTATATGTATGCACACATGCACAGCGGGGCCTTTATACTCGTACATGTTCTTACTGTATATGTTACTGTCTAGTTTACTGTATAGTATACTGTACGAGTTACTGTAGAGTTTATTGTCTACGGCTTTGACTTGGCCACTTCAAAAAAATTTCCGTGCTGCTCTGCAGAGTTCTGATCTAAGTTTGTCCAAATTACTATAAATATAATATAACGCATTAAGGAGAACCATATGCCAAGTTTTATCAATGATCAAGGTTACAATGGACTAGGTGGTCTAGCCCAAAATTATCGTCGTGCAGCCACAGGTGGTAGCAATTACGGTACACGCCGAGTACAGTTTTTTCAAATAGCAGTCTACGGACTTAGCGATGCAGAAGTGGCTAAACTCGACGACTACAGAGTGGTCAACAACACAGAGATTGATATCGACCAAGAGCCGGAGCGTGAGTTTAAGACAGCCACTGTAGCTGAACTTGTTATACGTGCTGTACAAAGCATGAGTGAAGTCTACATTGTGGGCGCACATGATGTTGACTCAAACGGAGAAGATGACAATGATTTTTATCTAATTGTTGGTGTCAGTGGTGACACAGTGAGCAGCGGCAACGAAATGAACGAGCGTGATGAAGATTTTACCACTGACAACTACAATCCATACATTGACGACGCCCTAAATGATGTGTTGGACGTGGTTGGTGGTCCTATGGGTTGGGACGTTTACCCCATATTCATCTACGGTGATCACTTTAGCTCTACAGGCACTACTGCTATGCCCGCTCCAGAACTCAAGGCCCTACGTGCCGCTACTCGAGCTGCTCGTGAGCCAGCTAGATTGGCCCGTAAACAAGGTTAATAAGTTAGCGTTACTTTTGACGGCCCACTTCGGTGGGCTTTTTCTTTGCCAAACAGTCTTGACTCGTGTGTAGTTTGGTGTTATAGTAGTGGCTTACTACACACAGAAAGGTCAAGTATGCAAGCCGTTATCGGAGGTCTAGCCGTTGTCATTGGGGGTATTGCCCTGCTCTTGTTCATCAGCTTTGTCTTGTCATGGCCCGTGTTCATGCTGTGGAATGGCTGTCTAGTGGGTGCTGTTGCGGGCGTGGCAGAAGTCACTTGGCTACAGGCCTGGGGTCTTGCTGCCTTGTCAGGGCTCTTGTTCAAGAGTCACACTACCAGCCCCTCAAAGAGCTAACATGCCCTGGCTGGCTGTCTTATTCTTGATCCTCATGGGTGAGCCCATTCTGGCCCTTGCCCTAGCATTCTTAATCTTAATATTGGGCTAATATGACCCTGATCATTCTCATCAACACTCTCTTTGCTGTGGCCAACTTAAAATGGAGCCGCGATGCATTCCTGGATCACCGACAAGGTTGGGGGTGGTTTCATTTGGCCATTTCAGCTTGGTGTACCGCCATGGTACTCCTAGACATTCTATAAGGACAGCCACTATGAACCAACACATTCGAGCTCTTGCAGAGCAAGCGGGTATGCGCTCACCGGACCTATTCAAACTCACTGTTGCACACATGTCTGTAGACACCCTGCAAGAGTTCGCACAAACCCAAAATGGTAAAGTAATTGACTTTAAGGAAGTAGTATGAACGAGCAACGAATTAGAGAAATTGCTAACCAAGCATCTGACCACGCAGAAAACACAGTAGAATATTTTCCTGACACTGAAGACGGTTTGGACTATCCTGCTAAAATGATGAAAGTTCGAGACCTAAAGTTCGCCGAGTTGATTGTGAAGGAATGTGCGTTACAATGCAACCACAATGATGACATGGATCGGATTCTAGAATATTTCGGAGTTGAAGAATGAACTTTATCGCATGGATTTTTAGACGAATTAAAAATAGCCAATCAGATTGGGTAAGAGGCTATCGCCGTTTAATACTAGAAGAAACATTCCTCAGCATAGTGACAACCGCATTAGTTGGCGTGTTCTGCTGGTTCGTACCTCTAGGGTGGATCAGCATACACTTCATTGATCAACACGCTACAGCAGAACTGACTCTTGTAGTTTTGGCCTTGGCAGTGCCCTTGTTCTATGTCTATCATTGGATCCGGGCCCTGCATGAAGTCTACCTGCTAGAGAAAAAGAAATTTTGGGAAGAGTTTAAACGATGACACCATGTAAATATCAAGAACTTGAAGCAACACTCAAAGACCTATACGAAGGCCGCCGGGTCATTGTACCCCATGACATTGATCATGCCTATAACATGATGATGATCGCAGGTGCCTACATTCGAGATGACAAACAGCGCATGTGGGACACGCTTAAACGAGACTACGGAGTTGAAGAATGATTGATAGAGAAACCAAAATGTTCTTCTTAATCATGACATGGGTGGTCGTGCTGGCCCTGCCCTTGGTTATTTGGCTTTGTTGGGCTGTGGAAGAACAAAGCCAACAGTGTAGACAACAAGGCGGAGTTGTGCTAAAATCTCTAGACGGATGGAAGTGCTTTGACGTAAAGGTGATAAAATGACCCTAGAAGATTTAGAATATATCTTTCAAAATCAAATTGAAGAAGGTACAGAAAAACTCTACTTCATGCTGGTAGATGGTGATCGCATGCCTGTGGTTGAGCGTCACCCTGCTGATGATTTGGCTGGCCTCCTGCCCATGTTATCAAGTTTTGAATACGCTGGCTCAGGTGCTGG
>Ga0114968_10001329_pt1 | contig 18961 bp, 19 predicted proteins | sample M_130807_EF_Meta_FD_87020 | JGI IMG/M metagenome (GOLD analysis project Ga0114968, IMG submission 87020) | Freshwater microbial communities from Lake Montjoie, Canada to study carbon cycling - M_130807_EF_MetaG | ecosystem: Environmental > Aquatic > Freshwater > Lake | place: Lake Montjoie...
GACTACGACGTTGATAGGACGGGTGTGGAAGCGTGGTAACACGTTAAGCTTACCGTTACTAATAGCTCAATTGGCTTGATTTATGCACTGAAAAAATTTTAGATACAAATTACAATGTTAAATTATATCTTTGGAATATAATTTATTTACTATTAAAATATTTATTTTTTACTTTTTACTTATAATAGCTATATAGTTTTGAGGTTCTCCTGACTGAACTTTATAATTCATTTGTGTTTTAAAAAATCTTATATTTTTTATTTTTTTAATATTTTCTAAATCTATATAATTTTTATAAAGTAAATTTATTTTTTTTTTATAAAAAAGTTTATAAATTATTGGAGTTTTTGATTTTGTTATATCTTCTATGAAGTATTTGCCATTTTTAACTAGGTGCGCAAATAAAATATTAAAAGATTTTAAAATATATTCATCTTCATGAATTCCATCATCAGAAACAAAGTCAATACTTTTTTTAATATTAAACTTATTTAATGTTTTTTCTATTTCAATGACGTTTGATTGATCTAACTTTACCTTATGTATTCGTGCACATTTAATAAAATTTTTACTAAAATCAATATCAAAACAAAAAATCTTTGAGTTGAAAAAGTAACTGGCGAAGGCTGCTGCGCTAGACCCTTTGTAAGAGCCAATTTCTACTATATTTTTAACTTTTGACCTGTTTATTTCAGAATAATATTTTGCTGTATTCTCTCCAGTAATTAAAGATCTTGTATATTTTTTTTTTTTTTTATCAAAAATAATATTTGAATATAAAGGAGATTTGTCAGTTTTAAACAAGATAAATAGTTCGCTTAAAGTCATTTTTTTCAAAATTTTTTTATAATATGATTTTCTAGATGCCTGCATAACATGATAGTTTTTGTCTAAATCCAAAGTGTAAAAAAATGAATTTAAAGGAATCTTATTTCTAATAATTTTTTTAAAGATATTATTTATTTTTAAAAATTTAAAAATGAAAAAAATTATATGTTTCATACTAATAGACTGTTTTTATAGTGCGGGAAATGTCCTCGTCCATATTCGCAAATTAAAGCTACTCTAAAACCCGTTTCTATTGATGAGCCTTTGTGTATTCCAAAAGTATCAACTAAAAAAAAAGAACCGGCTTTTCCAATAAAAATTTTTTTTTTCTTGTAGGTATTTTCTATCTCGACATCTTCAAATCGACCAGTGATATAGTGTTTTTTATTTTTAAATTTATGAGTTCCAGGAATATATATATGAGCTCCTTTAGTTATATCTTCAACATCAGTTAAATAAAAAATTATTTTAAAAAATTTTTTAAAATCAATATCAAAATGATATTTTTGAGCTCCATAATTTTTTAATGAATCTATTTGTAGATGATTTTTTATGTTAGAACTTAAATTAGAAATGAATAGTTGTGGGAATAATGTGATCTTTTTAGTATTTAAATAGCTTTGAGCTATTTTTAAGAAAAAATCATCTGTTAAAATTTTTTTTAAAGTATGTGTTTTATTAATATTAACTTCACTTTTTATCATAAAAATATCATCCATATCTAATTTTTTCTGAATATTATTAAAATTTTGGAAATTAAAATAATCTATACTTTTGGTTAGCAGGTTATTATATTTAATTTCTGCCTTCTCTAAATTTTGGCAAGCTTCATCCTGAATTTCTTGCAGACAGTTTTTTTTTAAAAAATATATATCGCTATATCCATCAATGTCTAATTGTTGCACAGTTTTTTTTAATAGTATTTTATTTATTGTATAGAAATTATTCTCAATTTCAAAAGGCGGTTGTTTTGCCTTTAATTTATTTCTAAAAATAGTTATTCCATAAATAAATCTTATCCAAAAAAAAGAGATTGCAATTACGAAGTTTCTTTTGTTACAAAACTCATCTAATGCTACTTTTCCAGCATTCAAAAAAGATTTAGCTAATATTGCAGGAGTAGAATATTTTAAATATGTTTTTAACATTAAATTTTATATTTTATATTCATATTTTATATGACTAATATAATCATCTAAAAAGGTATATGGTTGTAATAATTAATAAATTTGCATGAATTATATCAATAAAAAAAATCGTTTTTATCATGGAATAATGTTTCATCATTTTCATGATGGTTCGCGTCATAAAAAAAGCCAAGGTTCTTTGAGCAGAGATCAACTTTTTAAAATGATAAAATATTTTAAAAGCAATGCAAAAATACTAAGTTGCGATACTTTTATTGAGAAATTGCTTAACAAAGAACTCAAGTCAAATGAAATTTGTTTAACATTCGATGATGGACTAAGGTGTCAATATGATATTGCTTTGCCCGTATTAGAAGACTTTAAAATCAAAGCGTTCTTTAATATATATAGTTCATTATTAGTCGGAAAACCAGATCTTTTAGAGATATATAAATATTTCCGTACAAATTATTTTAAGAGTGTAGATGATTTTTATAAAATTTTTTTTAAAACAATTGAGTCTAATAGTCTAAGTTTTTTTATAATAAAAAATAATATTCTAATAGAATCTTTTAAAAAAAAATACCCTTTTTATTCTTTAAACGATATTAAATTTAGAGTTGTGAGAAATAATTTTTTATCAAGAAATAATTATGAAAGAATTATGGAACAAATATTTAAAAAAAAAAAATTTCAACCAAAAAAATATTTTCATAAATTATTTATGGATAAAAAAAATATACAATTTCTACATCAGAGCGGACATAAAATTGGCTTGCATACTCATTCGCATCCAACTTTTCTCGAGGGAATGAGTTTTAGCCAGCAATTTAATGAATATAATAAATGTCGCAATACTCTATCTAAAATTATTGGAATAAAAAAAACATCCATTGATTCTATGGCTCATCCTTGCGGGAGTTATAATTTACAAACTCTAAAAATATTAAAAAATTTTAAAATAAAATGTGGTTTTAAACAGGTTATGCAAATTGAGAAAGAAAAAGGGATGAAAAAGATTAACAATTCTAATTTAGAGATTGCCAGAGAAGATCCTGCTAATCTTTTAAAGATTATTAATGTTAAATGAAAATAACTTTATTTACTGCCAATCAATTAAGGCATAATTATTTTATTAATGAAATAAATAAGATTGCCGATGAACTTTATGTAGTTCAAGAAAATAGAACTATTTTTCCAGGACAGATTGAAGATCATTACCCCAAATCAAAATTAATGTTTAAATATTTTAATAAAGTTTTAAAGGCAGAAAATACTTTATTTAAGAATAATTGGATAAAAGGAAGTAAAATTAATATTTTGCCATTAGCGCAAGGAGACTTAAGTTATTGTTCGTTAAAATTATTAAATAATTTTTTAAATAGTGATTTGTACATAGTTTTTGGATCAAGTTTTATAAAAGATGATTTAGTAAAATTTTTAATAAAAAAAAAAGCAATAAATATTCATATGGGCATATCTCCTTTTTATAAGGGAACCGATTGTAATTTTTGGGCATTATATCATAACAATCCTAACTTAGTTGGAGCTACAATTCATTTGTTGAATGAGAAGTTAGACTCCGGTCCGATTTTATATCATGCACTTTCCGAATTTATTAACGATCCATTCTTATATACGATGTCCACAGTTAAGGCGGCCACATTGTCTCTTGTTAATCAGATTAAAAGTAAAAATATTTTTAATATGAAAGCGGTTGTTTCCGATAATTCACAGCTTATAAAATTTTCAAGAAAACGAGATTTTACAGATGAAGTCGTAGATGATTTTCTGAAAAAAAAAAAATTATTAAAAAACACTAAAAAAAATAATATTAATTTAATAAATCCATTTTTTTTAAAAAATAATTAGTTTGCTCTGGCGATAATTTGCAACTTGTAACCCAAAAAATTATTATGAATATTTTTCTCATTAATAAAATTTGAATCTTTATAAGTTTTAAAATTTTCTGAAAAATAAGGCTCATTATATTCTAAATAATTTTTTATAACCATAATCTCGCTTATTATAGATTTTATATTTAATATTTTTATTCTCAATTTTTTTGCTAGAATTTTAAAACTGTTAATATTGTATAGATTTACATGTTCTATAGGATCAAAAACATTACATTCTTTCCTAAGGATTTTAGCAGCCAGAGAATTAGAATTTGGAATTTGAAAGAAAATAATTCCATTTTTTCTTAGTTTTTTTCTTATATTTTTAATAAAAGAATAAGGCTCAGGTATATGTTCAAAAACATCCCACAGTGTAATCAAATCAAATTTTTCTTCAATATCTATTTTGTCTATAGTTGTATTAAAAATTTTATGTTTTTTTTTTGCAATTTTATATTCACTAGAATTTAATTCTATTCCATATGTGTATGCGCCATATTGTTTTACAATATCTAAAAATAATCCGCTACTACAACCAATATCTAAGATTTTTTTTTTATTAAGCTTAATTTTTTTTTGAATAAATTTAATTCCATCTTGATATATATCCTTGTAGAATTTTTTACTTCGAATATGAGCTTCTGATTGAATATCAGTATTATTTTTATAATATTTTATTAAATGTTTATCTTTAAAAATAGGATTTAAATATACCATAGTGCATTCATTGCATTTAACAAAAGTACCTCCTTTTTTTGTAAAGATTTTTTTATAATTTTTTTTATTACATACCGGACAAGCTCTTTTTTTTGTAAGATGGTTCTTAAACTTTTCTACATTTATTTTATGACCTTGTAAGAATGATTCTCTATATCTAATCATTTTATTGCTGCTTACCTGTCTTAAGATATGCAGTCTCTTAGGATTGGTTTCTTTGATTGCCATGTTCTTAAAATAATTTAAATTGTATATTATTATTTTTTTTTTGAAAATATATGAGAATTTTAGTTACAGGAAGCGAAGGTTTCATAGGATCGCATTTAGTAGAGAGTTTGATAAAAAGAAAATATCAAGTAAAAGCTTTAACTTTATACAATTTTAGGAATTCTTTTGGTTGGTTAGATGCATTAGATCCTGCTATAAAAAAAAAAATAGAGATTATTCCAGGAGATATAAGAGATTTAAACTTTGTTCGTAATATTTCTAATAATGTAGATTCAATTGTTCATCTTGCAGCTTTAATTTCTATACCTTACTCCTATATTTCTCCAAAAAGTTATATAGATACAAACATTAATGGCACTTATAATATTTTAGAAGCAGCAAGAATTAATAAAGTTAAAAAGATTATAATAGCATCCTCGAGCGAAGTTTATGGCACAGCCAACTTCATTCCTATTACTGAGAATCATTCACTTAATGCGCAGTCACCTTATGCAGCATCAAAGATTGCAGCAGACCAGATCGCAATCTCTTTTTTTAAATCTTATAATTTACCAGTCACTATAATTCGACCATTTAACACATTTGGACCAAGACAATCGATCAGAGCAATAATTCCAAATATTATTTTACAAGCTATATCTAAAAAAAGAATAGTTAAAGTTGGCAATTTATTTCCCACAAGAGATTTTACATATGTAGATGACACAGTTAACGGATTTGTAAAAGCTTTAAAAAATAGAGATTCGAATGGACAAGTTATAAATCTTGGAAGTGGATTTGAAGTCTCCATAAAAGAAATAATAAATATTTTAAAAAAAGATTTTAAGTTAGATTTTAAAATTATTAAAGATGACAAACGTATTAGACCAGCAAAGAGCGAGGTTATAAGATTATTAGCATGTAATAAAAAAGCTAAAAATATTTTAAATTGGAAACCACAATTTATTGGAATATCTGGGTTTAAGAAAAATTTAAAAAAAACATTAGAGTGGTATAAAAAAAATAATTATGAATCTTATAAGCCAGAAATATTTAATATTTAAATGTCTAGGAACAAATTATTTAAGAAAATTTTTGCTAATATTATACTAGTAATAAAAAAGACAAAATTCTTGCATGAACCATATTTTATTTCAAATGAAAAAAAATATTTGTTATATTGTATAAAAAAAAATCATGTATCTTCTGTAGGTAGTTTTCTAAAAAAATTTGAAGAAAAAATAAAAAAATACACAAGATCGAAACATGTTATTTTAACTAACAGCGGCACTTCCGCTATTCATCTGGCCTTATTATCTATTAATGCTGGTAAAAATGATGAGATTATGATGCCATCACTTAATTATATTGCATCGGCAAATTGTACTTTGTATTGCCATAGTACTCCTCATTTTGTGGAAGTTGACAAAAAAACTTTAGGCGTAGATCCTTTTAAATTAGAGGAGTATTTGCAAAAAATTTCTTTTGTTAAAAATCGTAAATGTTTTAATATAAAAAGTAAAAAACACATCAAAGCTTTAATTTGCCTACATCTATTTGGGCATGCTACTAACTTGGATAAATTAAGATTGGTATGCAATAAGTTTAATATTATTTTAATAGAAGATGCAGCTGAGGCTTTAGGAAGTTTTTATAAAAAAAGACATTTAGGTACCTTAGGAAGTATTGGTGTTTTAAGTTTTAATGGAAATAAAATTATCACCACAGGTTCAGGAGGAGCAGTATTAACAAAAAGTAAAAAAATAGCTAAATTTATAAAGCATATAGGAAGTATTTCAAAAATTAATCATAGTTTTAAATTTAATTATGATCGAATTGGTTATAATTACAAAATGTCTAATTTAAATGCCGCCTTAGGATTGGCCCAGCTTAATAAAATTGAATTTTATTTAAAACAAAAAAGAAAATTGTTTAATTTATATAATAGAGTTTTTAAGCAAAACCTCGAAGACTATGTTAGTATTTTTAAGGAGCCAGAAAAAAATAAAAGTAATTACTGGTTGCAGACTCTAATTTTAAAAGAAAAAAATATAAAATTAAGAGATTTTTTAATTAAAAAATTAAATTCAAAAAATATAGCCTCAAGACCAATTTGGCAACCATTACACATGATCGGTTATTTAAAAAAATTTCCAAAGATGCAAATGAATGTTACAGAAGATTTAAATAAAAGAATTATAAATATACCAAGCAGTCCAAATTTAATATGATCAAATTAAATTTTTCTGTATTATTTGCCGGAAAAAAAAATGATAAATTTTCTCAGTTTTTTTTTTCTATTTTAAAAAAAAACTTTAGTAATGTTAATCAATTTAGCAGAAATAAAATTATAAAAAAAAAAATTGATTTTTTAATTTCTTTTAGATCTAAATTTATATTTAAAAAAAAACATTTATCAAAAGCAAGATATTGTATAAATTTTCATCCAGGTCCACCAAAGTATAGGGGGATTGGATGTGTAAATTTTTCAATCTTAAATAAAGAAAAATTATACGGAGTAACAATGCATTTGATAGATGAACACATCGATCACGGAAAAATTATTGACGTTGTGTATTTTAAAATAAATAAAAAATATAATATAGAAAAAATTCTTAAATTGTCTTACTCAAATCAAATAAGACAATTAAGATTATTAATAAAAAAAATAAAAAATAATAAGGATGATTTACATTTGTTTTTTAATAAAAAAAATAAATATTATTGGTCAAAAAAACTTTATACAAAAAAAGATTTAGAGAAATTATATAAAGTAAATAAAAATATTAGTAAAAAAAGACTAGAACTTTTGCTGAAATCTACTGTCATTAAGGGTTATGTTCCTTACATTAAAATTTATAATCATAATTTTTTTTATGAAAAAAAATAATCTAGTAATTATAGCTGAAGCAGGAGTTAATCATAATGGCAGTCTAAAGAATGCGAAGCGTTTAATAGATATTTCTAAAAAAGCAGGTGCAGATTATGTTAAATTTCAGTACTTTAGAGCAACTGATCTTGCTACAAAAAAAGCGAAAGCAGCCGAATATCAGATAAAGAATATTAATAAGAAAATTTCTCAGTTTCAAATATTAAAAAACTTAGAGCTGTCTAAAAATGATTTTAAAATTCTTATTAATTATGCCAGGAAGAGAAAAATTAAATTTTTACTTTCTATTTTTGATTATAAAAGCGCTGAAGTGTTAAAAAGTTTAAAATTAAATGAAGTAAAAATTCCATCAGGAGAAATTAATAATTATCCATTATTAGATGTTGTTGGAAAAAATTTTAAAAAAATTTTCTTATCCACAGGCATGTCAAATATTTCTGAAGTAAAAAAAGCAATTAAAATTCTACTACGCAAAGGTGTAAAAAAAAAAAATTTGTTTTTATTCCATTGCATTACAGCTTATCCAGTTCCTCTGAAAGATGTAAATATTTTACATATGCTAACGCTTAAGAAAAAGTTTAAATTAAAAGTAGGTTTTTCAGACCACACAATTGGAGCGGTTTCCTCAATTTGCGCCGTTGCTTTAGGCGCTGAAGTAGTAGAAAAACATATAACCATTAATAAAAATATGTCCGGACCTGATCATAAGGCTAGTATGAATTTTTTGGAGTTTATTAATTTTATAAAAGAGCTAAGAGCAGTAAAAAAAATTTTAGGATCCTATAATAAGAAGATCTCTTTAACTGAAAAAAAGAATAAAAAATTAGTCAGAAAATCGATTGTCGCCTTTACTGAAATTAAAAAGGGGGAATATTTTTCAAATAAGAATATTACTTGTAAAAGACCAGAGGGTGGATTGTCGCCTATGTCTTGGAATAAAATTATTGGATTGAAGTCTAAACGGAATTATAAAATTGATGAATGCATAATAATCTAATGAAAAAAAAAATATTTATAATTTCGAGTTCTAGAGCTGATTTTGGTTTGTTGAAAAATTTAGTCTATGAACTAAAAAAAAATATTAATTTTAAAACATATTTGGTGGTTACAGGCTCTCATTTATTAAAAAAAAATGGAAATACAATTAGTGAAGTTAAACAGTCCGGCATTAAGATATTTAAAAAAATTAAAATTTATAATAATAGTTCGGATCAGATTTTATCTTTGACAAAAGCTTTTAATCTAGGAATCGTTAAAAATTTAAAATTATTTTTATACCACAAACCTGATCTAGTAATTATTTTAGGAGATAGATATGAGATATTTTCAGTAGCAATAGCATGTTATTTTAACGGAATTAAAATTGCTCATATTCAAGGTGGAGAAAGTACAGAAGGAGCAATTGATGAGCAAATTAGGCACTCTATTACCAAACTTTCTTATTATCATTTTGTTACTTTGGAAAAATATAGAAAAAGAGTTATTCAGATGGGCGAGAATCCAAATCGAGTATTTAATGTTGGTGCGCTTGCAGCAGATAGCCTTAAAAATAATATTTTATATTCTAAAGAAGAAATATCTAAAAAATTAAAAATTAATTTTAAAAATAAATTTTTAATAATAGCCTTGTACCCTGAGACAAATTCTCGAATATCCTCTGAGAAATTAATAAGAAACTTATTAAAAGTGTTATCGTCACTAAAAAATACAACTCTAATATTTAATATTCCTGGGGTTGATTTTAAATATAATGAAATATTAAGCTTGATTAAAGAATTTGTTAAAAAACATAATAATGCTTTTCTTTGCAATTCATTAGGACAAAGATTGTTTTTATCATGTTTAAAAATTGCAGATGGAATTGTCGGAAATTCTTCAAGTGGTATATATGAAATGCCTTATTTTAAAAAAGGAACAGTTAACCTTGGATCAAGACAACAAGGGAGAATCCAGATGAAAAGTATTATTAACGCTGATTTAGATCCTGCCAATATTAGAATTGCTATAAAAAAATTATATTCAAAGAGTTTTAAAAAAAAAATTATATCTCAAAAATATATTTATGGAAAAGGAGATGCCGCAAAAAAAATTTCGAAAATCCTAACTCGTTTTACAAATTCCGTCGCGCTTCATAAAAAATTTTACGATCTAAAATAAATGATTGTATTTCCTGAGCTTAAAAATTTTACAATAGATATAAATAGTAAAGTTAAAGATGCAATTAAGTTAATAAATAAAAATCAAAGAGGAATAGCATTGGTTACAGACAAGAATAATATATTAAAAGGTATATTAGTTGATGGAGATATAAGAAGACTACTTTTAAAAAGAGTGAGTCTAAACAATAAAATAAAAAAATATTTAAATAAAGATTTTTTTTATTTTAATTATAAGAGTCGAAAAAATATAAAAAAATATATTAATAACCAGCATGTACCAGTCTTAGATAAAAAAAAAGAACTTATGGGATTATATTTGTCAATCCAGGCTCAGAATATTATGCGCACAGGAACAGTTGTAATTTTAGCTGGCGGTAAGGGCTTAAGGATGAAGAACTTAACAAAAGATACACCAAAACCATTGCTCAAAATTGCTGGCACACCAATAATTCATACTCAGATAACAAAAATGATTAATCAGGGGTTTAAGGATTTTATAATTTTGACTAATTATTTATCTAATAAAATATCTGATTATTTTAAAAATTTAAATTTAGATGCCGAGGTTCAGTGTATAAAAGAAAATAAATATCTTGGTACGGCTGGACCTTTGTCTTTATTAAAAAAATTAAATATCAGTCAAAGCTTTATATTAATAAATGGCGATATTATTACCAACCTAAACTTCAAGGAAGTTCTTAATTTTCATAACATTAATAGAAATGATTTAACAATATGCTTAAGAAAATATAATCATCAAATACCTTTTGGTGTGCTAAGTAAAAAATCTGGATTTAGATTTATTAATGAAAAGCCAATTGCTAGTTTTTTAATTAATTCTGGAATTTATATTATTAGTAAAAAAATTTTAAAAAGAATAAAAAATTCTCAGCATTTAGAAATGAATCATTTAATAAATAAACTTTTTAAAGAAAAATTAAATATTAAAAATTTTATAATTAATGATGAAGTTTGGGACGTGGGTGATAAATCTCAATATGAAAATATAAATAAATTATTTCAAAAATAATAAATACTTTAAATGATTAAAAATTATTTAGTTAAATATTGTAATAACTGTTTATCAATGTCTACAAGGCCTAGAATAAAATTTAATGATATTAACATCTGTAATGCTTGCAAATGGAGTGAAACAAAAAAAAAAATTGATTGGAATTTAAGAGAAGATGAACTTATTAAGTTATTAACAAAGCATAAGAATCGTAAAAATATATATGATTGTATAGTGCCAGTAAGCGGCGGGAAAGATGGATCATATGTAGCTTGGAATATAAAAAATAAATACAATATGAATCCGTTATGTGTTACCGTGAACCCTCATTTGCAGACTTACATTGGAAAAAGAAATATAGAAAATTTTGCAAAATCAGGATTTAATTTAATTTCCGTCGATCCGGACTATAAATCAATGCAGAAATTAAATAAAATTGGATTTTTTGAAATGGGGATGGGTTATTATGGTTGGCTCCTTTCAATATTTTCAGCAGTCATAAGAATTGCTACGGTATTTAAGATAGATTTAGTTTTTTATGCTGAGGATGGTGAAATTGAATATGGGGGTAGTAATGAAAATGAAAAAAATCATATTTTTAATGTAGATTATATAAAAAAAATCTATATCGAGGGCGGTTATCAAAAAATATTAAATATGGCTAATTTATCAGAAAATAATAAATTTTATTTTACATTTTCAGAGTCAGATCAAACTCAAAATTTAGAACTAACACATTGGTCTTATTTTGAAAATTGGGATCCTTACAGGAACTATCTTTTAGCAAAAGACAAGTGCGGTTTAGATGAAGAGGAAAAAAATAATATAGGAACCTTTACGAATTTTGCTCAAAATGACCAAAAATTATGTTCTTTGCACTATTATTTAATGTATTTAAAGTTTGGTTTTGGAAGAGCAAATCAAGATGCGTCCATAGAAATAAGAAGAGGAGCGATGTCTAGAGATCAGGCAATAAATCTCGTTAAATTATATGACGGTATTTATCCAGTTGAGCATATAAATGAATTTTTAGATTATTTTGAAATATCAAAAATAGATTTCGATAACAATCTTGATAAATGGGCTAACAAAGAATTATTTGTGAAAAATAATGATGGAATATGGATTCCAAAGTTTGAAGTTGGCACGTTATAATGCGGGTTTTGATATTAGATATAGGCATAGGCAATATTAAATCCCTGTTAAGCTGTCTTAATTTTTTAGGCGTTAATTCTCTAGTGTCTTCAAAAAAAGAAGATATGAAAATAAGTAGTCATATAATTTTACCAGGAGTTGGTTCGTATGATTCTTTTTTATTAAATTTAAAGAAAAGAAATTTAGCTAATGAAATTATTATCCAAGTTAAAGAATGTAAAAAACCATTTTTAGGAATTTGTGCTGGCATGCAAATCTTAGGAAACATTAGTTTAGAAGGTTCGGAAAAAGGACTGGGTTTAATAGACTCTGATGTTACTAACTTAAAGAATCCAATAGGGGCTTTATGTCAGAAAGTACCAAATGTAGGATTTAGAGAGATATATGGTTTTAATAAAATAGGAATATTTAAAAATATTTTAGATAATGCATTTTTTTATTTTACTCATTCATTTGCTTTTTCAAAAATAAGCGAAAATAATTTAAATTTAGCTTACACTAAGCATAATTTGCCATTTATATCAGCATTTCAAAAAAATAATTTATGTGGAGTACAGTTTCATCCAGAAAAAAGTCAGTCTAATGGTTTAAAAATTTTAAGCAATTTTTTAGAACTTAAATGAAAAGAATAATTTTTTCTTTATTATATGATAATGAATATTTTATACTTAGCAGAAATTTTAAGAGACAAAAAATAGGTGATTTAAATTGGTTGTTAAAAAATTATGATTTGCCAAAAGTTTCGCTGGGTTTAGATGAATTAATAATTATAAATGTTTCAAAGAATAAAGATATTAATAAATTTTCTAAAGTTATAGAAATCATATCTCAAAAAGTTTTAATACCTGTGGTTGGAGGGGGTGGTGTTAAATCAATAGAGGATGCTCATACTTTATTAAAGGCAGGTGCAGATAAAATATTATTAAATTCTTTATTTAACAATGATCCAGAAAAATGTTTAGAGATAGCAAATTATTTTGGCAAACAATTTATAGTAGCTTGTTTAGACTACAAAATAGTTGATGAAATAATATATGTTTATAAAAATGATGCTATGCAAAAATGTGCAGAAAAATTTTCAAGCATCATCAGAATTATAGAAAAATTTGGAGCTGGCGAAATAATTTTTCAATCAATCGATAGAGATGGCACTGGAAATGGCATGGATGTTAAGATAATTGAAGTACTAAATAGGTTAAACCTAAACTTACCTGTTATTTTAAAAGGTGGCATCGGTCAAAAAAAACATGCTTTTGAAGTTTTGAGAAATACAAATATAAATGCTATTTGCACTTCTAATATTCTAAATTTTATTGGTGAGACATTTATTGATATGAGAAAATATTTGATTTCCGAAAATATAAATTTAGCAAGTTGGTCTCAAAACGACATAAATATTTTAAGAAATAAATTTAACAACAATATTGATTTATGAAGGTTTTAATTGTTGGGTACGGTAGTTCCGGACAAAGATATTTTAAAATATTGAAAAAAAATTATCCTTTTTACGCTTTAAAAGTTTTTTCTTTTACAAAAAAAAATAAAAATTTTATAAAGCAATTTAAAGAAATTAAAAAATTTAATCCAGATCTAACAATCTTATGCAATGCTCCTTCCAAAAGAGTGTTAATATTTAAATATTTATCTAAGTTGAAAACCAAGGTTTTAATTGAAAAACCCATTGCATCAAATTTGAACGACTCTAAGAAGATTTATCGAATTGCAATTCAAAAAAAAATAATTACTGCAGTTGCCTACAATATGAGATTTTTATCTTCTCTTATTCTTTTTAAAAAGAAGTTAAAATGTATTGGCCAAATTAATTTTGTAAGGTGCGAAGTTGGACAGTATTTGCCTAATTGGAGAAAATTTATAAAATACGAAAATAGTGTGTCATCATTAAAAAAATTAGGCGGGGGGGTTATAAATGAATTATCCCATGAAATTGATTACTTACAATGGATTTTTGGAAAATTGCATTCTGTTTTTTGCGATTCGCAAAAAAGAAGCCAATTAAATATTAATGTAGAGGATACTGCCAATATTCTATTTTTGTTAAAAAACAAAACCCCAATTAATTTATCATTAGATTTTTGCAGAAGAGATAGAGTAAGACAGTGTTATGTATCTGGAAAAAAAACCAGTTTAAAATGGGATGGAATTCAAAATAAAGTTTATCTTTTTGATAAATCGATATCTAAATGGAAAGTTCTTGAATATTACAAGCAAAGTACAGAAAATACTGTTTTTTTGCAATTAAAAAAAATTCTTCTTATGAAGAAGGTAGATTATAAAAGTATAAAAAGCGCTTTAAGTATTGCATCAATAATTAAAAAAATAAAAATATCATCCAAAACTAAAAAATTTATCAAAATTATATGAAAAATATATATGTCCTAATTTGTGCCAGAGGTGGATCAAAAGGTATTAAAAATAAAAATTTACTGAAATTAAAAAATGAGTCTCTTGTTTCTTTAGCAATAAAATTGGGAAAAAAGACTAAGTTAATAAAAGATGTTTTTGTTTCAACAGACAGCAAGAAAATTGCTAGAGAAGCTTTAAAACATAAGGCTTTAGTTCCATTTTTACGTCCAACTTTTTTATCTAATGATCGGTCGCCTGAAATATTGGTATGGAAACATGCGTTAAATTTTTTAGAAAATAAATTGGATTTAAAAGTTGATTTCTTATTAATTCTTCCGGTCACTTCTCCATTAAGAAAATTAATTGATATAACGAATGTCATTAAAATCGCACTTAGAGAAGATTGTGATGTTGTATTTACTGGGTGTAAAAGTAATAGAAGTCCTTATTTCAATATGGTGAAAATTAGCAAAAATAAAAACATAAATTTAGTATGCAAAAGTAAACGTAATATTTTTTTTAGACAAGAAGCTCCTGCTATTTATGATCTTTGCACTGTAGCTTATGTTGTAAAAGCTAGTTTTTTAAAAAGAACTAATAATTTATATAAGGGAAAAACTAGAATGTTAGAGATTCCTAGACATAGAGCTGTAGATATAGACAATAAATTCGATTATAAAATTGCAAAATTTTTAAGTGAATAAATAAAAACTAATGGAAAACAAAACAATCGTTATTGCTGGAGCCGCTGGAAGAATAGGCTTGTCTTTAGCAAATTTTTTTTATAAGAAAAAATATAATCTCATTCTAGTAGACATTTCTAAAAAAAAAACTGGTTATTTATCTAAAATTTTTAATTCAGACAATCTTATGGTCTACAAAGCAGATTTAACGAATTCAAATCAAATAGACACTGTAATAAAAAATGGAATTAAAAGATTTAAAAAAATTGATGTGGCGATAAACTGCATTTATCCAAAAACTAGTGATTGGGGTAAAAAATTTGAAGATTTGAACCGGTCAAGTTTGAATAAAAATCTGATAACGCATCTTGGGGGAACTATTATCTTCTGTCAAAGATTCCTTAGAATTTTTAACAAAATGAATCAAGGTAATTTAATTTTGTTTTCATCAATTTACGGGTTGATTACTCCCAGATTTGAAATTTATAAAAATACGAAAATGAACTCGCCGTTAGAGTATTCAGCAATAAAGTCTTCAATAATATCTATAACAAAGTATTTGGCTAAGTATTATAAAAAAAAAAATATTAGAATAAATTGTATAAGTCCAGGAGGAATTAAAGATCCTAAACAAGACAAAAAATTTGTTAAAAATTATAATAAATTTTGTTCTTCAGTCGGTCTAATGAAATCTGATGATTTAGTATATTTAGTTGATTTTTTAATTTCAGATAATTCATCACTAATTAATGGACAAAATATTGTTATTGATGATGGATTTTCTTTATAAAAAAAATTTTTTTTTAACTTTTAATAAATTTATAATTCATAATTTAAAAGTTTTTAGATTTTCGAATTCAAAAATTATAAACCGAAAAAAAAGTGTTGTACTTATTGAGTTGGCAAGATTTCCTTCTTATATATTAAGTACAAGTTATTTTATTGAGTCATTAAGAAGAATCGTGGGAAGCGATTCTGTTAGTTTTTTTGGTTACTATCCAATTTTAATAAAAAGTATATTTTCATATATAAAAATATTTACATATATTTTAAATCCATTTAGTCATTTTAAATTATATAATTCTTTTGGTGTTAATAAACTATTGTTATTGAGATCTAACAAAGAATTAAGAATTTTAATTGAGAAAAGAAAAAGCAATATTATAAATAAAATTAAGTCAAAAAAAGATCTTATAAATTTAAGAATAAATAATATTTATATAGGCGATATTTTTTATGATAATTATTTAAGATTTAATTACAAATCAACAGTAGACGTTAGTTCTAAAAAATTTATTAAAGAGTTTTCCAATTATATAGATCTTTTCTTTATATGGGAAAATTTTTTTAAAAAAAATAAAGTAAATTATTTAATAGTAAGTCATTGCGTTTACAATTTAGCTATTCCTGTAAGAATAGGATTGTTCAGAGGCGTCAATTGTTATTTAGTAGGAATAACCAAATGTATTAAATTAGATAAAAGTGGTCCTTTTGATGGAACAGCAAAACAAAATAGAGAAATATTTGAGTATTCGAAAATATCAAAAAGTAAAATTTATAATATTACTAAAAAAAAATTAGATGAAAAAATTGATCCTAAATCTAATCATTATTCAGAAGCGAATTTAATTTCAAGAGTTAGAAAAAATAAAGTATTTCACAAAACCGAAACTAGTTACAAATTAATTAAGAATAACAAACCAAATGTCGTAATTTTTTCTCATTGTTACTATGATGCTCCACACAATAATGGAAGCTTTTTATTTTATGATTATTTTGAATGGATTTTATACTTAGGTGAATTGTCAAAAAAAACAGATTATAACTGGTATTTGAAACCACACCCTCATAATGTTAATAATAAATTAAATATTCAGCAAAATAATTTTTTTTTAAATAAATATTCTAATTTTAATTTAATTCCTTCAAATGTTAATAATTTTGATATTATTAATAGTAAAACTTTAGATTGCGGTCTAACAGTCACAGGTTCCGTTGCATATGAGTTAGCATTATATTCTATTCCAACAATACTTGCTGGCAAAAGTCTCTTCCACAAAGGGTATAATTTTTGTTCACAACCTAGAAATTTAGCAGAATATAAGAATCTTATTCTTAATATTAAAAATGTTAATACTATAAAAAAAATTAAGAAAAATGAAATATACGAATTTTATTACAGCACATATCTAACTAGTTGGCAGTTTTTAGATAATTATGAAATTTTAATGAAAGAATTAAATTTTTCATTAGAAAAATATCAGTTATTACATTACTGGATAAAAAATTTCAAAATTAAAAAACACAATAAACTAATTTTAGAATTAATTAATTTTATTAATTCAAAAAAATTAAAATTAGTTACTGAAAAATTAATATAATGGAATCTATTTTTATAAGAATAGGAGCAATATCCCCAATATTAGAGATTGAATTGGAAATTATGAAAAATAGATTAGCTGCTGGAGATGAAATTATAATTTACAAATGTAATGATAAAATTCCAACGTGCTTTTGGAATCATTCTAGAGTGCAAGAAGTCTGCAATATCTGTAAATTAAAATTTAATAACGGCATTACCATTACTGGTATCGAAAAAAAATCAACAATATTTGATATCGATTTACAAGATATATATTTACCAAATATAAATTTCCCAAAAAATATTTATGAGTTAAAAAACTTTAAATATAAAAAAATTAATTTTGGTATAGGAATATGTTCGTCTCTTATTTCAAAATATTCAGATCATATTTTACCAAAAGTTGACAGTCAGATTATTTTAAGGGAAACTACTTTAGCAATTAAACTTTTCTTATTTTTCCATAAAAAATGGAAAGAAAAAAAGCCAGACCAAGTATTTATATTTAACGGGAGGATTACTGAATACTATGTTATTAGAGAAGTTTGCAAACTACTTGGTATAACATATTATATTTATGAAAATTCATATTCAAAAAGCAAATATATTTTAGAAAAAAATATTTCAGTCCATGATTTTGGTGCAATAAAAACAAAAGTAAAATTACCGAATAATAAAAAAACTATAAACAAAATTAAGAATAGATATTTAATAAAGTCTAAAAACCATGAATCATTATCTAAATTCAATCATCGTCAGACTAACAAAATAATAAAGGGACTTTTACCAGAATGTTTTGATAAAAATAAAAGAAACATAGTTATTTTTAATTCTTCCATAGACGAATATGCAAGTCTTTTAGATTATAAAACTACAAAAATAAAAAAAAATACTATTTATAACCCTGATGATAATTACGGAATTTTCAAAATTATTAAAAGTTTTATTAAAAATAAAGATTTTTTTTTTTATTTAAGAGTTCATCCTCTGTTAATAGGAAAGGTCAATACTCAAATTTCTTATATAAAAAATATGAGGGGTAAATTTAAAAATTTAAAAATAATTATGCCGCATGAAAAAATAGATAGTTATAAATTGATGTTATCTTGCGAAAAAATTATAACTTTTGGATCTACAATAGGAGCGGAGGCTACATACTGGGGCAAGCCTTCTATACTATTAAATAGAGCTTTTTATGAGAAGGAAAAATGTGTTTATGAACCCAAAACTCACAGAGAAGTTGTAAAATTAATTCTTAGGAAAAATTTAAAGCCAAAACCACAAAAAAATACATTAAGATTTTTTTATTATATGAGTTTTTATGGTTTAAAATTTAGACATTTTATAAATAAAAATAATATATTGTTTTATAAAAATAAAAAAATATCAGTTAATAATTTTTTTATTATAACAAATGTTATTACTTATTGTTTATTTTACATACCTAAAAAATTTTTTAAAGATCCAAGATATTTTTTTAAGTTAATTTTTCAAAAAATTAAATATTACTATTTAATTATATTTGTATAAAGAAGTAGAATAATTTTTTTTATATTAAA
>Ga0114968_10001330_pt1 | contig 18958 bp, 15 predicted proteins | sample M_130807_EF_Meta_FD_87020 | JGI IMG/M metagenome (GOLD analysis project Ga0114968, IMG submission 87020) | Freshwater microbial communities from Lake Montjoie, Canada to study carbon cycling - M_130807_EF_MetaG | ecosystem: Environmental > Aquatic > Freshwater > Lake | place: Lake Montjoie...
ATTCGTTCACGAGGGTTTTGAAGGCGTTGTAAGTCGGGGCGCGGTAGTTTTGGGTTTGGACCATGAAGATGCCGAAGAGCTGGTTCGTGCGGTCGAGCCAGAACTGGGTGCCGTTCGCGCCGCCCCAGGCGTAGCCGCCTTCGCCATCGACGGCACCGCCGAGGCCGTATTTTTGGCCGAGATCGGGTTTGAGGTGGTTTTGGAACATGAGATCGACGCTCTCGGCCTTCAGCACACGCACGCCGTCGAGTTCGCCGCGATTCATCATCATGCGGCAGAAGCGCTCATAGTCCTCGGTGCTGGCGCATAGGCCCTGACCGCCGAGGAAGAGCGTGGGCTTTTCGGTGAGCTGGCTGGCCTCGCGTCCACGACGCAACACACCCGGTTGTGGCTGCGTGTAGATCTGGCAGATGCGGGCTGCGTTTTCAGGATGCACCCAGAAGTCGGTGCTGGTCATCTTCAGCGGGCCGAGGATGCGCTCCTGCAGGATGACATCGAGCGGCTGGCCCGCGACGGCTTCGATGTAGCGGCCCAGCACGTCGATGCTGTGGCCGTATTGCCAGCCGGTGCCGGGATGGAACTTTAGCGGTGCTTTCGCCAAGCCCTCTGAGAAATCCTTGAGCGTCGTTTTTGCGCCTCGGTTGGTGGTGGCGACGGGTGTGAAGGTCGCGCCTTCGTTGCCGGCCTTGCTGAGCGCCCCTTTCTGGATGTCACCGTAATACAGACCGCTGCTGTGGCTCATTAACATGCGCGGCGTGATGGCGAACTTCGCGGGCACGAGCTGGCCGTTTTCCAACACCTTCGGCTCGGCCCATTCGGGGCAGTGCTTGGAAATCGGCTCATCAAGCGTGAACAGGCCCGCGTCGAAGAGCGACATGGCACAGGCGGCGATTACCGGCTTCGTCATACTCTGAAGACGGAAGAGGGCGTCTTTCGCCAGCGGCTTTTGCGCCTCGATGTCCTGCCAGCCGAAGGCTTCGAAGTAGCCACGCTCGCCATTGTGATGGATGAGGCCGATGACACCGGAGATCTCCTTATTCGCCACCGCTTGCTGCATGGCGATGTCCAGCTTCGCGAGCACCTCGGGCTTCAATGCCGCCGCCGTGGCTTCCTCGCTGTGCGAGCGTGGTTTGAAATCCGATGCGGCAGCGGGAGCGGCTGTCGGTGGCGTGGTTGTTGTCTTCCCGCCAGCGGCCTTGATCTCCGCCGCTTCCTCACGCGAGAGCATCCCGTCGCCGTCCTTGTCGTGTTTCTTGAAGAAGAAGGGATAGGGAAACTCCTCCTGGGTGAGCTTGCCGTCGCCGTTTTTGTCGAGCTGCTGGAAGCGGTCAGGCGCGGCGGTTTGGGCGAGAGCGGATGACGCGATGATGCAGAGGAGGAAGAGGTGGGTTTTCACGGTCGTGTGAGTGTTGGATTTCAGTTCGCCGCCACCTTCGAACTGAGCGGCACGAAGTATTCAAAGTAGCCGAGCATCATTTCATCGACGGTCTGGCTGCCCCATTTGACGAGTTTCGTCGGGTCAGGGTTGGCTTTGTTGTCGGCGCTGTTGTCATACACAGCGGTGATGGTGAGGGTGCTGCCGCGTGGGATGAGCTTGGGCTGTTTGTAGTCGTAGCGGAGCTGCCAGTTGAAGTCGTAGCGGGGGATGTCGAGCAGCGTTTCGGTTTTGCCGTCGGCGTAGGTGACTTCGTATTTGAAGGCCTTGCCGCGAATGTGCATGTGGGCCATGTAGCTGGTAATGGGGATTTCGAAGGGCACGCGGCGAGTCGATGTCTCGACGTGGTGCGAGGCTCCGGGCGGGATGGCGATGCGGTTGTTCGCGAGGGCGAGGGTCTTCACTTCATACTGCGGCGCGGTCTTGGCAAAGACGAGGCCCATGCGCAGGCGTTCCTTCTTGGCCTTGCCGCTCGGGGTGTAGTGAATCTGGAAGCTGACACGCGCTCCGGCGGGGATTTTGCGGGCAAAGCCTTCGGGATAGACGCAGGAGCCGTTGCCGGGCACATAGACGGCCCAGTAACCACCCGCGCCTTCTTCGCGGTCGCGGGCATCGCTGCCTTTTTCATGCACCTGGACGATGACGTGATGCACCACGTCGCGCGCGCTGGGCAGGATCTCATACGCCGTGACCCATTGGTCCTTGGCGATGTCGGTATCGACGACATCGAAGGCGTAAGGCATGAAGCCGTCGGCCTTGATGTCGTAAGCGCGGCTCAGCGGGATGATGAGGTCGGGCGTGCCGATGCTCCACTCGGCGGGGTAAGTGCGTTTCGCGGGTGCCTCGGCCACATTGCCGAGTGGGCGGTCGCTGGACTCGAGCCAGGCGAAGAGGTCGGCCTTGTCACGAGCGGAGAGGGAGCAATCGTTGGCCCAAGGATTCGATGTGGCCTTTTCATCCAACGCAGCGAACCAAGGTGGCATGGTGCCTTCGGAAATAACGCGCTTGATGACCTTGGCGCGGTCTTTGACCTCCTCGATGTCATCCAACGCAAAGGGCGCGATGCCGCCATCGCGATGACAGGTGACGCAGTTCTGCTGAAGGATGCGGGCGACATCACGATGGTAGGTCACGGGCGAGGCGGCAAGCTTCGGTGCACTGCCGAGATCGAGTTCGCAGCCCGGTGCGGCGGTGGCGGCGATGTGCGGTGATTCGTTCTTCAAGAACGCAGCGAGGGCATCATGCAGGTAGCGATGCTTTGGCGCGTCGAGGTTGTAGTTGATGCCATACTGGTCGTCGAAGGCTCCGCGATAGACGAGCGTGCGCGTGGCATCGAGCAGGAAAACCTCCGTCGTTGTGCGAGCCTGGAGAGCGGCGGTGAGGGTCTTTTCTTTGTCGTGGATGTAGGCAGATGTGATGCCGTGCTCCGCGAACTGGGTTTTGATTTCATCCGCTGTCTCACTGGCAAAGGGGTTCACCAGCAGCATTGCGATGCCTTTGCCCGCGAGTTCCTTTTCCAGCTTCGCGATGCTGGGGATGTAGCGCTTGCTCACCGGACAGGTGGCGCTAGTCATGATGATGACGATGCCTTTGCTGGCCTTCAATTCGCTCAAGCGATGCGCCTTGCCCGCGAGGTCGGTGAACGGCGCATCCGCAATCATGCGCCCGATGCCGACATCGCCCGGCTTGAGAATCTCCGGGCCGCTGGTGACTTTCTTCATGTCCTCCGGCGAGATCGCAGGCGCTGCCGAAGGCATTCCGCGTCCACCACCCGCACCGCCGCGTGCCACGACCTTCTTCACCATCGCCAGCTCCTCTGCGTCGATCACACCATCGGCATTCGAGTCCACACGATTGAACCACGGCGCTCCAGCGGCTTCCTCGCGCGTGATCCTGCCATCCGCATTCACATCGAACTGCTTCACCATCGCGTCGATCTGGCTGACAGCGGGTGAAGGCGGCGGCGTGGTGCCCGGCGTGGGAGGCTGAGGCGTGGTGGACGGTGTTTTGCCGGACACTTGGTTGTATTCCGCCAGGGAGATCGCGCCGTCCTTGTCGAGATCGAAACGAGCAAAGGCCTGCGCGTTCGCCAGTTCATCAGTGGTCACTTTGCCATCACTGTTTTTGTCGTAACCGGAGAAAACTGCGTCGGCGGGAACGGTCGGTGCGGGTGTCACTCCGGGCGGTGGCTCACCTGGCGTCATCGGAGCGGCGGGCGTGGTCGGAGTCGTCGTTTTCGGCTTCGTGCCTCCTGCAACTTGCGTGTATTCCTCCAGCGTGATGCTGCCGTCCTTGTTCACGTCAAAGCGATCAAACGCCTGCTGGTTCGGCAGTTCGTCGGAGGTGACTTTGCCATCGCTGTTTTTGTCGAACTTCTGGAAGACACCGCTGCCAGACGATTGGGCTGAGGCGAAGGAAATGCCCGCGAGGGCGATGAAGAGAGTGATGGGCGTGTTCATTAATTGGCTGGAGGGTTGGAGTTCGCAGCGCGGCGGCTGACACGTTCTTGATTGGTCTGGCGGAGGGTTTCGCGCTGCTTGGGCGTGAGTTGCTTCCAAATGTCGAGGCCGTGGCGCTTGAAGGCATCCGTCACCTTTTGCGCGGACTCCCGCTGGATGGCGTTGAAGTCGGAGAGCAGGCGGTCATAGCTCGGCTTGAGTTGTGCCTGCTGCTCGGGTGTGGCTTCGATGCGGGAGAAATCCTGCGCCATGCGCTGCTCCAGCCAGCGCTCGGCCCATTCCTGGCTCTGCGTCCACGCGGGACGACCATGAGTCACGCGACTGGACACGGCGTAACCACACATGCTGCCCATCACGAACAAGGCGACAAGGCAGGAGACAACTTTGAAAACAGGTTTTGCATTCATGATCAGCGGGAGGTGATGAGTTGGGTTTCGAGCATGACATGAGCGATCACATCCGCGTCATCTGGCGGCTGCGCTTCTGGAGAAATGAGTATGAAGCACGCAATCGTGACCAAGGCCGCCACCGGGAGCGCTCCGAGTGCAAACGTCTCCCAAAGCGTCGGCGCACGTCCTTCGCGCAGCTTCGCCAGTACGCGCGTGGCGAGGCCAAGCGGCAGTTCATCCGCAGGTGGATCATCCTCAAGCCGCGTGGCGGCAGCGAGGCGATTCAGGAGCTTTTCAGGGTCGTTCATGGCAAGTGTGAGTTCGGTATTTCACAGATTCACATCCCGCTCACGGGCAGCGGTTACATCAGGGTGAAGATTTTTCTTCACCCTCCAGCCTTTGCAGCGCCGCGAGCAACTTCTTCCGCGCCCGAAATGCCCGCACCTTCACCACCATGCGGCTGATGCCCATCACCTGCGCGATCTCCTCCAGCGACTTCTCCTCCAGATGCAGCAGCGACAAAATCATGCGGTCATCTGCGCTCAACGTATCGAGCAGCTTGTGCATCAAAGACCGCGCCTCCCGCGTCTCGATGCCCGCCAGCGGTTCATCATCGCGCTGCGCATCGAGAAACGCCTGCTGCTCCCCCTCGCTCAAATCCGACCACCGCCACTCCGGCCTGCGCGACATCGCGCGCCAACGTTTGCGGCACACATTCATAGCAATTCGCGACACCCAATGCTCCAGCGGCGCTCCTTCAGCCTTCCATCTTGGCAGAGCCTCAAACACCCGCATAAACACCTCCTGCTCCAAATCCTCCCACTCCTCTACCCGCGCCCAATGCCTCCGAATGATCCCCGCGACACGCGGATGCAACTCCTCCATCACCCTCCGTGCCGTTGCCTCATCGCGCCTCTCCACCCAGGCGTATATGTCATCGCGGAGTGTGGGTGGCATCATGCTTTCGTAGGTCAAGACGTAACATCTGAAATCGGGAATGGTTGCATTGATATGAATGAGGGAAATCACGCCAACCGGACTTCCGGCTGTTCCATCGGGGAATGATGTAGGATGAGCCTAAGGATTGTCGTTGCGTGTCATCCACGGATGACAAAGTCACGACGGCTCCTTTTTGCATTGCTTCGCCCGCAGCCGCCGTTCCTAGCCAAGTGCTCGTCGTGCGCGAAAACTTTGGCCTTTAGCAGTTCGAGCGAACTGATCCATGCTAGTGCCTACAACTCGCCTGAAATTTCCCCTCATTTGACACTGAGGCCAAAGTCTATCCAAAAAAGGCCTCCAGTGGAGAGGTTTGAGTGACAATTCTTGCTCAACGCTGCAATAGTTTTAACATCCGCGCCTTATGAAACGCAACCGCCTCGGCCGCACTGGAATCGTCGTCACTGACATCTGCATGGGAACCATGACCTTTGGTCTGCAGGCCGACGAAAAAACCTCCTTTGCCATCATGGATCGCGCGCTCGACGCGGGCATCGATTTCTTCGACACCGCCGAGCTCTATCCGGTGCCGCCGAGTGCGGAGCTGTTTGGGGTGACTGAGCAGATCGTGGGCAAATGGCTCAAAGGGCAGACGCGAGGGGAGATCATCATCGCCTCCAAGGTCACCGGGCCTGGCCATGGGTGGTTCCGCCCGCCGGTGCGCAATGGCTTCACGGCCCTGGACCGCCGCCAGATCTTCCAGGCCTGCGAGGACAGCCTGCGCCGCCTGCAGACGGATTACATCGACCTTTATCAAACGCATTGGCCTGATCACGGGATGCAGCAGGAGGAGACGCTCGGTGCGTTGACGGATCTCATCGATCAAGGGAAGATCCGCGCGTGGGGCAGCAGCAATGAAACCTGCTGGGGGGTGATGAAAAATCTCTGGGAGGCCGAGAAGCACGGCCTCGCCCGCATGGCCACCGTGCAGAACAATTTCTCCCTCATCAACCGCCGCTGCGAGAGCGAGCTGGCCCAAGTCTGCCGCAAAGAAGGCGTAAGCCTCCTGCCCTACTCGCCCCTGGGCGGCGGGGTGCTGTGCGGCAAGTACAATGGCGGTGCCCTGCCCAAAGGCGCACGCTTCACCGACTACATTCAAAATGGCGGCCCACGCCAGAAAATGATGGCCGCGCGCTTCGTCAATGAACGCAGCCTGGAAACCACCGCGCGCCTGCAGGTCATCGCCGCCGATCTCGGTGTCAGCGTCACCGCGCTCGCCCTAGCCTGGAGCAAGCAGCATGACTTTGTGGCCTCGACCATCGTGGGTGCAACGACGGTGGCGCAGTTGAACGACAGCCTCGCGGCTGCGGATCTTTTGCTCAATGCGGAAACGCTGGGACGTATCAATGAGATCGATGCAGCGATTCCGTGCGCTATGACGGAGGATGGGCTGCGGAGGTTGTAGGTGCGCGAGCCAGAATGTGATTTGCTGCAAGTTGCCGAAATCCGCCGCCGGACCATTTACCGAAGCCTTTCTCATGAGGGGCGCAGGTTATTTTTGGAACCGCGAAAATGACATTGCACTGCGGGCAGTCATTTGATGGAATCGCCATGCTCGCTGCGTTCTCGCTCGACCCGTTCTTATTCATTCCCATCCCGACCCATGACTCAGACCACCTCCGGCAAAGCCGACATGAAACTCTTCTGGGCGTGCTTCATCGCCCTCGTCGCCACCTCGTTTGTGTTTGGGGTGCGCGCCAACACGATCGGGGAACTGCAAAACAGCTTCAACCTGTCCGAGTCGCAGAAGGGCGCGATCAATGGCGCGGGCATGTGGCCCTTCGCGCTGAGCATCATTTTTTTCAGCCTGATCATCGACCGCATCGGCTACAAGATGGTGGCGCTGTTTGCCGCAGCCTGCCACGTGGTCTCGCTCGTGCTCACGCTGCGCGCCTCGGGCTTTGAGGACTTTTACTGGAGCTCTCTGCTGGTGGCGGTGGCGAATGGCACGGTGGAGTCCTTCATCAATCCGGTGGTGGCCACGATCTTCAGCAAGAACAAGTCGAAGTGGTTGAACATCCTGCACGCCGGCTGGCCCGCAGGCATGGCGCTGGGTGCCCTCTTCTGCGCGCTGCTGCCGGAGACCAAGCTGTTCTTCCATGCCGTATGGCAGTTCCGCTTTGCGCTGTGCTTCATCCCCGTGGTGCTGTATGCGCTGCTGATCCTGCCGCGCACCTTCCCGGTAAACGAGCGCGTCGCCGCCGGTGTGAGCTACCGCGATATGCTCAAGGAAGTGGGTGCCGTGGGCTCCTTTATTATCGGCTCGCTGGTTTACTGCGCGGTCGCGCAGATGATCGGCTTTGAAGCCTCCTTGCGTGACTCACTCATCGCCGGACTGGTTCTAGGAGCAGCCACTGGCTTTTACACCCAGTCACTGGGCAACTGGCTCTTCATCGTCGTTCTCATCACCATCGGGCCGCTCGCCACCACCGAACTCGGCACCGATGGCTGGATGCCGGAACTGCTCAAGCTCAGCGGGCCGGATTTCCCGAACTTCGCCACGTGGATCTTTGTGTATGTCTCCGTCATCATGACGGTGCTGCGCTTCTACGCCGGACCCATCGTGCACAAAGTGTCCCCCATTGGCCTGCTGGTCATCAGCGCGGCCATTGCCATCGCGGGTCTGATCTTCCTCTCCCATGCCACCGGCTGGGTCATCCTGGCGGCAGCGACGGTGTATGCGCTGGGCAAGACCTTCCTGTGGAGCACCACGCTGGGCCTCACCGCCGAGCAGTTCCCCAAAGGCGGCGCACTGACCCTAAACGGCGTCTCCGCTGTGGGCGTGCTCTTCCTGGGCGTGCTAGGCAGCCCCTACATCGGCCACAAGCAAGACCACGACATGGATCAGCGCCTCTCCGCCACCGAGCACAGCGCGCTCTACGCGCAGATCAAAGGCGAGCCCAAACCCGGCATCTTTGGCAGCGCGCCGACCCTCAACCAGGAAAAAATCCAGGCCCTCCCTGCCCCGCAGCATCAGGAACTCGAAACCGTGCAGGCCGCCAGCAAACGCAGCGTCTTCACCACCATCGCCATCCTGCCCAGCTTCATGCTGGCCTGCTATCTTGGCATGTTCTTCTGGTTCAAGGGCAGAGGTGGATACAAACCGGTCGTCATTTCCGAAGGAGACGTAGGCCTGGCCCATTAACCCGCTGATTTTGCGGACCTTTCCGCTGCGCATTCTGACGACTTCTCAGTCTTGAGAACATTTTTTCCTTGTCGCCCAGAGGCGTGGCACCTAAAACACGCCCGTTCCCGACAACCATCCCTCCAACCAACACACACTCCACTCCCTCCTCTATGAGCGAAAACAATCGAATGAGACTTCTCTGGGCCGGCTTCATGGCCATTCTCGCGGCCGGCGTCGGCTTCGCCATCCGCGGCGGCATCTTTGACAACTGGGCCAAGGAATTCGGCTTCACCAGCGCACAGCTTGGGGCCATTGGAGGCATGGGCTTTAATGGCTTTTGCTTCGGCATCATCCTCGGCGGTGTCGTGGTGGACAAGATCGGCTACGGCAAGCTCGTCGTGGTGGCCTTCCTCCTGCACATCGTCTCCGCACTGATTACCTTCACCGCCAGCGGCAGCAGTGCCTTCATGGTGCTCTCGCTTGGCATGTTCATCTTCGCTTTCGCTAACGGCGCTCTGGAAGCTGTGGCCAATCCGCTCGTCGCCACCCTGTTCCCGGAAAACCGCACGCACTACCTCAACATCCTGCACGCCTCCTGGCCTGCCGGGATGGTGATCGGTGTGATCATCGGCTGGTTCCTTGACGACCAAATGAAGATCGACTGGCGCATCCAGCTCGCGCTCTACCTCATCCCAACCGTCATCTACGGCCTCATGTTCATGGGCCAGAAGTTCCCGCAATCCGCTGCTGCGGCCAAGGGCGTCAGCTTCGGCAATATGCTCAAGGATGTCGGCATCCTCGGCGGTGCCGTGGCCTGCTTCCTCCTCTCCTTCTTTGCCGAGGGCTTCTTCAAGGACGTGCTTAGCGTTGACCCGGCACTGGCCAAAAACCTCGGCTACGCCACTGGTGGCATCGTGCTGATTGCCGTGGGTGTGCTCACCAAGTTTTCGCTCGGTTCGCTCGTGCTCTTCGTCCTGTTCGTCACCCACGCCCTCGTCGGTGCTGTGGAGCTCGGCACAGACGGCTGGATCCAGAACATCACTGGCAACCTGTTCACCCCAGAACAGGGCAAGGCCCTCTTCCTCTGGACCTCCGCCATCATGTTCGGCCTGCGCTTCTGCGCTCATTGGATCGAGAAAACACTCAAGCTCTCCCCCGTCGGTCTGCTTTGCGTCTGCGCCGCGCTCGCTTGCGGCGGTCTCACACTGGCAGCCGGTATGAACACCTTCACTACCGCGCTCATCGCCCTCGGCATCTATGCCTTTGGCAAGACCTTCTTCTGGCCCACGATGCTCGCTGTCGCCTCTGATCGCTTCCCGCGCACGGGTGCTGTGGCCATCTCCATCATGGGTGGCATCGGCATGCTCTCCGCCGGTATCATCGGTGGCCCTGGCCTTGGCTACACCAAGGACCGCTTCGCTGGCGAGTCCCTGAAGGCCTCCAACCCAGCTCTCTACGAAACCTACAAGGCTGCCGCTCCCAGCAAGTTCCTCAATCTGGAAGCAACCGCAGCTGTCGGTCTCGATGGCAAGAAGCTCTCCGAAGCCAAGGAAGCCAAGGAGAAGACTCCAGATCAACTCGCTGTCGTGGCTGCCGACCAGCAGGGCGACCGCAAGACCCTGAAGTTTGACTCCTACATCCCTGGCACCATGGCGGTCATCTACCTGCTCCTGCTGCTCTACTTCAAGTCCATCGGTGGTTACAAGCCCTTGACCATCGACGAAGAGCTGGCTGGCGAAAAAGCCTGATCCCCATTATCCAACACTCCCACTGCGGCGTCCCCTCACCGGGACGCCGTTTTTATTTCCCGCCTTGCGTCGCGTCATTCATTCGACATTCGTATTTCCCACCATGCCCACCTACGTTTACGAAACCATCCCCCAGTTTGAAGGCGAGCCCACCAAGCGCTTCGAAATCCGCCAGAGCATGAAGGATTCCGCACTCACGCAGCATCCCGACAGCGGCCAACCCGTACGCCGTGTGCCGATTGGCGGCACTGGCCTGATGGGCAGCAGCAGCGGTGGTGCCCAATCATCCAGCAGTGGCGGCTCCTGCGGCACTGGGTGTGGCTGCCATTGATGGCGGCCTACGGAATACGCAGAAGACACGGAATTCAGAAACTCCGGTCATTCCGTCTGTTCCGTGTCTTCCGTAGGCAATGACTGATCGGAATTCGCTTCCTCACTCGGCGTCACGGCGGCTTTCCTCACTAAGCGCGCCGCATAAAACCCATCAAATGCCCCCGTTTCCGGCGTGCGATGGAGTTCCTCTTCCAGGGTCCATTCCTCAACGTGTTTGGCCAGGAAAGCCTGCACCTGCCGTTCATTTTCACTCGGCAGGATGCTGCAGGTGGCATAGACCAGCTTGCCGCCGGGAGCGACCATGCGGCTGTAGCTTTCGAGAATCTCGGCCTGGAGGGCGATGAGCCGGTCGATCTCGGCATCGCTCAGTTTCCACTTCGCATCCGGGTTGCGGCGCAGCACGCCCATGCCGGAGCATGGCACATCAAGCAGCACACGATCCGCCTTCTGCGTGAGGCGCTTCACTGTCTTCGAGCCTTCGATCTCCCGCGCTTCGATGATGTCCACCCCGGCGCGTGAGGCGCGCTTGCGCAGCTCGGCCAGCTTCCACGCATGCACGTCCAGTGCGAGAAGGCGGCCCTTGTTGCGCATAATCGCCGCGAGGTGCAGCGCCTTGCCACCGCCACCGGCACAGGCATCGATCACCTGCATGCCGGGCTCCGGCTGCAAAAATGGCGCGATGAGCTGAGAAGCCGCATCCTGCACCTCAAACAATCCGGCTTTGTAGGAGTCGGTGCCAAACAAATTGGCCCGCTGCTTCAGGCGCAGCGCGCTGGGCACCTGATCCACCGCTTCGGTTTCGTAGCCTTCCTGGCCCAGCCGCTCGCGCAGGGCACGGCGGTCGTTTTTGAGCGTGTTCACGCGCATGAACACATCCGCCGGCAGATTCAGCGACTCGCGCAGCGCTGGCCATGCAACGCCGAGTTCGCGGCTGCCACGTGCTTCCAGCCAGTCTGGAATCGCCGCACGGATAGCAGGAGATGTGCCCGCTTTGGCACGTTTCTGCACATCCTCCGGCTTCACCTCGGGCGCGGTTTCATCCTGGGGCAGATCACGGCCATTGGTTATCCAGTAGGCAGCCCACACGCGCCACAGACGCTCAGGAGTGATGTTCTCCGGCTGCGTGTGCTCCTCGTCCGGCAGTCCGGCCAGATACCAGAACCAGCGCCACCAGCGCACGCATTCATAGATCGACTCCGCAAAGATGCGCCGGTCCCGGCTGCCCCATTTGCGGTGCCGTTTGAAGGTGAACTCGATCACCTTGTCCGCATACCGTTTGCCTACAAACACCTCTCCGAGTGAGAGGATGATTTCGTCGAGCAGGTGGGGCGGGAGTTTCATGGGACAGGAGACATGGCGCAGGCGTATCCCCTTCACAACTGCTGCTACCAAGAAATCACTGGCCCCAGCGTGGAAGCAGATTACTCTCAGCCACCCCCAAAGACATGCCCACCGAGTTCGATATTCAATACGCCCTGGAGAACACCCAGGTGCTCCATGAGCCGGACCGCCGCATCGACACCTTTGGGAGCACCCATTTCGAGTTTCAGATCGTCACCGAACTCATGGACACCGTCGGTGCCGTGCGCGTGCGTGAAGGCCGCATCGAGGCCGAGAAGCCGCTCATCCTCCGCCCGGAACTGTCCGGCCAGTTTGACTTCGAAGGCTTCGGCCCCGAGGTGGCAGGGTTTGGCGAATTCCTGCGGGACAACCTTCACAAGCTGGCCATCCTCAAATACGGCTTCAAATTCCGCAAAGGCGACATCAGCGAGCAGATCATCCATGAATCCATGGAAGAAGTCTGCGGCAAGCTGCTCAGCGACATTCGCACCTCCGGCAATCCCATGCGCGCCGTAATTCAAGGCGTGGACGACACCTGGGAAATCTGCCTGCTGAAGTTCACCGTCGAGATGATCGAGAAGTCCCAGAACATCAACCTCTTCGACTTCAAACGTCGCGGCCTGCTGGGCTGAGCGACTGTTTGTTGGTTCACGCAATGGCCAAGACCCAGATCAAACTGCTGATTTTTCTCATCACCGTGGGCCTGGTGGCGGGCACCCTGGCGATGGGCTATTGGGTTTACATGAACATCCTGCTCAAGGAGAGCCAGGTGGAGCATGACATCGCCTCCATGAAAGCCAAGGACCGCCCGCGCATTGATCCCGGCATCCGTCGCTTCGAGGCCGCCATCGAACTCATCCATCAAGGCAAAATCGACGAAGGCCGCGATGCGCTCGACAAACTGCGCCTGCAGTTCCCCGACTCCAACACCTGTGCGGAGGCCATGCGCATCATTGGTGAGATCAACATGGACCAGCTCTTCTCCGCGAACTCCACCGCCGGCAAGAAAGACTACATCGTGCAGCCGGGCGATTCGCTCAATCTCATCGCCACCAAGCAGTCCACCACCGTGGACTCCATCATCCGCGCCAGCGGCCTGATGAGCTTCAATCTCCAGCCCGGTGACCACCTCACCATCATCCCGATGGACTTCAATCTCGGCGTCAGCGTCGCGAAAAAGCAGGTCATGCTGCTGCGTAAAGTCGGTGACAAGGAATACCCCTTCAAAGTCTATGAGGCCAAAGACATCCGCCTCCCACCCGGCATGCGCCTGCCCGTGGAAATGACGCTTGCGGGAAAAAACGCCATCTACGATGGCAAGCCCGTGCTCTCCACCGACCCCAACTATGCCGATGCGGAAAAATGGATTGCCGGCACCAAATCTGGCGTCAGCCTCCGCACCCCGCCCGTGGCCCGCGCCCTGCCCGTGGAGGAGCCGCCGAAGTCTCCTGCTCCGAAAAAATCGAACGCTTCTGCCGCCCCCCCCGCCGCCATGCCAGCACCCGCTCCTGCACCCACGGCGGAAACCGGCATCTTCCTCGCCCGCGAAGACATCGAAGAACTCTTTGCGCTCGTCCGCAAAGGGTCAACTTTGCGGCTCGTGAGATAATCTCTCCCACCCCTTTCCCTATCGACCGCCATGAAACAAGTTTTGGAATTCGAAAAGCCCATCGTCAAAATCCGCGAAGAAATCGAGGAGGCCAAAAAGAAGCTCGCCGCCAAGCCCAGCGACAAGCTCGCCCAGCAGATCGCCGATCTCGAAGCCAAGTCTGAGACCCTGCAGCGCGACATCCACGCCAATCTCTCCCCCTGGCAGCGCGTGCAGATCTCCCGCCATATCGCCCGGCCCTTCATGCTCGACTACGTGAAGCACATTTGTGATGAGTTTGTCGAACTGCATGGCGACCGCCACATCGGTGACGACAACGCCATGCCCGCCGGCTTCGCCACCATCGGCGGTCAGCGCGTGGCCATCCTCGGCCACCAGAAAGGCCGCGACACAAAGGAGAACCTCCTGCGCAACTTCGGCAGCGCCCATCCTGAAGGCTATCGCAAAGCCCTCCGCCTCATGCGCATGGCTGAGAAATTCAGCCTCCCCATCATCACGCTCATCGACACCCCCGGTGCCTTCCCCGGCATCGGTGCGGAAGAGCGTAACATCGCAGAAGCCATCGCCTTCAACCTGCGCGAGATGATGACCCTGCGCACGCCCGTCATCGCCACCGTCATCGGTGAAGGCGGCAGCGGTGGCGCCCTCGGCATTGGCATCGCCGACCGCGTGCTCATGATGGAGAACGCCTACTACTCCGTCATCAGCCCCGAAGGCTGCGCCGCCATTCTCTGGAAGCACCGCGAACACGCCCCAGAAGCAGCCTCCGCGCTCAAGCTCAGCGCCCAGGATCTCTCCAAGCTCGGCGTCATCGACGGCATCGTCCCCGAACCACTCGGTGGCGCGCACAACGACCACTTCGCCGCAGCGAACTCGCTCAAAGACGCCCTGCTCGCCACACTCAAAGAACTCGGTGCCATTCCAACCGCCCAGCTCCTGGAACAGCGCTATCAGAAGTTCCGTGCCCTAGGTCAGTTCACGGAAGGCTGATGTCCGGCCCGCCGGTTGCGCCCTTCCCCTGCAAGTTTATTCACCACGACGGCGGAGTCATGTTTTAAGTCCGCGCCGCCGGATACCGATGCCTCCATCACGACCTACTGGGTGGCTTGTGATAACATCGACGTTTACTCCTGGAAGGATGCAGATAAGGAGGTCTTTGGTGTAGGCAATCCCAACAAGCTTCAAGTCGCGCCAGCGGTGGGCTTTGCAGGCAAAGCCATGGACGTTAATCGCGCCACCGAGGACCCCCGTGCCAGGGTGATCTGGGTCGTGGGGCGCGACGAAGCATATTTTCAAGAACGCAATGGCAGCCAGATGCATTGCATTGCCCACGAACTCGGTCATGCTCTCGGAAACATCACCCACACGATCGAAAAATATGACGTCGGTCCGCCGGCTCCGACCGACCCAGGGGGTAACGGGCCTTGGTCTGGCCATTCTTATTTAAGTGACAACAACAAGCGTCTTATGACCGGAATGTCAGGTCCCAAACGCAAGAGCGGACCGAAACTTCTCAACAAACTCGAACGAGACAAGATCAGTATATTCAAAAATTATAAAAACTTAGACTGAACGGCCTCATCATATGAAAAAATTTACTCTATTGCTGCTATTCATTGCTCTTTCTGTTGCTGCAGAATCCAATACATCAGTAGTTCATGACGACGGATGGCGGGCACAGGAACTGAGTCGCGCTAGGCCGTTCATTAAACAGCATGATTTCACTCCAATGGACGTCGCTTATGCGGCCAAGGACATCAAGCTGCTCTGGCATTATTACATTGGCAGTTACGAGTTTAATTTTCATCTTTCTGAAAGAATCACAGCAGAGCGACTGAAAAACGCGCGTCCTGATCGACTGGAAGGAATGAAGCTTGCTTTTGAACGATCACATCACGCAGGTCGTTACCTTCGACAAATTCCAGGCCATGCCCGTCTGCTGGGAGACCTGATCGAAGAAACAATATACGGGCGTGCAGGGGGAGTGAGCATGCGAGAGACTTACATGGAATGTTTGTGGCGGCTCGGGCAGGAGGGCAGTGACGAATGTATCGAGCAGCTAGGACGCTTTCTATTTGACCAGCGCGATCCGGGCTTCCGCCCCTATGATCCGGCAACTCCCAGGGGCCTTTATGACACACGCGGAGTGCCTAACACAGTGCAGAGTGATGCCATCGGCTCAATGCGCGCAGTCGTCCGAGTCAGGTTTCCCGTTGGCGCATCCTGGGTGGATGAACGAAAGCTGCCACTCCCAGGATACGAGGCCAAAGTACTGAACTGGTGGCTGACAAGTGAGGAAGCCGCGCCCTACCGGCGCAGTCTGGCAGCCACCGGGGTGGTGCTGCCGCCTGGCTATCCGCCTATGAAAGAGCTGGAAGGCACCCAGACGTCCATTGCGCCACCGCTGAAGAATCCGCCGTATCCTGATGAGGAGGCAAAGCCGGTGGAGCAAGCGAAGCCGTGATGCGCAACGTGGATGTTTTGACACTTTACACAGCGCCCGCTGCTGCGAAAGCTGGCGACCTATGAAATGGATCATCCGCATTGTCATCGTTCTCGTGCTTCTCGTTGCAGGCCTCCTGTGGTTTGGCTGGTCACAGCTCGGCAATCTGGTCAAGTTTGGCATTGAGCAGGGCACACCGCCGGTGGTGCAGACCAGTGTGACGGTCCAGCATGTGTCGCTCTCGCCCTTCTCCGGCACCGGCGTTGTGGAAGGTTTCCAGATCGGCAATCCCAAAGGCTTCACCGGACCGTATGCCGTGCGCATTGGCCGCACGGAGGTGGCGGTGGACACCAGCAGCGTCAGCGCAGACAAGGTTGTTATTAAGCACATCCGCATTACCGACCCTGAGATCAATCTCGAAGCCGGGCTCGGTGGCACCAATCTCAAGCACATCGCCGACAACGCGAGGAACTTCGCCTCCCAGCAGACGGCCGCCGCTGGCAACAGCGCCCCCAGTGCAGCCGCGCCACCGCCAGCAGCAGACGGCAAGCCGCAGAAATCCGTCAAACTCCAGGTGAATGAACTCACCATCACCGGGGCCAAACTGAGCGCCAGCGCGGCAGGCATTGTCCCGGGCGCAGACGCGAAGGTGACGCTGCCGGACATCCACCTCACCAATCTCGGCTCCGGCGGTGCTGGCATCACTCCGGCCGAGCTGACCGCCATGGTCCTCCGTCAGGTCAACACGGAAGCCGCCAAAGCCAGTGCCAGCGGCGCCCTGAAAAACCTGCTCAAAGGCGGTGAAGCCAAGCTCAACCCCGGCGGCCTCAAAGGCCTGCTGGGGAAATAGCCAGCCACAGGTTTTCACGCTTCCATCAGCCGCAGCGCGGACTCGCCCGCGACATCGTTAGTCCGGCGATACCAAGCTCCCCGGTGCAGGGTACCTGCATGTGAGTGTCATGGGCCACCATGCCCATTGGAGACCGAGGTGTGCGGCAATCGGGTCCTTTAGGTCGTTTTCCAACCACGCTGATGCCGAATGGGACCATTTTTGTCCATTCCTAACTTCTTTGAATCCCCCCACGTGACAATGAAAACGCGGATGTTTGATTGGCTTTCAGCCTATCACCACCCATGCGCCGATTCTCCCTCCCGCTCCTACTCGTCTTCTCCACCGCCAGCTTCTCAGCCGAGATAGGGGAAGAGAAAAAGAATAAGGTCAAACAGGCCGCCGATCTCCCAGCGGTGGTGATCACCGCCACGCGCAGCGCAAAGCCGCTTTCCCAGGTGCCTGCGGCGGTGAAGACGCTGGACAAGAAGCAAATGGAGGAGCGGCTCACACGCACCTTTCCCGAGGCGCTGCGGGAAACTCCGGGTGTGGCGATTCAGAAGACCTCCAACGGCCAGGGCTCGCCCTTCATCCGCGGTTTCACCGGCTTCCGCAACCTGATGATGATCGACGGCATCCGCTTCAACAACTCCACCTTCCGTGAGGGGCCGAACCAGTACTGGAATACGATCGACCAGCAGGCTCTCAGCCGCGTGGAGGTGCTGCCTTCGCAAGGCGGCACGCTCTACGGCAGCGACGCCATCGGTGGCACGGTAAACGCCTTCACGAAGGACTCCGGCTATCTCAGCGAGGCGGAGGGTGGCTTCTTCACCCATGGTCTCGCCAGCCATCGCTACTCCACCGCAGAGCACAGCAACGTCGAGCATCTCGAAACCAGCATCGGGGAAGGCCAGAGGTGGGGCCTGCATGCCGGTGTCACGCTGAGCCAGTTTGGTGATGTCACGGATGGCAACGGACGGCGGCAGCCACATACCGGCTACGACCAGTGGGCTTTCAATGTGCGGCTTGATGTGGCGCTGGATGACCAATGGACCTTCACCGCCGTGCATCAGCAGGTACGCCAGAACGATGTGTGGCGCACGCACGCCACCACCTCAGGCGTCTCGTTTGCCGGAACCGCCATCGGCACCGACCGCATCCGTCTGTTCGACCAGGAGCGCAGTCTGTCCTATGTCCGCCTTGCTGGCAACGATCTCAACGGCTTCATCGACGCCGCCAGCCTCACCATCTCCCTGCAAACTGCGGGCGAAGAGCAGTTTCGCGTCACCGGTGGTGGTGCCACCACCTTTCAGGACGTTGACGTGAGCACACTCGGCGTGAATCTCCAGTTCGAAAGCCTCTCCCCCATTGGCAAGCTCGTCTATGGTATCGACTACTACCACGACTGGCTCGAAACCGACGGTGCCAACAACTTCGCCGGCTCCGTCGCGGACGATTCCAGCTACGACCTGCTGGGCATCTTCCTCCAAGATGAGATCAACCTAGGAGACCGCGTCCACTTCTTCCTTGGCGGACGGTTCACCCACGTCCGGGCAGATGCAGGCAAGTTTCAGGCCCGCGATCAAACGACAGGTGCGGTGATTGGCATGGGAAGTTTTTCGGACGAATACCAAAACTTCTCCGCGAGCGCACGCGTCAGCGTTGATCTCGACGACCAGGATCATTACCAGCTCTATGGTGGCGTTTCTCAGGCTTTCCGAGCCCCCAATATGTCAGACCTGACACGCGACGACTTTTCCCAGGGTAATGTTTTCGAAATTCCGTCCCCGGGACTGTCCCCCGAGACCTACTTGACGCTCGAAGTCGGCCTGAAGGCACAAACCGAATCGCTCACCGCCAGCCTTGGCTACTTTCACACACGGATCGAAGACATGATCGTCCGTCGAGTCATCACGGCAGGCCCTCCGGTCACTGTCTCCAAAGCTAACGGCGGAGACGGCTACATGCAGGGCGTTGAATTCTCCGCCCGCTGGCAGGTTGATCCACACTGGAGTCTGTTTGGGCATATCGCCTGGGTTGAAGGCGCGGCGGATCAGTTCATCGGCAATACCACGCAGAAACGCCGCGAACCCCTGGGCAAAATCGCTCCTCTTGTCGGCTCGGCCGGTGTGAGGTGGCAGACGACGGACAGTCGCTTCTGGACCGAGTTCGTCTGTCTCACTTACGGTGAGGCTGGTCGTCTCAATACTGCCGACATGGCCGACACCCAGCGCATCCCCCCCAACGGC
>Ga0114968_10001332_pt1 | contig 18957 bp, 10 predicted proteins | sample M_130807_EF_Meta_FD_87020 | JGI IMG/M metagenome (GOLD analysis project Ga0114968, IMG submission 87020) | Freshwater microbial communities from Lake Montjoie, Canada to study carbon cycling - M_130807_EF_MetaG | ecosystem: Environmental > Aquatic > Freshwater > Lake | place: Lake Montjoie...
GCGTCTGCCGTCACGGTGCCAGCGCCTGCGTCGGCCTCTTCGCCGCAAACGCAAGCGCCGGCGAAGGTGCAGGCTACGCCGCGAGTTGGGTCACAAGCGCAAGCGCAGACACAAGCACAAACACTGTCACAAACGTCGGCATCCATTGCCGCCGTGCCTGTGGTGTGCCCAGCTGAAGATTGGCCGCTTTGGACTGAGTTTCTAAAGTTCTTTGTGACCTCTGATGGGCGTGTGATTTATTCTTTTCCGCCCAAGGCAGACAGTGTGTCTGAAGGGCAATCGTATGCAATGTTTTTTGCCTTAATCGCAAACGACCCGGTCAATTTTGAAAAAATTTGGCGCTGGACTGTGCGCAACATGTTTGCCAATGATTTAGACACGCGCTTACCCGCCTGGCTGTGGGGTCAAGCCGAGGACGGCAGCTGGAAAGTGCTAGATGCGCACTCGGCGTCAGACTCGGATACTTGGATTGCTTATCTTTTGCTCGAGGCTGGACGACTTTGGCAGCGACCCGAGTACACAGCTGAAGGCAATAAGGTGTTGGCCACCATTGAAAAATATTTGATTCTTGATTTGCCAAATTTCGGCAAAATGTTGTCTTCTGGGCGGGTGAGTTTTGTCGAGCCAGACAACTTATGGCGCTTGAATCCAAGCTATTTGCCGATCCCACTGTTGCGCCGTTTCGCAGAGCTCCGGCCCAACGGCCCTTGGACTGAAATTGCACTAAACACGCCCAAGCTACTCAAGGCGACGAGCCCAAAGGGCTTTGCCGCAGACTGGGTCAGTTACGTGCGTCCACCTGAGGGGCGGGCACACTTTGGAATCGACGAACTCGGGGCGGATCGCGGTAGCTACGATGCGATTCGCGTGTACCTTTGGGCTGGGATGACTTCCAAAGAGGACCCCTTAGCGGCAGAAGTACTCAAAGCAATCCCAGGGATGCTGGCGTACATCCGTGCAAACAGGCAGCCTCCAGAGAATGTGCTGGTGACGACCGGCACGGTCAGTGGTCAAGCGCCTTTTGGGTTTTCAGCCGCCGTGCTGCCGTATTTAAAAGCTTTGGGTGGCACGCAGCTTTTTGAAGAACAAGCACAGCGCGCACGCAGAATGCAAGTCGCGAGTGCAAGCGACCGAATAATGTTTCCGGTGCGGCCTCCTTATTACGATTACGCCTTAAGCCTCTTTGCCTTTGGGTGGACAGAAGTCCGATACCAGTTCTTAAAGAACGGACAAGCAAAATTTCATTGGGAAAAATCATGCTCTTACGCCGCAGCACGTTAGCTTTAGGTCTTTTGCTTGCCTTTGGCCCGCAGGCTGGTTTCGCGCAGAATGCTGCGCAAAAGGTTTTGCTCGAACAGGCGCTGTATTGGAAGTCGAAAGGTAATGGCGAGCGTGCCGCCGAAGCCTGGAAGAAGCTTTTGATTATTAATCCGTCTGATGCACGTGCGCTTTATGGTTTAGCGATGGTCGAGTTGGACTCGAATCGACTTGAGGCCGCGCAAGCCTACGTCGACAAAGTTAAGCAGGTGGATACTTCGGGGCGCTATGTCACGATGTTGCAACAGGATTTGAGTTTACGCGCGCCTGCGAATGAAAAATTGCTTTATGAAGCCAGATTACTGCAAGAAAGTGGCAAGGCGGATCAAGCCGTAGCCATTTATAAAAAGATATTCGCGGGTAAAGAACCTGTTGGTGACATCGCGCTCGAGTATTACAACTTTTTAGGGTACTCGACCGATGGCTTCGAGCCGTCGAGGCGTGGCCTTGAGCGGTTGGCAAAAGAGTCGCCCGATGACCCGCAAATTTCGTTGGCAATCGCGAAATTGTTATCCCGAACCGGAGAAACGCGCACGACGGCTATTGAGCAACTTGCACGCTTGTCGACGATTCCAAGTGTACAAAGTGAGGCGAATGAATTCTGGCGTAAGTCGTTGGTCTGGCTTGAGCAGCCACGCGCGGTTGATGTGCCTCTTTATGATGCTTACCTGAAGACGCATCCTGAAGATGTCGAAATCCGAAAAATGCGCGACGAAGCGACTAAGCGTGTCGAGGTCGCAACGGGCGCCTCGGCCAGCCCAGTCGTGGCGGCTGGCTTTACAGCGCTTGAACGCGGTGACCGCGCGGTCGCCGAAACTGAATTCGCAAAACGCTTAAAAGAGAGCCCAAATGATGCGGATGCCTTAGGGGGGCTGGGCATTATTCGACTACAACAGAACAAGCTTGATGAAGCCCAACAACTCCTGGGACGCGCGGTTGCGCAGCCAGGAGGCCAAACTTGGGGCACGGCGCTCGGCAATGTTCGCTATCTTCAGTTAGTCGAACAGGCCAACTCAGCGCAGCGCGATGGCGACACAGCCCGCGCCCGTAATCTGTACCAGCAGGCTGCCAGGCTAGATCCTAAACAAAGCGGTGCGCAATTAGCGTTGGCCGGGTTGCAGGTTGAAGCCGCAGAATACGATGCTGCCGAGAAAACATATCGTGCGATTTTGGCGCAAAATAAAAAAGACGCTCTTGCCTTGAGTGGCTTGATCAGCGTGCTGGCACTGAACAATAAGCTCGCCGCTGCGCAGCAATTGCTGCAGGGTGTGACGCCTGAGCAAGTCGGGGGTACTGCGCAGATGAATCGCTTAAAGGCCTCTTACTCAACGGGCTTATCACGCGCTGCTTTGCGTCGTGGCGATTCTGCTCAAGCGGTGACCGAGCTCGAGTCGGCAATGCAAAATGATCGGGACAATCCGTGGATTCGACTTGAGCTGGCACAAACGTATTTGAAGCAAGGTCAAACGGCTAAAGCACGTGGTATGTTTGATAGCTTGTCAGTGGGCAAGCAAACAGACGCTAGTGTGTTGTTTGCCGGAGCACTGCTCGCCACGCAGCGTCGCGACTGGGTAGGCGCCGCGGCGTTGCTCGATCGTATTCCGGCTAAAGAACGTTCTCCTGATATGGTTGCTCTGCAGACACGCGTGCAGGCCTATGGTGAGTTGAATCGTGCCACCAATTTGGCGCAGCAAGACCGGCAAGTTGAAGCCCTCGCGGTCTTGACGACGAATCAGGCGAGCTTGACAAAGACAGTTGAACTCACCGGAGCGTTAGCCTCGGCCTATGTTGATATCGGCGAACCGGCTAAAGGCTTGGAGGTCGTACGACAGGCAATGGCGGGTTCAAAGCAACCTAATGCCGAGCTACAACTGCAATACGCTGCACTGCTATTGCGTACCAATCAAGACGCCGAGTGCGCCAAGATTCTCACGGCGGTCAGTACCCGTAAGTTGTCGGGCGACGAGAAGCGCAACTTCGATGACTTGTTGTTTACCTACTCGGTTCGTCAGGCGGATTTGTTGCGCGAGCGCGGCGATTTGACTGAAGCCAGTACTCGACTAGTACCGTTGTTGGCACAGCGGCCGTCCGATGTTCAAGTCAACGCCGCGCAGGCACGAATTTACGCGGCGGCTGGCGAAAAAGGCAAGGCGCTTGATGTCTTTAAAGAGTTGGTTGCCAAAACGCCTGATAGCGTTGAACTGCAGCTAAATGCGGCGCAAATTGCGACGCAGGTCAAAGAAAATAGTGTTGCTGCGGCTTCTTTGACCAAAGCGCTCGAGTTGGCGCCAGATGATGTCGAGGTGACGGCAGCAGCCGCTCGAATGTATCGTGCGCAAGGTCGAATCGCAAAGGCCCAAGAGTTGTTTGAACGTGCGATCGCCTTGCAGGGCTTACCAGCCCCCGCAAGTCCTTCAGACGTTTCGACCGGTTCGCCCAGTCGTGTGGCAGCGGGTGTATTGCTATCAGAGAGGCCAAATACGCCCGGTGGGCAAGCACCCAACGCCTTTAGCGTGAGTGGCAGTGGGCCGACTGCGGATCCGGTGTTGTTGGCAGATAACATGACCGGCACCCCGATGACCATGGCCACCGAATTGGATCTCATCAAACAAGAGCGCGCACCCGAGTTGTTGATCGGACTGCAAGTTCGAAATCGTAACGGTACGTCTGGTGGCGGCAAGCTCAGTGATATTGAGATACCCGTTGAAATGCGCCTGCCAGTAGGCGATGGCAAATTGAGTTTGAGTGCAACATCGGTTTCTTTGAATGCTGGGGCAATCGGTACCGATTTTTATTCACGCAGTACCTTTGGCGGTGGACCCAATGCCGCCTTCGATCAGCTCGCAGGGCTCACGGGTTATCCAGGCGAGCAAACGGCTCGCGGTGTAGGTTGGGCATTGGGATACAAGACGCCTGGCTTCACGGCAGATATAGGGGTAACACCCGTTGGCTTTCAATATAGCAACGTAACCGGTGGCCTGAAGTTTGACGGGATGTTAGATCAAGAGAACACTTGGTACTACAGCATCAGCGCGTCGAGTCGCCCTGTAGTCGATAGCGTATTGTCGTTTGCAGGAACGAAAGATAGCGTGACGGGCCAGACGTGGGGCGCTGTGATGTCAACCGGTGTACGCGTTCAGCTTTCAAAAGATCTTGGTGGTTACGGTGTCACCGGTTCGGCCGGTTTGTTTTCGCTCAACGGTCACAATGTTGCAGCAAACACACGTGCCGATGCCAACCTGGGTATGTACTGGAATCTCGTTAAAACGAACGATGAAAACTTGACCGTCGGCGTCAATGCGGCGAGCATGTTTTACAACAAAAACTTAAGCAACTACACCTACGGGCAAGGTGGCTACTTCAGCCCTCAACAATATTATGCAGTGACCTTGCCGATTAGTTGGGCGCAGCGTTCGGGTGAGTTTTCATACAGAATCTCTGGAGCCTTGGGCGCACAAAAGTTTTCGCAAAATGCGTCTGATTACTTTCCAAATAATGGCGACTTGCAAGCGGCCGCCAATGCTGCCATGGAAAGAGTCTTAGCCCTGGGTGGCGGTGGCACTGGCACTGCGACCTACGAGGCACAAAGTCAATCAGGTGTTGCCTACAACCTATCAGCCGCCGGTGAGTATCAGCTTAATCGCTACGCGTTCTTGGGTGGCCTGGTTCAGCTTGATAACTCCAGTAATTATCGTCAATGGGGTGCGGGCATGTATTTACGCTTTAGCTTCTATCCAAGAACTGGGCCGGTACTGATGCCAATGAGCCCCTACGTTTCGCCTTACGGTTTATAACTTTTCTAAGAGCATTTTTATGGCTTCAGCGTTATTGGCGGGTTTAACGGTTTTGGTGATCGGCGACAGCCATCTTTCAATGCCCACCTATTTGATTAAATCTTTGCATGATGGCTTGATGCAACAGGGTGCTCAAGTGCATTCGTTGGCCGCTTGCGGTGTGCCCGCAGGTGATTGGGTGCGTACGGTACCTGCGACCTGTGGTGCCGAGCGAATAGGAAAGGCTGCGCCAACCACTGTTGGAAAAGAAGCCAAGACCACGCCGATTAAAGACCTGGTCGCGGCCGATAAGGCCAAGCTTGTGATCGTTGTGATGGGTGACACGATGGCTGGCTATAAACAAGATTTTCCAAAAGTATGGATTTGGCAGCAAGTTACGGCGCTTACCAAAGAGATTGCCAAGACCGGCGCATCGTGTATGTGGGTAGGGCCTGCTTGGGGAACAGAAGGCGGCCCGTTTGGTAAAAATTTCGCACGTGTTCAGCAGATGTCAAATCTGCTGGCAAGTACGGTCGCGCCGTGCGAGTACATCGATTCGTTGAAATTTTCTAAGCAAGGGCAATGGCCTACCTCAGACGGACAGCACTTTACTGCTGCCGGCTACGACTTGTGGGGTAGTGAAATTGTAAAAAACGTTCTCGCCTCGACAGTCGTGAAGAATCTAGCGAATAGCAAATAAAGGAAACACAGATGGCAGCAGGAACACTCGCTGGAATCGCGATGCTGGTGCTTGGTGAGAGCCATCTCTCACTGCCCGGGTATTTGATGAATCCGTTGTACGAAGACTTGACGACACAAGGCGCTACCGTTCATGCAATTGGTGCCTGTGGCGCCACGGCTAGCGATTGGCTAAAGACAGTTGAAGTCCCTTGTGGTGCTGATCGTTTTAAGGGTGATACCGTTTTTAAAGGTCGTGCAGCCACGACAAGCCCAATCAAAGAGTTGATCGCGAAAGATAAACCAAATCTTGTGGTGATTATCTTGGGCGATACGATGGCGTCATATGACAACGAAACGTTTCCAAGAGCCTGGGCCTGGCAAGGGATCACCGGATTGACAAAAGAGATCGCTGCGACACAGACCCCTTGTGTTTGGGTCGGCCCTGCCTGGGGAACACCTGGCGGAAAATATTTTAAAAATGATAAACGTGTTGAGTTCATGGCCGGTTTTTTAGAAAAAAACGTTGCGCCTTGCGTGTTTATCGATTCGTTGAAATTTTCAAAGCCAGGTCAATGGGCTACGGTTGACGGGCAACACTTTAATCAGGCGGGCTATCAAGCCTGGAGCGCAAATATCACCAAAGCGCTAGCTGCCTTGCCTGTGGTTCAAGGATTGAAGAAATGAATGATGCAGATTTAAGCTTCAGCAAAGCCGATCACTTTTTCACTCGCTCCATTCACAAAAAAAAAGCGCAGATTTTGGCCCTTTGCCACGTTACCGTCAGCGAGATTTTAAGTATCACTGCTGGCCACGTTCAAAAAATGGCTAGATCGATCGGATTAGCGCGTTTGACCCTTTGCTGCGTTGGCATGTTCAGCGCTGTGAGTCATGCCGCCGATATCCCTTTATATCCCACCGGCCCAAGCGCAGACTCGTCTTTCGTCAGGTTTATCAACGGTACCGATGCTGCGCTGGAACTAACCGCAGCTGGATCGAAAGCCAAAGTACAGTTAGATGCCAAAACACCCACCACAGTGTTCTACCCCGTGCGTGCCAAGTCAGACATCAAGGGTCAGTTTACGCAAGCGCAAAGCAAAAGTGATATCTCGACTAGTGTGAAGGCTGGCGAGTTTGTCAGTGTGATTGCCCTGGCCGATGGTTCGAAGCTCAAGCACCTTTCGCTTGGTGAAGAGCCTGATGACTTTAATGCGTTGAAGGTATCGCTAGCTTTTTATAACGTCAGTGCCAAGTGTGCCAATGCTGCTCTTCAGGTCGTTGGTCGCGATGTCATGCTCTTTGAAAAACTCGGCGTGAACGCCTTGACACGTCGGATGATCAATCCGGTCAAAATTTCTGTTCAATTGCTTTGCGGTGAGCAAGCGACGGGTGCGCCCCTAGAACTTGGTGAGTTGATCGCGGGCGAGCGCTACAGCGTGTTTGCCGTGCCAGCAGCAAGCACAACACGTATTTTTATTGTCTCGGATGCAGTCGCCCGTTAACGGATATACGCGTCTCTCAATAATCCCTTCACACATGCGCTTGCACGTTAACGCTTATACAAGTCTCTAAACGATCATGGTTTTTGCTTCTCTTGAGTTTTTGACGATTTTTTTGCCGGCATTTTTGGCGTTGTACGCCGTGGTCGGGCCGACACGTCGAAACGCGACCCTGTTGCTTTGCAGTTGGGTGTTTTATGGCTGGTGGAGCCCCATTTTTTTGCTGCTGTTTATGTTTCTGGCCGTGATGGGTTGGGTCGGTGGGTTGGCGATCGACGCGACCAAGACTCAGCGGGCGCGTGGTTGGACGCTGACTGCGTTCATCGGACTCAATCTGATGCTTTTGTGTTGGTTTAAATATTCAAATATTCTGGTCGACACGCTGAATGATATGGTTGGCGCGGGCAGCGCGCTTTCCCTTGAGTGGCAACGGGTGATTCTGCCAATCGGTTTGTCGTTTATCGTGCTGCAGTCGATTTCGTATTTGATTGATGTGTATCGCCGCACTGTTCCTGCCGACAAAAGCTTCGTGAGTTTTGGGGCCTATCAATCCATGTTTGTGCACCTGATCGCGGGCCCGATCATTCGCTATGAATGGGTCAAGCGTGAGTTGGTTTCTCGTCCCTTTGACTGGCAGCATTTCTCACTGGGTGCGCGCCGCTTGATGATTGGTATGTCAATGAAGGTGTTGATCGCCGATACGCTGGCACCTGTCGTCGATGTGGCCTTTGCTGTGCAAACCCCATCTTTTCTGGATGCCTGGTTAGGTTGCATTGGGTATGGCTTGCAATTGTTTTTTGATTTTGCCGGCTACAGCGTGATGGCAATCGGTTTAGGCATGATGTTGGGTTTTCGCTTTCCTGAAAACTTTAATAATCCCTATCTCGCGACCAGTATTCAAGACTTTTGGCGACGCTGGCACTTGTCGCTCTCTAGCTGGATTCGCGATTATCTTTACATCCCTTTGGGTGGTAATCGGGTTGGGCCCATACGCACTTACATTAACCTGTTGTTGACGATGTCGATCGCCGGTCTATGGCATGGCGGTGATAGCTGGAACTTTCTGCTTTGGGGGATTGCACACGGTGTGGCGCTGAGTGTCGATAGACTTTGGAATCAGGCCAAGATCGGACGCGTACCTACCTTTGTGTCGCGCGTACTGACCTTGTTGTTTGTATTTTTAGCCTGGACAATCTTTAGAGCGCATACCTTTGATAGCGGCTTGCAAATGTATGCAGGTCAGTTTGGCCTGAATGGGTTTGGCTTAAGCGACGCCATGTCAGTGATTTTGCGACCTTCGCATTGGTTAGCTTACGTCTTAGGCATCGTATGCGTGATGGTGCCGCTGTTGCAGAGCTGGACGGATCGTCAGTCGGGACCCGGTGTCGTGATCGTGGCAACCGTTTGGCCCATTATTGGTTTTCTTTTCTCTTTTGCGCTCATCGCTAGCCGCGGCGCCGTTCCCTTTCTGTATTTTCAATTCTGATGACTAAGCCCTATATTCCGCCAGAAGCCGGTCTCAAGCCTATCACCGAGCGCGATCGCAAGGCAAGCCCCTTAGCCGGAGCATGCTTTGCATTGTTCATTGTGTTTGGCGTTTTCTCAACGCTGTATGCCACAAGTTTTGGAAAACTGAATCTATTTCCGAATGGGGTGTCTTGGACGCCATTTTTAAACGGTGATGTGTCACAAGCTTTTGCCGCCGCACTCGCCGACGCGCCTGTGCCCTCAAGTGCCGCTCGGATCGAACGAGGGCTGAGTTGGATGGTCGCGGGCGATTTGGGCCCGCGTGTGCGTCGCGGGGCCTCAGGGTGGCTTTTTTTAGGTGACGAACTCACGGTGCATGATCAGCCGCAGTTTAATTCTGCGCAGCGCAAAGTTGATGTGCTTAAGGTTCAAAAGACCCTGGCAGCCAAAGGCATCAAGTTGTTGGTTGTCGTGGTGCCAGATAAATCACGCATCGAAGCTTCACACCTTGGGATGTTGCATCGGCCCGCGCGTTATGCGTCTCGTGCCAGTCAATGGGTCGGCGAGCTCAAACTGGCAGGTGTTGAGGCAGTAGACCTGACAGAGACTCTCAGTGCATTTAAGCAAAAAAATGGCGCTGCTTTTTTGAAGTCTGATTCACATTGGACCGAGCAAGGTGCAGAAGCTGCGGCGCGGTCTGTGAGCGCCGAAGTACTGCGTTTAAAGATCGTCGCGACACCGACGCAAGGCTTAATAGTTGATAAGCGTGTCGTAACGAATAGGCCTGGTGATTTGATTCGTCTGGCTGGCGTTGAATGGTTGTTTGATACCTTACAGCCGCAGCAGGATCTCGCCCAAGAGACCACCTTCAAGCTTGGCTCTCAGGCTCAAGAAAAAGGCACGCTGGGTAATGCGTCGGCTGCGAATGCAAGCGCGCAAACCGATGATTTGTTTGGCGATGCTGACCTGCCCAACGTCGTCGTCATTGGCACATCGTTTTCACGCACCTCAAACTTTGTACCTTTTATTGAAAAAGAGTTAAATGCGAAGATCGCAAATCTTGCGCGCAATGGTGGTGATTTTTCGGGTGCGATGAATAGTTATCTTTCAAGTGTGGCCTTTAAAAAGACGCCTCCTAAGCTTGTGATCTGGGAGATTCCTGAAAGAGTCTTACAACAAAAGGCTTCAAAAGATTCAATTCAGTAGAGACAGTTTGTGGTCGGCCTTTTGCGCAAAAAACTGCCGAATCGTGCAAGGCTCGTTGAGCTTTGCATTTATCGCCCCCCGCATGGGGTAGTATCGGGTTGGACGCTGTTAAGGTTTACCCCTAGCGTACTTGGGATACAAGAAATGGCCGTACAAAATGTAGGCAGTGAGATTTCAGTCTGGATCGCCAAGCGGATGTACGCGTTGCTGTTTGGTTTAGTGATCATCTTGTGCGCAATGGGGTGGGTGCTGTTTGCGGGCGCCTCGGTCATATGGGTCGCAGGGTGTGCAGTGGCGATACTTGCCGCCACGGGTGCCGTGACGTATCTAAACCAGGCTAGGCTTAAAAGTTTTTCGAAAGACGTACACGCACGCATGCACGAGATCATCACGCTGAGCCACGACATCGTGGCCGGAAAGTCTGTCGTATTGCCAGCAGACTCACCTAAAGACCTGATTACGCACGTCACTGAGTCGATCCACGCACTATTAGTCGAGCAGCAAGGAAAAATCGGCAAACTCCGGATCACTGATCACGTATTTACTACTGCGGGCGAGGCGATCTTGGTCAGCGACGTTGACGGAAAAATCGTCGATATCAACCCGCAGTTACTCAAGATCACTGGCTACACTCGAGAGCAACTGATTGGCCGACCCGCGGGCATGCTGTATCGAAACAACGCAACGCAAAACAGTTCGGTACAGATTCGTGACGGCCTGATCGACCTAGGGCATTGGCGCGGTGAAACCGTCTTTGTGGATCGCTCTGATTGTGCGATACCGGTGCTGTTGTCGGTTTCAAAGATCCTCGATGATCAAGGCGTACGACAGGGCTATGTGTCAATTTTTGCTGATATTCGCCACACCAAAGAGGTTGAGGCGAAATTGCGGCAATTGACGACAACAGATCGCCTGACGCAACTGCCAAATTACGCGGTGTTTAGTCAAGCGTTGCAAGAGCGCCTTGCAAACCCTGAGCTCAATACCAAGCAGTTTCTATTTTTGTTTTTGAATATTGACCGTCTGCGTACGGTGAACGACAGGCATGGCCCAGAGAACGGTGACAAATTAATTGCTCAGGTTGGTGCGTATCTCGAAATGGTGTTGCCGAAAGGGTCGACAATATGTCGTCGTTCAGGCGACGAGTTCATTGCGGTGGTAGAGGTCGAACAAGTTCAATTTCTGGATCAACTGAAAGCGGCGCTCGCGCATATTGTGGTGAGTGTTCCGTCGATGGTTGACAACCAGGCGTATTCGCTCAGTTTAAGTGCGGGTGGTACGGTCTATCCCGACCAGGCGAAAACCTTAAATGAATTGTTGTTAGCAGCCGATGCTGCGCTGCAGTTATCAAAAGAGCAGGGCCGGGCGCGCTTAACTTGGTACACCGAGGCCTTGGGTGATCTGGTTTCTCGCAGAAGGTTTCTTGAAGAGAAGCTCTCTTTGGCAATTGCCGCCGACCTAGTGAAGCCTTTTTATCAACCTGAAGTTGATATGCGCACGGGCAAAATTATCGGCTTCGAAGCGCTCGCGCGCTGGGACGACGATGTTTTTGGTGTGGTGTCGCCCGCCGAGTTTATTTTGATCGCAGAAGAAGGGCGGCTAATCGAACGACTCAGTGGTTCATTGTTGTCACAAGTGCTCAGCGATCTGCCGACCATTATTAAAAAATTTCCAGGAACCAAAGTGGCCTTTAATGCCTCGCCGCATTTGTTCCGCGATCGGACTTTGCTCGGCTTACTGACCAAAGATCTGCACGAACGGCCTGAAATTCTAGAGGGTCTAGAAATCGAAGTGACCGAAAGCCATGCTGCAGATTCTGCGGCAGAAATCTTTGGGCAACTGAAGTCGATTCGCACTTTAGGCGTTGAAGTCGCAATTGACGATTTTGGTACGGGCTACTCATCGTTTGCACGATTGGCGAATATGCCAATTAATCGTTTGAAAATCGATTCGGGTTTTATCTCTGCTTTACATGACACCACGCAAAAGAAAATCATCATTGCGATTATTAATTTGGCCAAGACTCTCGACCTTGAGGTGACGGCCGAGGGTGTCGAAAATCTCGAGCAAAAAACGGCTTTAATCGAGGCCGGCTGCCACCGAGCGCAGGGTTGGCTCTACTCAAAAGCGTTGCCTTTGGCTGACGTTCTTAAGCTTGCACCAATCTTGCGTGCGTAGCAACATTTGAAACGGCCTGGCGAGTGTCACAAAGCTTGAGCTATCTTACTTCGACTGTAAAGACTGGGCAGTCCTTCTTTCACGCCCTCGCTATGCGTAGAGATTCGAGACGTCTATTCATTTGGGTGATGGTGTTGGTAGCGGCGAGCTTTATTCTTTTTAGCGCAGTGTTTAACGCAACGAATCGACACACCACCGCTATTCAGCTGTGGTCAAAGCAACTATCGCATCAAACCTTGGTGCTAGCCGACCAAGCCAGCCAGTCGCTGTTTTCGGCCGAAGTGGTGCTAGATGCGCTTTCCGACAACATAATCGAACAAGCGTTTAAAACGGATCAAACTCAAACCGAGCTACAGAACGACCTGATTCTGCGCAAGGTCTTACAAGATAAGGTACGAGTCAATCGGTTGATTGAAGCGATTAGCGTGGTGTTGCCAAGCGGTCGCGTTGTGAGTTCGTCAAACGTGCAAGTCGCGCCTTTCGATGTTGCGTTGCACAGAAGTGAACTCGTGCAGATCTCCCCAAGATTTTCAAGCGACATCTTTCTCGGCCCCCCGAGGTTTGATGACAAGACCACAAAATGGCTGTTCGATTTATTGCGCGAAGTGAAGAATCGTGACGGTTCAACCTTAGCCTGGCTGCGCGTCGAAGTGTCACTGCAGGCGTTTTCTGAGCTCTATGAAAAGGTGGTGAAAGACCTCGGCCAAGGCGCTTCGGTAAGTTTGTACCGTAGCGACTACACGCTGATGGCGCGCTGGCCTTCTGTCGATGCGCTGATCGGTGTGCAAAATCTGAAAAGCGCCACCCAAAGCCTCATTGGGACACAAAAACTGACGCATGGTGTGTTAGTGACGGACTCTGAGCGGCTGACAGAATCAAAGAGTACAGAATTGCGCATGGTTGCCGTGCGGCGCGTTGAACAGTTTCCTTTGATCGTGACAAGCGTCGTCACGAGTGATCTATTTTTAAAAGAGTGGAATGACGTCGTGCACAAGATTTTGTGGCGCTCGAGCTTGGCGCTGCTACTTCTGGGGTTGGGCGCCTGGTGGCTGCTACGCTCTGATACGCAATTGCAACTTGAGTTAAAAGATCGTCAGTTCGCGCAAGAAGCGTTGCGTAAGGCGCACGAAGAACTTGAGTCGCGGGTGCTCGAGCGCACCAGAGCACTGCGCTTAGAGGTCGCTGAAAGGCGACGCGTCGAACGTGAGTTAGTGAGCGCCAATGCCTTAACTTACGCGATTTCACATCGCGCCGGTATGGCTGAAGTGGCGAATAGTGTGTTACACAACGTAGGTAATGTATTGAACAGTGCGAACGTATCCGCCTTGATTTTGTATGAACAACAGAAAACAACGTCGTTGAAGGATCTTCCGTTAGCGATCAGTTTGATGGCGTCACACCGAAATGACTTGGCGCAATACTTGCTACAAGATCCGCAGGGTCGTCAGCTTCCTGAGTATCTGACGCTATTGGCTGAGGTTTGGGAGGCCGAATATGCCAACGCAATTAAAGAACTTGAGCAACTGATGCTGAGTATGCAACACATTAAAGAGATTGTGGCCCGCCAGCAGTCGCTGAGTGGTCAAGGCGGCCTAAAAGTACAAATGAACTTGAAAGACGTGTTTCATGATGCTATTTCACTGTTGGCAGTGCAATTAAAAGAATCTGAAATTGAGGTCACTTGTCAGGTCGGCGATGCGGTATTGTGGACGGGTGATCGCATTAAATTGACCCAAATTATCTTGAACATTGTGATGAATGGACAGCAGGCGATTATGGCTTCGATTGATAGAAACATACGCAAATTGCAGATCCAGGTCAGCCAAAGTAACGACCACACCTTACGCATAGATTTCACTGATAATGGCATTGGGATGACTGAGGCAACGTTGAGCGGGCTGTTTTCTTATGGGTTTACGACAAAAGACAATGGTCATGGTCTGGGTCTGCACGCAAGCGCTGTAGCCGCTCACGAGATGGGCGGCACGTTGATAGCCCATAGCGATGGTATGTATTTGGGTTCGACCTTTAGTCTGACCCTTCCGATTGATCGAACCGCAGTCCAACCAGAACAGGTTGATGTGACATGACGTTGCAAAAAAATCTACCTGAATTACAAGAAAATCTGCCAAGACGGATTTTAGTCGTGGATGACAATGTTGCGATTGGCGAAGACTTTTTGAAAGTGTTGGCTGTTCGTTCTGTCAAGAGTCTTCAACTCAAAGATATGGCGGCCGGCTTATTTGGTCGCGAACAGCCCGCTAAATTTCATGAGATTGAATATCGCATCGATGTTGCGACCCGTGGGCAAGAAGGCCTTGAGCGTGTGCGCGAGGCACAAGAGCAAAACGATCCTTATTCTTTAGTGTTTGTCGATATGCGGATGCCCAACGGCTGGAATGGCATCGAGACCACGCTGCGTATGTGGCAGCTCGACCCGCAGTTGCACGTCGTTTTATGTACTGCGTTCTCAGATTTTTCGTGGGGCGAGATCCGCGAACAACTCGAAAATAGTGACCGTTTTTTGATTCTTAAAAAGCCTTTCGATAATATCGAGGTTCAGCAAATTGCAGATTCGCTCACCAGTAAGGCGCTTTCTGAGCGGGCTTTGCGCGAGACCGATCGCGAATTACGTGAGCGCATCGAGCAATTGCGGTTGCTTGAGGCGACGGTGACGTACGTGAACGACGGCGTATGGGTGACGGATGTCGATCTGACGCACGGACCAAAAGTTATTTTTGCCAATGATGCCTTGACTAGGATGTCAGGCGTCGCGCGCGAACAGCTTCTTGGAGAGTGCCCACCGCTCCTAAAACCTGGTCATCTTGATCCGTTAGAACTGGCAGCAGTGACTGCGGCCTTCAGTGACCGAAAGCCTCTCAGTGTTGAACTGCTGACGTACGCCAATCCAAAGCAGCCGAGCTGGATTGCCTTAGACGTCGTGCCGCTCTTTAACGAGCAAGCTGTCTGTACAAATTTTGTTGGCGTACAGCGCGATATCTCGATGCAAAAGCAAGCCGCAAAAAAAATCGAGCAACTGGCGTTTACGGATGCGCTGACCGGCTTGGCAAATCGTCGTTTGCTGACTGAACGCCTGGGCGAAGCGCTGCAATCTTGTCTGGATGAGCACAATTATGGTGCGCTGATTTATCTGGATCTGGACAACTTTAAAAATGTGAATGATGCCTTTGGTCACCAACAAGGGGATCAATTTTTAATCGAGGTCAGTCAGCGGTTGTTGAGCTGTGTGCGCGCTGATGAAACGGTTGCCCGGATTGGCGGAGATGAATTTGTGGTTTTGCTCAGAAATCTCGGTAGTGATCACGCTTTGTCTGGTGCCAGAGTGCTCGCTGCGGTGCAGCGTGTTCTCAGTTTGCTGTCTAGCCCGATTGAGTTGCAAGGCACCGCGCACGATTCTTCTGCCAGCGCAGGCGTGATTTTAATTGGCGACCGCCAGGCCAGCGCAGAGGTGTTGTTACAAAACGCGGATTTGGCGATGTATCAGGCCAAGGCCCAAGGCAAAGATACGTATCGTTTCTTTGATACGCAGATGCAAGCGAGCCTCGATGAGCGTTTGCTGATGGCAAATGAGTTGCGACAAGCGATTCAAGGTAAACAGCTGAACTTGCACTTTCAGCCTCAAATTGATTCAAACCTTAAAGTCAGCGGGGCCGAAGCCTTGTTGCGCTGGAAAAATCCCACCTACGGTAATATTTCCCCCGGCCTGTTTGTGCCGCTTGCCGAAAAAATCGGTTTTATCAAGCAGCTGGGTGGTTGGGTGCTTGAGCAATCTTGTATTGAATTGTCTCGATGGTCGCAGGTCGAGCACATGCGCGAGCTTAAGCTCGCCGTCAACATCAGCCCCGTGCAGTTTCAGCAACCAGACTTTACCGAGACAGTGTTGAGTGCGCTAAAAGCCAGTGGGGCCCCCCCCGAGCGTCTTAAACTCGAGCTCACTGAAAGCATGCTGGTCAATGATTTGGTGGATGTCAATCGCAAGATTGCTGCCCTTAAAGATATCGGTATCGCAGTGTCACTCGATGATTTTGGCACTGGCTACTCGTCGCTCAATTATCTGAAACGCTTGTCGCTTGATCAGCTCAAAATCGACCAATCCTTTGTGCGCGATATGCTCACCGATGCACACGGCGCCGCGATCGCACGTACCATCGTGACGCTTGGGCATTCTTTGGGGCTAGAGGTGATTGCAGAGGGTGTAGAGACTTTAGGACAACAAGAGTTTTTACAAGATATCGGTTGCCTGGCGTTTCAAGGGTATTTATATAGCCGACCCATCCCTGCGCCTGATTTTGAGAGTTTTGCACGACTGCATATGCATTGAGTGTGCGGCGTGTTGGCTATCAAACAATCTGATAGAGCTACGATTGAGGAAGTGAGCGTGGGCGTTTTAGCATTGCGCTGCTCTGCCCAAGGTACTGGTCGAGCAAAGACCTTTACTTAGCTGTGGTCTTTAATTGATTTTGGCCTTTAAATTTAATCTTTTCTTAGCCTTTAAATTTACCCTGCAAAATTCTGCTGACTAAATTAGTTTGCCCGAGTAATATGCCATTTATTTTTTGAGGCACTTTTCATGGAACTCAAAGTAAACGGCACTGTTCACAATATCGATGTTGAGCCAGATATGCCGTTGTTATGGGCGTTGCGAGAAGTGCTGGGTTTAACGGGCACTAAATATGGCTGCGGTGTTGCGCAATGTGGCGCCTGTTCGGTGCAACTAAACGGCGAGCTCGTGCGTTCGTGCTCGATCCCTGTGTCTGGTGCAGTGGGTCAAGCGATCACCACCATCGAGGGGCTCTCTCAAGACACAAGTCATGCGATCCAAAAGGCCTGGGTCGCACTTGATATTCCCCAGTGTGGCTATTGTCAGTCGGGCCAAGTGATGGCTGCGGTGGCCTTGCTCAAACGCGTACCCAAGCCTACCGATGCTGATATCGATGCGGCCATGACGAATATTTGTCGCTGCGGAACCTACCAACGAATCCGTGATGGCATTCATGTGGCCGCAGGTCAAAAACAGTTAGCCGATGTGTTAAACGATTACGCCACGGCTGGCGTCGCGAAAGCCTAAGGAGACTGAACATGGCAAACCCTATCAGTAAGTCCCTGAGCGCAACACGCAGCACGACTGGTGTAACGCGTGCCCCCTTGCGGCCTGCTCGCCGTCAGTTTTTGATCGCAACCGCCGCCGCTGGTGCGGGCCTGGCGCTTGGCCTGACGAGCTCGCGCTCTGCCCTCGCACAAACCACCGCGCCTGCCTTGACAGCCGATGAGGTGAACTTGTGGGTCGTGATTAAACCGGACGATACCGTGGTGATTCGTATCGTTCGCTCTGAGATGGGGCAGGGTACACGTACAGGCTTGGCACAACTCGTGGCAGAAGAGCTTGAGTGCGACTGGAATAAAGTCACCTACGAAGCGCCTTCAGCAGGGCAAAATTTAGCGCGTAAACGTGCCTGGGGTGCGATGGCCACAGGCGGTAGCCGTGGCATTCGTGATTCGCACGATTACGTTCGTCGTGGTGGCGCTGCCGCCCGGATGATGCTGTTGCAAGCCGCTGCTGATCAGTTCAACGTGCCTGTTGCCGAGCTGACGGTTAGCAAAGGGCTGATTACGCACGCCAAGACAAGTCGTACGGTGAGTTATGGCAAAGTCGCGGATGCCGCGGCTAAATTGACGCCACCAGAATCCAAATCGATTGTCTTGAAAAAGCCACAAGACTGGAAAATCGCTGGCACTGCAGTGCCACGCTTAGATACCGCAGACAAAGTGAACGGCGCCAAAGTGTTCGCGATCGACTTACGTCTTCCCGGAATGTTGTGTGCAGCGGTCAAGAGCTGTCCGGTGTTCGGTGGCAAGTTGGTGAGTTTTGACGAATCAAAAATTAAAGCCATGCGCGGCGTCAAAGGTGCGGTAAAAGTCAATGACTCAACCGTGGCCGTGGTGGCTGACACGTGGTGGCGCGCAAAAACAGCGTTAGACAATCTACCGATCGACTGGGATTTGGGTGCGAATGCAAAGGTGTCGAGCACCACAATCGCTGCGGCCTTAAAAGAAGGCCTGGGCGCTGAGGGCGACTTCTGGCAACGTAAAGAAGGTGATGCACTGGCTGCCATTAAAGGGTCAGCCAAAAAAGTCGAAGCGGTATACAGCAGCCAGTTTATGGCCCATGCCACGATGGAGCCGATGAATTGCGTGGTGCAAATCAGTGGCGACCGCGCCTACGCCTGGGTGCCCACGCAAAACGCCGAGGCCTCGATCGCGGCGCTCTCTGAGGCTTCGGGTCTGCCGTTGGCCAATTGTGACATCAAGACCATGGATTTGGGGGGTGGGCTGGGGCGGCGCGGCGGTACGCAAGATTTTATGCATCACGCTGTCGCGATCGCCAAGCTGTACCCAAATGTTCCGATCAAGATGGTTTGGAGTCGCGAAGAAGATATGACGCACGACTTCTTTCGGCCGATTTCGATGGCCAAAATGTCAGCAGGCCTGGATGACAAAGGCAACTTGACAGGATTTCATATCCGCGTGTCGGGTCAATCAATCAACGCGTATCTCAATCCGACTGCTATCAAAAACAACAAAGACGTGCGTCAGTTGCAAGGGTTTTACGCAGAGCCAGGTGATGCGCAATTGGGCTACACCTTCCCGTCGCTTTTAACTGAGTATGTCATGCGCAACAGTCATGTGCCAGTCGGCCCGTGGCGAGGTGTCAATACCAATCAAAATGGTATTTACATGGAATGCTTTATTGAAGAATGCGCGCGTGCAGCGGGTCGTGATTCGTTAGCGTTTCGTCGTGACTTAATGAAAAACCATCC
>Ga0114968_10001334_pt1 | contig 18938 bp, 20 predicted proteins | sample M_130807_EF_Meta_FD_87020 | JGI IMG/M metagenome (GOLD analysis project Ga0114968, IMG submission 87020) | Freshwater microbial communities from Lake Montjoie, Canada to study carbon cycling - M_130807_EF_MetaG | ecosystem: Environmental > Aquatic > Freshwater > Lake | place: Lake Montjoie...
TATAGATTTGAGGCCATCAATGGCAGCCCACAACCGTTCTTCACCCTCAACATCCTTTGGAGGGAAGAACTCGAATGAATAGGAAGTGCGAAGTACCACTGGGTGAGGGTACCGTTACCGCGTGAGTTCAGAGCAAAAAACATCATTAACAAGCGTTCGTAGCGCCGTTGAAGAAGAGTTAGCCATCTTTCTCAACTTTGAAGGCGCTTATCTGAATTCGATTTCAACAGAACTATCCACTGTCTCAGATGTATTGACATCATTTTTGTTAGATAGCGGAAAGCGTCTTCGCCCGTTGTTTGCATATGCTGGCTTTGCCGCTGCCGGTGGATCTATAGAAAAGCCCATTGTCCGCGCGATAACCGCACTGGAACTATTGCAAGCATGCGCACTAATTCATGACGACTTGATGGATGGTTCAGATACTCGACGTGGAAAGCCTTCGATTCACCGCCACTTTGAAACTATCCATGTCCAGGATGAATTAGATGGCTTCGCGCCTCAATACGGATTATCGGCGGCTGTGTTACTGGGAGATCTTGCTCTGGTTTGGTCGGATCAAATGTTGAACAGCGCTGGATTAACCACAGAACAGTTTGCTCGCGTTTTTCCTTACTACAACGAAATGCGTGTTGAATTAATGGCAGGACAGTTCTTAGATATTCACGAGCAAACACAAAAGACCACAAATGTTGATCGCTCGATGAAAATTGCTCGGTACAAATCAGGCAAATACACAATTGAAAGACCACTGCACCTAGGTGCCGCTATGGCAGCAAATTCATCGTCACAGCTTTTTGCAGCGCTGTCTGCCTACGGACTTCCTTTGGGTGAGGCCTTCCAACTTCGCGATGACTTACTCGGAGTATTCGGAGATCCATCAGTAACAGGTAAGCCTGCCGGCGATGATCTGCGCGAGGGGAAGCGAACTGTTTTAATCGCCATGACCAATGAACGACAGTCTGAAACTCAGAGAGAAATTGCTCGTAAGCACTTCGGAAAGTCTGACCTAGATGTACAAGGAGTCGACGCACTGCGAGAAATCATCGAATCCACCGGTGCGAAGGCAGAGCTGGAAGCAACTATTGAACGCTTAACAGATGAAGCTTTGACCGCCGCACAATCTGATGTCTTTACCCCCGAAGGAAATGCACTGCTCGTTGAGCTTGCAAATATCGCTACTAAGAGGAGTTCGTAATGCCCGCACGTGTTAAAGGCCCCACCGATCATGTTGTCATTGTTGGCGCAGGCTATGCAGGCTTGAGTGCTGCACTTCGCTTAGCGGGTGCCGGCCGCAAGGTAACTGTCATTGAACGTGAATCTGTCCCTGGTGGTCGAAGTGGTCTGTTACAAAAAGATGGCTACTCATTTGATACTGGACCCTCTGTTTTAACAATGCCATCACTGATTCAGGATGCATTTAGCTGCGTGGGTGAAGATATGAAGGACTGGGTTGAGCTCATGCCAGTCTCGCCTTTATACCGTGCCTTTTACGCAGATGGCTCACAACTTGATGTGCATGCGAACACGAAGCAAATGGAAGCTGAGATTGCTGAAAAAATTAGCCCTGAAGAAGCTGCGGGTTATGCAAAGTATGTAGATTTTGTTACGAAGCTGTACAAGTATGAAATGAATGATTTCATCGATCGCAACATAGATTCACCATTTAATCTTCTAACACCTAACCTTGCCCGATTGATCGCACTTGGTGGCTTCCGTAGACTTTCGCCAAAAGTAAATCAATTCATGAAGGATCCTCGTCTGCAACGTGTCTACTCATTTCAGGCGATGTATGCCGGTGTTAGCCCACAGCAAGCATTGGCAATTTATGCGGTGATTGCTTACATGGACTCGGTTAATGGTGTGTTTTTCCCTAAGGGTGGAATGCATGCAGTTCCACGCGCGATGGCAGCAGCTGCACAAAAGCATGGCGTTGAATTTAAGTACAGTACGAGCGTTTCAAAAGTCGATGTTCAAAATGGTCGCGCTAAAGCTGTCATAACAGAAGACGGCCAACGCATCGAGTGTGATGCGGTGATCTTGAACCCAGATTTGCCTGTCGCTTGGCGTGATTTGCTCGGTAAAACTCCGCTCAATGTTAAGCGACTTAACTACTCACCATCATGTGTGACTTTGCTAGCCGGTTCATCCAAGGAGTACGACTTTGCCGCACACCACAACATTCACTTTGGAGAATCGTGGGATGGCGTCTTCGACGAACTTATTAAGAAGAAGCAATTAATGAGTGATCCAAGTATCTTGGTAACGCTTCCATCAAAAGACGACGCATCATTGGCACCTGCTGGCAAGCACTCTTACTACATCTTGTTTCCTACTCCAAACTTAACTGCAAACATTGATTGGGCTAAACAAGCAAAGCCTTATCGAGATCACATGGTTGAAACGATGGAAAAGCGTGGATACACCGGCTTTGGTGATTCGATTGAAACAGAGGTTTTAACAACTCCACTTGATTGGCAGGCACAAGGTATGGAAGCTGGTGCACCATTTGCTAGTGCACATACTTTCTTCCAGACAGGTCCATTTAGACCGCGCAATATAGCGGCCGGAATAGAGAATGTGGTTTTTGCAGGCTCTGGAACACAACCAGGTGTAGGTGTACCAATGGTATTGATTTCAGGAAGACTCGCAGCAGAACGTATCGTGGGTCCGGTTAAATAAGTGCATGAACTAACCGCTGCAGGCATTACAGATCCAGATCTTCGTGCATCGTATGAAGAGTGCAAGCGGCTAAATGCTTTACATGGCAAGACTTATTTTCTAGCGACGCTGCTTCTACCAAAGGCAAAGCGTCCATTTGTTCATGCACTGTATGGTTTCGCACGCTATGCCGATGAGATTGTTGATGATCTGGCATCTGAACTAAGTGTTGAGGAAAAGGCACAAGCCTTGAGTGCGTGGGGCAACACCTTGTTAGAAGATCTAAAAAAAGGTACTAGTCAAGATCATGTCGGGCGTGCGCTTATCGATACTGTAAATCGTTTTGATATTCCGCATGAACACTTTGAGGCTTTCTTACACTCAATGACAATGGACCTGACCGTCCAAGAATATGAAAGCTATGAAGACTTGCTGGAGTATGTATACGGTTCTGCTGCGGTCATCGGGCTTGAAATGGTTCCGATCCTTGGCCCACTACACAATGATGCTTTTACTGCAGCCAAGAAATTAGGTATTGCTTTTCAGTTAGCTAATTTTATTCGAGATGTTGATGAAGATTTAGATCGTGGTCGTGTGTACCTACCGATAAAAGAGCTTGCGCAATTTGGCGTTACCCGTGAAATGTTAGAAGAGCGTGTACTAACTTCTGAAATAACTGAAGCACTAAAGTTTCAAATTGCTCGTGTTCGTCAATTGCAGGCAGAGGCTGCCCCTGGGATTTTGCTATTAGAACCGACTAGTCGTCCATGCATAGAAGCAGCCAGCACTTTGTACTGTGGAATTGTCGATGAAGTCGAAAAGATTGGGTACGACATTTTCAATAAACGCGCCAAGACTTCAACAGCAAGAAGAATGCGTGTGGCTGGTGCTGCATTTATCAAGCGGCAACTGATTTCGCGCTAAGGTATAAACCACGGGAGCCGTAGAGGCTGAGAGGGTCTGAGATTCAGACCGACCGATTGACCCATCCGGTAATGCGGATGTGGAAAGGATTCAACTATGTCATTCATTGTTTTTACAGCATGGGGCTATGAAGTTTCGATTCTTGAACTTAGCGCTGCACTCACTTCATTATTTGCAGTCATTCTAGGAACAACTGGGAAAAGAATCACATGGCCTTGGTGGGCATTTAGCAGTGCGCTCTACGGCATATTCTTTTATCAGGTAGATCTTTTTGCTAGCGCGGCTTTGCAAATCATATTTATTGTTGCCGCTATTTATGGTTGGTTTGGTTGGGCTCCAACTGGTGCGGTACCTGGGTACACATCTGGTCGAAACCGCAGAAATATTGTTATTGGAACAATCCTCAGCGTTGCTGTCTTGTCTCCGCTACTTTCAGGTATTGGCGCAGCTGCAACCTGGACGGATGCTTTTGTATTGATTGGCAGTCTGGTTGCACAGATGATGTTGATTTATGAAAAGTATGAAACATGGATTGTGTGGATTATCGTAGATGTAGTTGCAACGGTGCAATACATACTGCTGGGGTATTGGTTTACCGCTTTGTTGTACGCAATTTTTACTGCGGTGGCCGTTTATGGCTGGAAACGTTGGCATGACTCTCTTAGCTATTGATGGTCCTGCAGGAGCGGGTAAGACAACACTTGCCGCAAAACTTGAAGCTGAATTATCCGTGGATTCTACCGTGCGGGTCATACACATGGATGACCTCTATAACGGGTGGGAAGATGCACTTGGTGAAGGGTTAACGAAAGTTTTGCACGTTGTCACTAGTGCACACTTGGCTGGTAAGGAGTGTGAAATTGCAATCTTTAACTGGTACTCCATGCAATTTGATCGACACGAAATAATTGAGCCAACTGATGTTTTGATTTTAGAAGGTGTAGGTGCTGCGCAAAAAGTGGTACGCACCGCTGGTGCGACTACTTATTGGCTAGATATCGAACCCGAAATAGGTTTACGACGGGTGTTAGCCAGAGATGGAGCGCACATTGAACAACAGATGCGACAGTGGCAGATTGATCAAGATAAACACTTTGCAGATGATCAAACCCGAGAAAACTGCGAGTTTAAACTCACTTCATAGAGTCTTTGGGCGCGCCCTGTCGACTGTTTCGACCTAGGTCTCCATAAAATCTGTACATGTCAGATCTGTCCGGCGAATTAATTGATGGGCGCTACCAATTACTGCGCCAAGTCGCCAACGGTGGAATGGCATCCGTCTATGAAGCGATAGATACTCGGTTAGATCGCAAGGTTGCGGTCAAAATAATGCACCCGCACTTGGCTCAAGATGAAGCATTTGTATCCCGTTTCATTCGAGAAGCAAAAGCGGCGGCCGCTCTGTCACATCCAAATATTGTTGCTGTACAAGATCAAGGTTGGAACCAAAGTGGAGTTCCAGCAGTTTTTTTGGTGATGGAGTTAATTGAAGGTCATACTCTTCGCGAGTATCTCAATGAGCGTGGTCGATTTGAAATCAAAGATGCGATTAACTACCTAACACCAATTTTATCTGCGCTGTCTGCTGCCCACGCCTTAGGCATTGTGCATCGAGATATCAAACCAGAAAACATTTTGATCTCCAAGGATGGCCGAATAAAGATTGCAGATTTTGGTTTGGCACGGGGCGAAATAATCGGAACCACCATGACCGCAGAATCCAGCGTGATATTGGGAAGCGTGTCATACCTATCCCCCGAACAAGTCCAGCGAGGAATAGCTGATTCACGCAGTGATGTGTATGCCGCAGGAATTGTTGCGTATGAAATGTTTACAGGCGAAAAACCATTTAATGGGGATACTCCAATTCAAATTGCTTATATGCATGTTAACGAAGAGATTCCACGCCTTCGCAGCAAGCGTAAAGAGATTCCTCAGGGCTTAGATGATTTAATTGCAAGTGCAACAGCCAAGAACCCCGATGAACGCCCGAGAACAGCAACGCAATTCTTAGAACAGTTGCAGCAGATACAGATTGAAATTGACCCTAAGAAAAATCAGTTGGATCTTGGCTTAGATCTTCCCGTCGAACCTATTCGGGAGAAAGCTCGAAAAAAAGCGGTTGTGGAACCAGCAGTTGAACCTACCGCACCGATTAAGGAAAGTACTCGTGAGATAAAGCGAGAGGAAGAAAAGAAAAAGCGTGCAAGCAAGCGTGTCCGCAGAAACCGAAAAGTGGCATTGATTCTTGCTATTGCACTAGGTATTGGTGGTTGGTGGACATTGGTAGGTCCCGGGTCTCGGGTTGTAGTTCCTTCTACTGTTGGTGGCAGCTTTAATGAAGCTGTCTCATCATTTACTCCATTGGGGTTGTCCGCCGTTGTGTTGGAAAACAGATATGACGAAGATATTCCCAAAGGAAAAATCATCGAGTCCATACCTCCTGGTGGTGGAAAAGTAGATGCAGGTGGCAGCGTTAAGTTGATCATCTCTAAAGGTCCTGAAAGATACACAGTGCCATCACTAACCGGCTTAACTCCGGAAGCAGCCAAAATTGCACTCACAAAATCACCTCTTGTTTTTGGAACTGTCAGCGAAGTGTTTAATTCCGATATTCCACAAGGTTTTGTCATTTCCTCAACACCCGCAGCTGGATCATCTGTGAAGCGAGACACGACAATCAACGTGACAGTCTCTAAAGGAATCGAACAAGTTGCACTTGCTTCATATGTTGGAAAAAGTGGCGAGCAAGCCCTCAATGAATTAACGCAAGCTGGCTTTGATGTTGATGCTGGTTATGCATTCAATGAAACGGTTCCAGAACTTGCTGTCATATCGCAAAATCCTGCAGGTGGAGCAACCGCCAATAAGGGTGGCAAGGTTTCGATATTAATTTCCAAGGGCCCTCGATATACATTTATTCCAAAGACAATAATTACGATGGAAGCTAACGCAGGTAAGGCAGTACTTGAGTCCCTGGGGCTAAAGGTAAAGGTTGTTTCGATTGGAAATGCAAAGAAAAAGGTCATCAAGAAAGTTTCTCCTGCGGTAAACACAAAGGTATTGCGTGGCAGTTTGGTGACGATTACCGTAGGGTGACCCAATGCCTACGCCAGTAAAAAAGCCTCGCATCGGTGCCCACACCCCAACGACCGGCGGAATGGCGAAACGCTCTATTGCATATGCCCAAGAGATTGGCGCTGAGGCCATTCAAGTATTCGCATCTAGTCCGCGAACGTGGGCGATGCCAGAAACGAAACCTGATCTAGATGAAGCCTTCAAGATTAAAGCGGCTGAACTAGATATCGAAACATATATTCATGCACCATTTTTAATTAACTTAGGTTCACCGACAGAGGCGACATATTTGAATTCGTTGGCATCAACGGCTTACTCACTAAAGCGTGGAGCAGAAATTGGCGCTCTAGGTGTGGTCATTCACACTGGTTCGGCAGTAGATGTAAATCATGTCGAAAAAGCATGGAAGCAGATTCATGAAGGCATGATGCCAATCTTGAACTCATTGGGCGAAGACGCCCCATACCTTCTGCTGGAACCGACAGCGGGACAAGGACAATCTCTAGTAAAAAAACTTGACGATTTAGAAATGTATTTAAAGGCACTTGAGTACCACCCAAAAGTTGGAATTTGTTTAGATACCTGCCATGTATTTGCCGCCGGCCATGACATTGCGGTCAAGGGTGGAATGACAGAAACGATTGATTTGCTGGTCCAGATAGCAGGGATCGAAAGGTTCCAGTTAGTGCACGCTAATGATTCTATGGATGTATGTGGAGCGCTAAAGGATCGCCACCAAAATATTGGAGATGGCCACATTGGTGTAGATCCATTTAAGGAGTTATTGCAACACCCAGCTGTTGCTAACGCTCCACTGATTCTTGAAACTCCGGGCATGGAGCCTGAGCACAGCAAAGAAGTTGCATTGCTTAAGAAATTACGTGGCTGATGTCTGCCCGTCATCAACTGCAACTACGGATTGCTCCCTGGGCTCTACTTTCCGTAGCCGCTGTATGGGGTCTGGCTTTTGTCGTCATGAAAGATGCCATCGAGCGTCAAACCGTCAACAACTTTCTGTTTAGCAGATTCGTGGTTGCAGTCGTTGTCATGATTGCGATTCGACCTCAATGCCTAAAACTGTTTAACAAAGACTTGCTACTTCGAGGTTCTTTAGCCGGCCTATTTTTGGGTTCTGGCTATATTTTGCAAACCTTAGGTTTGGCAAGAACAGGTGCAGCAATCACCGGTTTTATAACAGGGCTATACATTGTCTTCACACCGCTACTTGCTTCCTTGATTTTAAAAGCTCGCATTACACAGTTGACTTGGATGTGTGTGGGTATTGCCACCCTTGGGCTCGCGTTACTTTCTTTACAAGGCTGGTCAATTGGTTTTGGAGAGCTGCTTGTCTTGGGTAGTGCCTTTGCATTTGGCGCTCACATCATCGCGCTGGGTAAATGGAGTGGTGGCCGTGATGCTTATGCGCTGACGGTTGTCCAGCTAAGTGTCTGTGGAATTATGGCTGGCGTTGCATCAATTTTTGAAGGTGGCTATCAACTGCCCCCCGACAGTGGTGTGTGGGCAACAGTTATCTTTACCGCTGTACTTGCCACCGCTGTTGCATTTGTTGTTCAAACCTGGTCACAAGCACACATGGGAACAACAAAGGTCGCCGTTATCTTGACCATGGAAGTTGTCTTTGCCGCCTTCTTTGCGATCATTTTTGGTGGCGAGAGCCTGACTCTGCAAAAGGCAATTGGCGGAATCCTGGTCCTCATTGCAATGTTTGTAATAGTTATCAAGGAACCGTGAGAAAATTAGATATGGCTATTGATCTCCGAAGTGACACCGTTACCCGCCCCTCAGCAGCGATGCGTGAAGCAATTGCCAGCGCCCCTGTCGGTGATGATGTTTACAGTGATGATCCAACCGTTAACTCACTAGAAGAACGTGTGGCCGCAATGTTTGGCAAAGAGGCTGGTGTCTTTACCCCCACCGGATCTTTAGCTAATCAATTAGCAATTCGTATGTTGGTAGCTCCCGGAGAAGAGTTAATTGCAGAAACCAACAGCCACATTGTGCGGGCCGAACTTGGAGCAGCTGCCGTGTTTAGTGGGATAACTACCAGAACTTTTCCAGCTCTCCATGGTTTATTAAAGGCAACTGATGCCCTTGAAATAGCTAGACCAAGCAGTGGACCGTATTTGGTATCTACAACTGCTATTGCGGTAGAAAATACACATAACTTTGGTGGCGGAACTGTGCAACCAATATCTGAAATAGCAGCACTTAGAAAAGGCGCTGATGGACTTGGGTTAGCGCTTCATTTAGATGGTGCCCGAATTTGGAACGCTCACGTTGCATCTGGTGTTTCCTTCACCGAGTATGGAAAGTACTTTGACACGATTTCAGTGTGCTTGTCTAAGGGGTTAGGTGCGCCAGTTGGTTCCATCATGTTGTCTACTAAAGATCGGGTTGCAAAGGCTCGCATCTGGCGGAAGCGATATGGCGCAGGGATGCGTCAGATTGGATTGCTTGCTGCGGGTGGGCATTACGCACTCGATAACAACATCAATCGTTTAGCCGAAGACCACCGTCGTGCAAAGGAAATAGCTGTAGCAATTGCTGCGATTGATTCATCCTTAATTGATCCCTCTACCGTCGAAACAAATATTGTTGGACTAGATCTTGCGGCACTTCCAATTTCAGCCGCAGAGCTTTCCCAACGTTGTCGAGATGCAGGTTTGTGGATTAGTGCACTTGGACCAAAGTACGCCAGGCTAGTAACTCACTTAGATTTTGATGATGCTCAGTGCGCAGAAGCAATCGAAATCTTAAAGAAAACCCTCGTGGCTTAGTAGCCACTGTTTCTTGTCGACTCCGTAGGCATAGTTTCCTAGCGCTCCCCCGGTCTTTAAAACTCGGTGACACGGGACAACTAACATGATTGCATTATTTGCACATGCACTTCCCGCTGCGCGTACCGCTGCAGGTGAACCTGCTTTAGCTGCAAGATCTGCATAGGACCAGGTTTTTCCGGGTGCAATCTTTCGCATTGCTTTCCATGCCGCTTGTGAAAATGCAGCGCCTTGTTGTCGAACTTGGATTCCGTTGAGAGCAGATAAGTCCCCATCGAAGTAATCATGAACCAACTCTGAAACTACTGGAATTGATTTAACTACCTTCACATCACGACCAGCTTTAAAGGCGGAAACTGTAGAAAGATTCGCGCCGATCAGAATCTGATCATCTGCTAATAGATTGAGTGTGCCAATTGGTGTTTTATGAGAGGCAATGAGCAGTGGCACTGACCAAAATTAGCGATCGCGCAACATTTCAGCAACTAAAAAGGCCAGTTCTAGAGATTGAGCATGATTTAACCGAGGATCGCAGGCTGTTTCATACCGTGAAGCTAAGTCATCATGCGAAATCTCTTCGCCGCCGCCTACGCACTCAGTGACATCATCTCCAGTTAGTTCAATGTGAACGCCACCTGGGTGTGTACCCAACGCTTTGTGGACTTCAAAGAATCCTTTGACCTCGTCCATCACATCATCAAAACTACGAGTTTTGTAACCGGTTGGTGCTTCGTATGTGTTTCCGTGCATTGGATCGCATACCCACAACACTTTTGCGCCAGATTTTGTAACTCCATCAACTAGCGACGGCAAAATTTGGCGAATATTTTTTGAACCCATGCGCGTAATAAATGTGATTCGACCTGGTTCGCGATCAGGATCCAATTTGTCGATCAATGCCAAGGCATCCTCAACCGTTGATTTTGGTCCAAGTTTAATTCCAATTGGATTTCGTACCTTTGCTGCAAAATCAACGTGTGCGCCATCTAGTTGTCGTGTTCGCTCACCTATCCACACAAAATGTCCCGAAACATCGTAAGCATCTCCCGTACGTGAATCGATACGAGTCAGAGCCTTTTCATACTCCAAGATCAACGCTTCGTGACTTGAGAAGAAATCTACCGACTTAAAGCTTTCAGGATCGACTCCTGCAGATTTCATAAATGATAAAGCGCGACCAATTTCATCGGCCATCTTTTCGTAGCGATCTCCAACTTTAGAATCCCTAATAAAACCTTTGTTCCATTCGTGGACTTGGCGAAGATCTGCAAAACCGCCTTGCGTAAATGCGCGTACCAAATTAAGTGTCGCAGCAGAAGTGTTGTACACCCGTACTAATCGATTTGGATCTGGTGTCCGTGAGTTTTCAGTAAATTCAATATCATTGACCGCATCACCACGGTAAGCAGGAAGAGTGACATCACCGCGGGTTTCAAACTCACTAGACCTAGGTTTTGCAAATTGACCTGCCATGCGACCGACTTTAATCACCGGCAAACTTGAGTAGTACTGCAAAACTGCTGCCATTTGCAAAATAGTTTTAATGCGATTTCGAATTGAATCTGCTGTTGCTGCTGCAAAAGTTTCGGCACAATCTCCGCCTTGCAACCAAAAAGCTTTTCCTTCTGCGGCCAATGCAATACGAGCTTTCAAATCATCGCATTCACCCGCAAATACAAGCGGAGGCAAAGCTTTTAATTGTGCAACCGCTGCTTTGATCGGCTCACCATCTGGCCCGCCAGGCCAGGTCGGTTGCTGGGCAGCAACAAGGCCAGGTGTGAACAGCGAGTCTAAGTTTGTGCTCATATGTAAAGTGTAGAGAATGCGACGTTAATTGCGCGGGGCAATTAGCCAAAGAAAATCTCTGACTCCTTGTATAGCTCTAGTGGGACAGTCTTTAACTTCTCGGTTGCCGATGCCAAAGGTACACGGGCGATGTTGGTGCCATGAAGGGCCACCATTTTGCCCCAATCGCCTTCATGTGCGGCGGTAATTGCATGCAATCCAAATCGAGTAGCTAAAACTCGGTCAAAAGCAGATGGTGAACCACCGCGTTGGATATGTCCTAAGACCGAAGTGCGAGCTTCTTTGCCGGTCTTGGCTTCAATTTGTTGCGCTAACCAATCACCAATACCTGAAAGCTTTACGTGTCCAAATGAATCAAGAGTTTGATCCTTTACCACCATGTCACCATCTTGTGGAATGGCACCTTCGGCAATAACAATAATTGGTGCGTAATGCGACTTGAATCGGGATTCAACCCATTCACATACTTTTTCGAGAGAGAACTTTTGTTCTGGAATCAAAATACATGAGGCACCGCCTGCAAGACCGGAATGCAAAGCAATCCAACCTGCGTGACGACCCATTACTTCAACAATTAATGCACGGTGGTGTGATTCCGCTGTTGTATGCAAGCGATCTATAGCCTCAACAGCAATGTTCACGGCTGTGTCAAAGCCAAATGTGTAATCAGTGTTGTTCAGATCATTATCGATGGTCTTTGGAACACCAATGACTTTGACACCAAGAGCGTCAAGTTTCGTTGCAACGCCAAGTGTGTCTTCTCCACCAATTGCGATAAGCGCATCGATTTCAGCTTTTTCCAGATTTTCCTTGATCTTTTCTACGCCACCTTCAATTTTGAAAGGATTAGTTCGAGATGAACCAAGGATTGTTCCACCACGAGGCAAGATTCCTCGAGTTGTTTCAATGTTGAGCGGCATTGTTATGCCCTCAAGTGGACCCTTCCAACCATCACGGAATCCAACAAACTCGTGACCATACTCTTTAACACCCTTGCGAACGACTGCGCGAATTACCGCATTTAGACCAGGGCAATCTCCACCACCAGTTAGGACACCAATACGCATGATTTAACTCCACAATTTTATCGACTGATTATGTGACTTAAAATTCCCGCCACCTGCGGTCAACGCTGACTGGGACAGTCTAGCCTTCACCCATGGCTATTCGACAAATCATGCAATGTGATTGCTCCAATGTCTCGTAAATCCTTGATCTATTTTGGGATCGTCGGCATCTTGTGGGGTATTCCATACCTGCTCATGAAAGTTGCAGTTGAAGATTTCCCACCGGCGGCAATTGTCGCCGGTCGTACATTAATCGGCGCTGCAATCTTAATCCCGGTTGCCGTCTACCGCAAAAAATTTAATGGAGCAGTTCTTGGCTTTAAGTTTGTAGCACTATATGCATTGATGGAAATGATTGGTCCTTGGATTTTAATTTCAACTGCTGAGAAAAAGATTGATACTGGGTTAGCGGGTTTACTCATTTCGACAGTTCCAATTTTTTCAACGATCATTACCTCTATGCGTGGAGATCACTCAGTGTGGCAGTTCAAGCGGGTTTTTGGAATCATCGTGGGTTTTGTAGGTTTAATTCTGGTAGTCGGAATTGAAAGCTTGTCAGGAAACAGTGATCCAGCGTCAATTGCAATGATGATTCTTGCTTCCTTGGGTTATTCATACGCAGTGATCATGATTACAACCAACCTTCCATTAGTAGATGGGATTGCCATTAATGGCTTAGCAATGGCGATCACCTGTGTGTTTTGGACACCGCTTGCTATCGCGCAATGGCCTTCGAGTATTTCCCTCAAGCCGACGATTTCTTTAATTGCACTAGGGATTCTGAGCACCGCTTTTGCCTTCATCTTGTTCTTTAAGGTTTTGGCAGAACTTGGGCCAGCACGCAGTTCTTTGGTTACTTATGTCAATACAGCTGTAGCGGTTGTATTAGGTGTAATCATCTTAAAGGAACCTGTAACCGTTGGAATAATCGTGGGATTGCCATTAGTACTTGCTGGCTCTTACATGGCAAGTCGGAAAACTTCTTAAGACTTTTCGCCGAACCCTAACTTTGCCAGAAGTTTAGGATCTTTCTGCCACTCTTTAGAAACTTTGATATGTAAGCCAAGAAATATCTTGGCACCCAAAACACGTTCGATATCTGCGCGAGCACGTATACCAATAACCTTTAAGCGTTCTCCTTGATGACCGAGCAAAATTGCACGTTGCGTATCGCGCTCAACATGGATAGTTGCATGGACATCGTAAAAGGGGCGTGATCCCTTTTCTTCACGCTCGCCGAATTCATCAATCGTTACAACGATGCTGTGCGGAAGCTCTTCTCTGACATCCTGCAGCGCAGCTTCCCGAATATATTCGCAAATCAACTGTTCAATAGCTTGATCACTTGTGGTTCCAGCGGGGTAATACTCAGGTCCCACCGGCAAGTTCTTGCCGATCAATTCATTCAATAAATCAACTTGATCGTGGATTGCAGCAGAGACCGGAATGATTTCATCCCAGACAAAAACTTCGGCGATCTTCATGATTCCCAATAAACGGATGGCTAACTTTTCCTTTGCGATTAAATCTGTTTTAGTTATTACGGCAAACTTCTTTGCTCCTGGATGCTTAGCAATTTCTTGCGCAATAAAGGTATCCCCGGCACCTGAAGTTTCATCTGCTGGAATACACATGATGACAATATCTACGGAATCCATGCTTTGGTCTACAACTTGATTAAGGCGCTGGCCTAACAAAGTCTTCGGCTTATGCACCCCGGGTGTATCGACAAGTACGGCTTGAAAATTATCACGATGCACAATTCCGCGAATCGCTGTTCGAGTGGTGTTTGGATGGTGAGAGGTAATTGCAATTTTGCTTCCGACAAGTGCGTTAATCAAGGTTGATTTTCCTACGTTTGGACGGCCAACAATGGCGACAAAGCCCGAACGGAAATCACTCATGGGCTTATTCTCTCATTGATTAACACCAACAAACTCCACAGCATCTGCAACTGAGGTAACAATCTCTGCGGCACGTTCGCCAATTAATCGATGGCAGCCTTCGCTAGTCGGGGAATTTATAGGACCAGGAATTGCCATAACTGGCCGAAAAAGTTCCGCAGCATCTCGTGCAGTTCGAAGTGATCCACTACGAAATGCGGCTTCAACAACCAGGGTTGCCTTTGATAGGGCGGCGATTAATCTATTGCGTGTTAAGAATCTGCTGGGTAATGCTTTTTCACCTGGCATGAACTCGGTCACCATCGCACCTGTTTCGCAGATCTCAGCAAACAATCTGGCGTTACCTGCTGGGTAGTTAACATCAATACCAGAGGCAATCACCGCCACCGTTACTCCTTCGGCAATGAGCGCACCTTTGTGTGCACAGGAATCGATTCCATAGGCACCTCCACTTACTATCCCCCATTCGCGATCTACAAATCCCGATGCGAAATCTCCAGCAATTCTTGCTCCATAGCTAGTTGGATTGCGCGTTCCCACGATTGCAAGTGAAGGCACATGCAGAGCTGCAATATCTCCCCTAACGATGATTCCGATGGGCGGAGTTACTAAATCATTTAACTGGATAGGCCAATCTGAATCCAATGGAGTTAAAAACCGGACCTGATGCTGACTAATTTTATCTAGGATTTGCTCTCCGCTATTAAGTTTTAGTTCGGTAATTAATTTTTCATACTTGATTCGGTCATAGCCATTGTTCAGTAACTTTTGATAAACATACAGTGCGCTATTACCAGATATCTCGCGTGACCAAAATGTATGTCCTGCTTCAATTGCACTAAAAAGTGCAGCCCTTGCAATAGTTTCTTTCATGCTTCGATTTTTCCACGCAGGTTATGTGCCGCTGTTACATCATCCATGGTTGGAGTTTTGTTGCCGTTGAGGTCAGCAAAACTCCAGGCGGTACGGATAATTTTATGAAGACCGCGAGCTGTTATGTGTTCACGATCTAGTTCATCGTGCAAGAAATTCATCGCTGTTCGTTCTGGCTGAAACTGCGTGCGCAAGGCGCGTGCTGGAATTTGTGAGTTCAGCGACCACCCCAAAGATTCAAATCGTTTGGCAGCAACGGCTCGAGCTTTAATCACCCGTTCTCTGATGATTGCGCTACTTTCTCCTAACTGCGGTTTTGCCATATCTACTCGGCCAACAGGTTCGACTTGCACGCGCAAATCGATTCGATCCATTAATGGACCAGATAGCTTTCCTAGGTATCGGCGTACTTGTTGAGAAGTACAGGTGCAGTTGCGTCCCCTGCCAGTAAATTTTCCACACGGACACGGGTTTGCAGCAAGAACCAACAAAAATTGAGCCGGGAAAGTCACATTGCCAATACTGCGAGCGATTGTGATGGTGCCTGATTCCAAAGGTTGACGCAATGAATCCAACACCCCCGGCCCACATTCTGGCGCTTCGTCAATAAAAAGAACTCCGTAATGGGCCAGAGAACATGCGCCAGGTTTTATGACATGCGATCCCCCGCCAACCATGGCTACTCGAGTTGTCGTGTGATGTGGCGAAACAATTGGCGCAAGCAATGACAGTGGTGATCGCTGCATTAATGTTCCGGCAATTGAATGAACTGCAGTTACTTCGAGTGCTTGTTCGATAGATAGCGCAGGCATGATCGTTGGAATTCTTTCGGCGATCATGGTCTTTCCAGTTCCTGGTGGGCCAATCAACATAATGTGGTGTCCACCTACAGCTGCAATTTCCGCTGCTAATCGTGCATCGGGCTGACCCGCAACATCTGCAAAATCCAAACGTGTATCACTATTTTCCCACTGCAATTCAATTTCTTGTTCATACTGGCGTTCACCAGTGCGCAACCAACGCAAGACCTGTTTCAAATGATGCATAGGAATTATTTCCATACCTTGCATCAACTGCGCTTCCTTAAGATTATCGACAGGTACAACTGCGGTTTTTACTCCAGCCTTCGAAGCAGCGATCAAAGCTGGCAACACTCCTCGTATCGCACGAATTCGACCATCTAAGGACAGCTCCCCTAGGAAAACAATCTCTGTGATTTTCTCGGCAGCAACTGTTTCATGAGCGGCTAACAGGCAGATACAAATGCCTAAATCAAAACTAGAACCACTCTTTGGTAACCAGGCTGGCGAAAGCGAAACTGTAACTTTTCGATTGGGCCAGATTTCTCCACAGTTAACAATTGCACTTCGAACTCGATCTCGGGATTCAGAAAGGGCCGCATCAGGCAATCCCAAGAGTGCATACCCAGGGAGTCCATCTGCAATATCTACTTCGACACCTACTACGTGGCCGTCTAAACCCATCAGTGCGACTGATTGTGTTTGGGCGAGGCTCATAACAAGTTAGCTCGATATTCAATTACGGGCGTTCCATCCGCTGCGACTAAAACAGCAGCAACATCTATTTGATATTCGCACCCAAGGCAACCGTGCGTTGCAAGCCATGCCAGTGCAAGACGCTGCATTCGACGAGCTTTACCTCTATTAATTGCCTCAAATGGATGGCCAAAGGCGACAGAGCTGCGCGTTTTCACTTCGATGAATGAAAAAATATCGGACGCATTGAGGGCGATGATGTCGATTTCACCTTCTCGAATCCGCCAATTTCGTTCTACTATCTCGAATTTTTTCTTGATCAAAAAGTCAGTGACCGCTTGTTCCCCAAATGCACCAATCTGCTGTTTATTTTTTGTCTCCATGGTTGGGCACGATAAATACACCCACCGATGTTTTACAACGTAGTCAGATTACTTGTGGATGAGCGCTGCAACATTGGCAAAAGAGGTACGGTGTTCTACACATGGACCATGCTCATTGAGGGCTTTGGTGTGGGCAGCGGTGATGTATCCCTTGTGTCCCGCAAATCCATACTCAGGAAACTCTGTGTCTAAGTCGCGCATGATTCGATCTCTGGTCACCTTTGCAATCACAGATGCTGCACTAATTGAAACAACAACTTGATCGCCCTTCCAGACCGCAAGATTTGGTACACCTAATCCTTCAATTGCATATCCATCTGTAAGCACATAGGACGGTGCTATTTCTAAACCTTGGACTGCTCTGCGCATGCCATCAAGGTTTGCCGCATGTACCCCGCGTGCATCAACTTCAGCCGCTGGCACAATTACAACACTGATTGAAGCTGCAACCCGTTGAATTAATTCATAGACGGCGTCTCTTTTGTTTTCCGCAATTTCTTTTGAATCCCTAACAACTGCTAATTCAGGTGCAAAGGGATCATGTAAAACTACTGATGCAATCACTAACGGACCCGCGCACGCTCCGCGTCCTGCCTCATCAACACCAGCAATCGGTGCGATTCCGGCATTTACTAATAATTGCTCAATAACCTTCATGAGGTTACTTTTTGATTACATCAACTTTTGGAACATACGTAATATTTTTAAAGGGCCAGATAACGGCAACGACTCGACCAGTTACCTTTGAGACTGGTACGAAGCCTTTGTTGATGTCCTCTTGGTGATAGCGAGAGTCAGAGCTTGCTCCTCGGTGATCGCCCATTAACCACAACTTGCCCTCTGGGACCTTCACATTAAATGAAGTCTCAGACGGCTTGTTTCCGGCAAAGATATAAGGCTCGGTGACTTCAACCCCATTGATTGTTAATTGTCCATTTTTTGAGCAGCAAACGATCTCGTCACCTGCCACACCTATAACCCGCTTTACCAAATATTGCTTTGTTGGATTTGGAAGAATTCCCACTGCGACAAGTGCACTTTTAGCCTTCGCAACGTACTGATTAGTTGAGTAATCGATGATTTCAGGTAACCAGTTATCAGGATCCCGGAAAACAACAATGTCTCCACGGTTAATTGACTTTGATAAAAATGGAATCTTGTTGACCGCCACGCGATCCTCGATTTGCAAAGTGTTTTCCATGGACCCCGAAGGTATATAGAAAAACTGCACTAAGAAAGTTTTTATGAGGAATGAGACAACGAGAGCAACAACGACTAAGAATGGGAGCTCTTTAAAGAGCGATCCCTTACGACGCATGAAAAAGATTATTCAGCTTTTGGAGCTTCAGTTGCTTCTTCAGCAACTGCTTCAACTGCCGGTGCTTCAACTACTGCTTCAACTTCAACTGCAACATCCTCGACAACAGGTGCTTCTACAACTGGAGCCTCGGACACAGCCACCTCTGCTACTGGTTCGGACACTGGAATCACAATTGGTTCTGGAGTAGAAAGAATTCCATCGCCATAACCTTCGACGCCATCGCGCTTTTCGCGAATCTTTGCAGCCTTACCGCGTAGATCGCGTAGGTAGTACAGCTTGGCGCGACGAACTTCGCCTTTCTTTACTAACTCGATCTTTTCAATAACTGGTGTGTGAACAGGGAATGTACGCTCTACACCAACGCCGTAAGAAACCTTACGGATTGTGAAAGTTTCACGGACTCCATCGCCTTGGCGACGGATAACGATTCCCTGGAAGACCTGAAGGCGGCTCTTGTTGCCTTCGATAACGCGAACATGGACCTTGAGCTCATCGCCAGCACGGAACTGTGGGATGTCTTTGCGCAGGGATACTGCATCTACAGCGTCAAGAATGTTCATATTCGGATCCTTTTGTCATTTCTATTAAGCACACGCTTTGGCGGTGCAGACTGCGTATTGTGCCACA
>Ga0114968_10001335_pt1 | contig 18931 bp, 21 predicted proteins | sample M_130807_EF_Meta_FD_87020 | JGI IMG/M metagenome (GOLD analysis project Ga0114968, IMG submission 87020) | Freshwater microbial communities from Lake Montjoie, Canada to study carbon cycling - M_130807_EF_MetaG | ecosystem: Environmental > Aquatic > Freshwater > Lake | place: Lake Montjoie...
TTGATATTATAAAATCTTTTTCACACACGCAACACTTCATATATAGTATCACTAAATTATATTTATATTGATTTTATAAAATCTCATTTAAAATGGGCGTTTTAAATGAGAAAAGGTGTAAAAAAAATTCATTAGGAATTAATTGCCCAATTAAAAATACTATCATGAGTAAAAATCATAAAATATTATACAAAGGTGAAATGATGGAAGCACATAAATTTTTGGGTAATGTTCTTAATGTAAAAAAAATAAAATACAATGGAGAAATCTTATATAATATTTTAATGGAGAATTATGAAACAATATTAGTTAATAATTTGATTTGTGAAACATTATGCCCAACTAATGTGATAGCAAAATTATATACTAGTAACATTTCTGAAGATTGCAAGAACAAAATTATAGTGCTCATGAACAATTCTATTATAAAAAATGACTACTTGTCTTATAAAAAAATAATTGCACGATTGTAAAACTTAGCGGAGAACCCAGGTTTAACGAAGTAAGACCCCCCGCTACTCAGAATCTGGCAAAGCCGGATTCTTTAACCCTCTTGCCCTTCGGGAAATATCATTTTCAATAAAAACATTTATTTATTGAAAATTACTTTTCTTGATCTAGACTCCTGGTGGATCATGGTAAAACTTTATCCAGCGAACCTCCTCCCCCTTTTCTTGTTCTTGGGCGTACTGTGGGAGTGGCAAACCCTTCATCGACAATGCGTTTTTGCATAACAAATAGTAACACTATTCCTAAAAATATCAAAATGCAAACAAAGAGAGGATTTTTAAACAAACCAAAAGGTTTCATTTTATATAATATACAAATATTTTTTTAAATTCCATTATTTTATTGCGTTTAATAAAAGTCATCGCACCCTTCTAAAATTGTGACAACTTTATACATGACAATTTTAAACTCAAATAAGTTGCTAAAACTTTTAATTATTTTAAATCCCACAAAAAAATTCTAATTACAACTAAAGTTAAAACAAAAATATAACTTAAAAAATAAACAATAATCCTAAATTAAATGAAAAATGTACTTGTTTTTGGAGGAAATGGTTGGATTGGTTCTAAAGTTGTAAACCTTTTAAGAAAAATGGCAATAAATATTTTTGTCCCAAATACGCGCGCAGATAATATTGATTCTGTAAAAATGGAATTAGACGCATATTCTAGTTCTGGCATTAAAATAACGCATGTTATGAGCTTTATTGGTAGAACGCATGGTTCATACAAAGGCGAAAAGATTTCAACTATTGATTATCTTGAAAAACCCGGAATGTTAGTAGAGAATGTTAGAGACAATTTATTTGCGCCCGTATATCTTGCAATGATTTGTAAAGAACGTAATATTCATTTTACTTATTTAGGCACAGGATGCATTTTTGATTTTGATGAGGAACATCCATACGGAATGGAGCTAAATGGATTCAATGAAGAGTCGAAACCCAATTTTTTTGGGTCTTCCTATTCTATTGTCAAAGGGTTTACTGACCAACTCATGCATCAGTTCAACGATAGTGCATTGAATGTAAGGATTCGAATGCCTATAACTCACGAGGTAAACGAGCGAAACTTTATCACAAAAATTACAAACTACAGCAAAATCTGCTCAATCCCCAATTCAATGTCCGTTTTAAATGAACTTTTGCCAATTATGATTGATATGGCGCTTAAAAATGAAACAGGGACAATAAATCTTACCAACCCTGGATTAATATCCCATAATGAAATTTTAGAAATGTACAAAGAAATTGTGGATCCTAATTTTAAGTGGGAAAATTTTGAAATGGTAGAACAAGACCAAATATTATTGTCAAAGAGGTCAAATAATTATTTAGAAACAAATAAGTTGAGAGAAAAATATCCAAAAGTTAAAAATATCAAGCAATCGGTTCGGGATATTCTTATCAAAATGGGAAAAAACGTAAATAAAATGGATGTAGTTTGAGTTCAAATACATCTAGAAAAATATTGGTTCTAGATATAGATATATGAAAAATCTTTTAGTAACAGGAGGCTGCGGGTTTATTGGGTCTAATTTTATTAACTACTATTTCAAGCAAAATCCATGCGTCAATATTATTAATTTAGACGCAATGTATTATTGCGCTAGTGAATTCAATGTCAATGAGAAAGTAAGAAAATCTGAAAGATATCATTTGGTAAAAGGTAACTTGCGCTCCTTCGATTTATTGACACATGTTTTAGACAATTATAAAATAGATACTATTATTCATTTTGCGGCGCAATCGCATGTGCAAAATTCATTTGAAGATTCGCTTCAATATACAAATGATAACGTCCTTGGAACGCATACCCTTTTAGAAACTGCGCGGCGCTATGGTAAGATTGAGAAGTTTATTCATATATCAACCGATGAAGTATATGGCGAGTCTATGATTGTTGATACCGAAGAAAAGAAAAATGAAAGCTCCGTTCTTTGTCCTACAAACCCATATGCAGCTACTAAAGCGGCAGCAGAATTGATTGCCAAATCATATTATTTTTCTTTTAAAATGCCAATTATAATTACTAGAGGCAACAATGTATATGGTCCCAATCAGTACCCAGAGAAACTTATCCCTCGCTTCATTAAACAATTGAAAGAAAATGAGCCTGTAACAATTCAAGGCGATGGTTCAAATGTTAGAGCTTTTTTACATGTTCTTGACGTCTGTTCTGCACTAGAATGTATTATTGAAAAGGGTTCTCTAGGGGAAATATATAATATTGGAAGCGACGACCATTATGAATATAGTGTATTGGAAATTGCGAAAAAGTTGATTAAATGCGTAAAAAACACCGATGACTATGATAAATGGATTACTTATGTGGCAGATCGTCCATTCAATGATAAGCGCTACTATATTAGTAATGAAAAAGTCAAAAAATTGGGGTGGGAAATTCGTGTTAACTTTGATAATGGTATCAATGAACTTATTTAGAAAAATAGAAAAAATAATATTTTTGTTTCAATAAAATTTTATATGCGTATAATATACAATATACTAGAGATATGTACTCAGGTTCGTATAATGATGCTTCGTATAATGATGCACACTCTACTCAAACTTTTTCTATGCCTAGAGGCGGCAAAACAAAAACAAAGTTAAGGAGAAAACTTTCGAGAAAGAACAAAGGTGGAAAACGCAGAACAAGACGTAAGAGAGCTGGCCAACCATTCGGTCAGCATCCCACCACATCCACGTATTACCCCAGCTCTGCCTCTGTCTCCCCTAGCTACATACCCGCATCTACGTTTGCTCCCGCTAATCCAAATACAAGTATGGGCAGGATGCTTAACGACTATACGGCCAGACACTATGCCCCAAACGCTGGTTTTAGCGCTGGGTATAACACTCAGCAGCAGGCGCCGGTTTATACAGGAGAGCACTATGGATACAATACTAAATATCCTCAGTCTGCAAGTTATCACATGCCAGTTACAGTTACTGCGCAAGGAACTTACTTTGGACGACGTTAATAAATAAAATTCACTCATAGTTGGGTATTATTTTGGTTAGCGCAAACTTACTAAAATGTTGGCAGTTGCTAGTATATAAGTTCATTGTAATATTTTCACATTTCCAAGAAAGTAGTTCTGCAACAAGATTTTTTATCTCTTCATCTGTTATTTTTTCATATGTTGCTGCGCTTATTTTTTGCGAATGTTCTGCGCTAATAGGAGCATTCCAAATTGTCATTATTTTGCTATCATCATTTATATTGGTTCTAGCAAAATGTCGTAATCTTATTTGAGCTGCTACATCTTGTCCGGATAATAATTTAGCCAAGGTCTTGGGTTTGCCCGCTTCGATGGGCGTAAAATCGAGAGAATACGTATTGCCATTTTTTGATAATAAAACTAAGTGATGCAATTTTAAACATGGAGCGCAGCTCAAAATAGAGGTTTTCATAATTCGCATTTGTAGTTTTCCAAATACTAGAATATAAAAAAGTGCAACCCATAAACCAATTTTAAGAAAAAACATACTTATATATTTAGAAGAGTAAAAATAATAGCGGGGAACCCAGGTTTAACTACGTTGCCACCCGCTACTCAGAATCCGACAAAGCCGGATTCCTTAACCCTCCTGCCCTTCGGGAAGAAAAGATCCGGTACCATTTTCAATAACAACCTTAAAATTACCTTTTTTAAACCAGGCATAACGCTAAAAAATAAAGGTCTCTATTATATTTTCACTATATATATTATATATGGAAGACTTAGATTTATATTTAGGTTTTATAAGAAAAATTGACCCTATATACGCAAAAGGTATTATCAATAAGTTCATAAATTGGCCAACAAGTCCCAGAAACTTACGAACAAATTGTTCAATATTTGAACATCTCACTCCAAAAGAAAGTGACTTAGTTCAAGGTTTAGACGAAAATAGTGAATATTATAAACTTTCCTGTATAAGCGCTTATGTAAAGCAAGCATTATTGCAGCGCGGTCTCATGAATATCACTTATTACATTTATTTAAATGAAGCATTTATTGAAAGTCGTGCTGCAACAATGGATGGTGGTAGAGGTAAAAAGCAAAAAGGTGGAATGAAGTTGAGCGAAATATTTGGAAAATTATCAACAACATTTTTACTTTTAGGTGTTAGCTCCGGAATAGAAGACGATAGTAGGGCGCTTTTAGACCCAACCGGAGATAGAACGGGTTTGGAAATGAGAACTTCAGCCCCTTTTGGACGAGCAACTAGCGAAGAAGGACTACTTAAAGAAAGACTGAGCTCTGCATCGAACACCTTATCTAAAGTAATGGAAGACTCGCCGTGGGTAGTAGATGGAAAGGAGATTGTAATAGCTAGAGATGTTAATTTAGAACAAATAGAATTTTTTACCGATAAAATGGAAGAGTTAAATGCGAGATTGAGTTCTGCGTCTAGAGATGCCACAAAAATGTGTAGCGAAATAGCTACGGATCTTGCGCAAAGAGACGTTTTTTCAAGCGAAGCGTTTTACAATAAAGTTTTAGCCATTGAAGCTGAGTTAGAAAGTGCAAGTAAAACAAAAAGATCCGCCGATATAGTTGCCAGTAAGGTGGGTTACATAACTACTGGATTGGCTGCACTTACGTATAGAACGGGAGCCGCAGCGTTCGGAAGTGTCCCGAAAGAAGCGGAGGTTGATAAAAGTGCGTTAATGGGGCAAGCGTATGATATGGTTTCCATGAAAAGTGATATTGCTCGTGTAGGACAAGTTGAAAAATTTTCATATTCTCAGAGATACGCTGACCTATGTAGAGCGACTCCAAATCCTCGATTTAATGTGAAAACAAGTGGAGCTGGCGGAGGATCTAATATTTTTATGACAACTAAATTTGGAAACAATGATACAGGACTATTATTATTATGTCATATGGAAACAATAGAAAGAATAAATATTAAACAATCGTTAATAGATTCGTCTGCATCGGCTGAACTGAAAGCGGAATATGATGCATTACAATCGTTAAAAGAAAGAACAGAAATGGAAATTGAATTAATAAAAACAAGCTCACTTTTTGCTCCGCTTGATGATTTAATGCCTGGGCGTTTTGCCGTGGGAGGTGTTGTAGCTGAAAGTGAAGAAGCAGTAAAACAATTTGAAAAATACGTAGAAAAAATTGCTGAAGAGTTGCCAATTACAGAAATGCAAGCAAAAGAAAATGCAAAAATAAGGAAGCAAATGCAGGATTTAAAAAGAGCGGCTCGCAAACAAACAATGGAGGAATGGCAGGCACTTGCAACTGAGAGTGGAGAAGCAGCCGCGGCGGTAGCAAGAGGAACTGGTAGTGTTTTAACTACTGCCGTCGAAATTGGAATTGATGTAACTACAAATGTAGTTGCTAGTGCTAGTTCTGGTTTACAAAATGTTACTGGTGAAGTAGCGGACACTTTAGGAACCGCCGTTCATGGCGCAAGCGGTGTTTTGGGATCCGCTGCGGAAGGCGTTGGAAGTGTGCTAAAAAAAACTGCTCTTGGACTTTCGAGCACTATATTTACATTATTACCAGCAGCAATTGCAGTTCTAGGCGTCGCCGGCGCTGGAGTATGGTTATGGATTCAACTGCAACGTAGTTTTATTCCTTCGGTTGGTTCTAGAGCTGCACTTCCTCCTGCATTACCTGCGCCTCCTGCGCCAGTGCCTGCGATCGCACCTGCACCTGTCCCTGCACCTGCAGCCGCACCCACAGGATTAAATGCACTTGTTGACGCAGCTGCGGCGGCAGGTCCAATGCCGCCACCAGCAGGAGGTAAAGTTACTAGAAAATCCAAGAATAAAAAGGGAACAAAAAAAAGCAAGCGCAAAGTTAAAAGGACAAAAAAAAATAAAAAACAAAAAGGAAGAAAAAAAAGCAGGAAAAATCGCAATAAAAAATAAAGTATAGGTAATTGTTTATATTTCTAATCTTAGACGCAAGTTTATTTTATCTAGCTTCATCCACCTGGAGCCTGGAATAAAAATGATAATTTTCAATAAACAAAAGTTGTTATTGAAAATGGTAAGGTTCTTTAGGGCAGGAGGGTTAAGGAATCCGGCAAAGCCGGATTCTGAGTAGCGGGGGTCTTACTTCGTGAAACCTGGGTTCCCCGCTAATTTTATCAAGTTGCAAAGAGCTTGTTCATATTTTTAACTTCGGGTTTATCAGTTTCCGTTGAAAACAACTTTTTAATTTGTTCGTCATCACGAAATCTAACTGAATAATCTTGCTGAATCTTATTTCTTCCAATTCGCCCCATAGCCTGTATAATTTTTTCTTGAGTAAGATTCATATCTTTACTCAAGTAACCATGACAGAATTGATAATTTGTGCCATAAATGTAATCACTTGATGCAATAATCAAATACAACTTTTGCTCGTCTGCAAGAGTTTTCATAATCTCCGTATATGTAATACTTTCATGATTTGTAAACACGCCAATCCCCATTAGCAAGAGGACTTTCCAACTATTAGCAACATCTTCCAACATCATAATTTTGAGAATAGTCTCTTCTTCGATTCTACTTGTAAATGCAGTTTTTGCATTCATTTCTTCGGCCCACTTTGTCAAATGGGATGCAGTATTAGGCACAAACGTTTCATTCAATGTAGCAGATTTTATCATAGAGCGCAACATTTCTATTTCCTGAACAATCTTACGTGTTTCAATATTATCATCACTTGCTCTATTCAGTTTATGGTCAGATTTATTTTTTTTACTTGATAATAAACCCTTATCTCCAGGACTGATATCATTTGATTCCTTGGATTCAGCACGTTCTTGAATATCTTCTAGTATTTTTATCAATTTGCTAATCTTGGCATTAATTGAATTGTTAAAGTCTATCTTATCCGTTATTTCCGACATTACTGCTGCAGGAATTGCGGCTTGCTGAATACAAAACTTTGCTACCTTTTCAACATCATTAGCTAAGAATATTGTAGGGCCATCTGTTAGGGTATACGCATCCTTTGTTGTAACATAAATTGCGCATGACCCGGTCGCTTTGTCAGTTGACAGGTCTTTTTGAAGTTGAGGCGCTTGCACGCTCATAGTTCTCTCTAACTGACCTCCGCCCATTAGCTTTGTGTTTGGCCCTGCACTAGTTCCAGGTCCAAGACTGCTATGCTTTCTGATTTTAACACCTTTGTTATCGACTGCTTCATTGGGTCGTATACGTATTTCGCGATTTTCTTTGAAATGAGCAAAAACGCTAGGCCAATCGCTCGCGTTAATGTTTTTTAAAAGTTTCAAGTAGTATAGCTTTATCGTTTTCATATCAACATCATCAAGCGATGTAAAATATCTTTCTATTTTAATACTTGGCGCCACAGAAGTGTTGTCCAAGACATGATGAATAAATTTTACCAACTCTTTCAAATCAAAGTAACGCAATAGTGTTAAATAGTTTTCACAATGCCCAATCATTTCCATAAGAGTTGGGTGGTCTGCCGCCATATGATGAGGTAAAACAACAAAACCATTATTATCAATAATAGGAAGCGATTTTTTGCAATCGTGGCTAATGATTGAATGTACATTTGCCCGAGGAAACTTTGTCATAAAGTCATTAATAGTTTCGGGTATTTCATGTGTCTTTGGTAGGGTTGCAGATGAAAGCACCATGTTCGGTATCAAATTTTCAGACCAGTTTTTCTTTATAATTTCATGGAACTCGTGTTCTTCATAGTCCATAGTAATAGTCGGTTCATCCCAATAAGTAATAATATCGTTTTTAGAATTGAAAGCTAACATGTAGTACATTGCGGGGATGTACGACTTAATATCAGTAATCATTATTTCAACCTTATCACCAACACTATTATCAACTTTCCAAATACCACCAGTTTTCCAATTTTTTGTATAATCTTTAGCTGCAAAATAATGTAGCCTAATTTCCTCGGCGCTAGAGCATCCGAATGCAAACGCAACCTTCTTATTTACAGAAATAGCAGCCTTTGCTAGCGCCAAACCAACGTGTCTAGCTGCGCAAACAAATATAATCCGTTTTGATTCAGACAAGCCAATAGGCGACAATGTTTTGCCTGTGCCAGTTGGCGCTATATAGAGAATCAACTTTGGCTCGCTAGATTTGCAACATGCAAATAGCTCTTTTTGATGTTCGTAAAGCGCCATGTCGCTATATTTCAAAATATTTTCGTTTTTCTCTATGAACTCTACTGAATTTTCTATTACTTTTTTAATATCAACTTTGTTTTCGTAAACAGCCAATGATTTATTTATTATTTGCACAAGATGCGTATTCAAGTTAGTCACGTTATTTCGTATTAACTTGTAGAGCGTGAAATAGTAATATTCCCAGTTACCATTATTTTTGATGGACTTGAATAAACTTTCGAGTAGCGCTAGTAAAACGTATTCATATATTATTATGTTTGATGCGCTAATTGTTTGAGGACTATTCTTTTCTAGCCTTATCATATCAGCTTTTTTGATTTTTGTTTTTGGATTTACAGATACTTCTATAAAATCGATTGCATACTTTTTAATAATTGAGCCAACTTTTTCTGCAAAATAAGTATTATACAAATAGTCTTCCATTTCGCCAGATTTGTCTACTTTCAAATAGAGCAAAAGAGAATTATGTTTATTGTATTTAATATTGACATCTCCGAAACCTTGTATTATTAGATTCAGAATTTCTTTTTCATCCGCTGAAACAGGAACTTCTATGGATTCCCACTCTGACTTGTTTAATTTACGTTGCGTAAGGTCCATGATTTTGGATGGTGACTAAATAGAGTTCTATTTTATCCTTTAAGTGTATTTCTATAATCAATTTTTATCTATGGGAAACCAGGTTTAACGAAGTATGCCCTCTCTAAAATTTCTAATACTGCAATAGTCCAACATTCAGTATTTTTTTAGGTTTATATTTCAAAAAGTCTAGTTGCCGAGTAGTTGTCGGAAATTCGCCGCTACCATAAATGTCTTGTAGAACTAGCCATTCAAACAGCCCGCCTGGATACAAAAATATATTATAAAACCCTAGTTTAATTAGTTGATTGTATTTTTCGTATATTTTATCGTCATTAGCATTCCTACCATATATGACAATTTTCACCTGTTTTGAACGTTTCTGTAAGAAACTATTTATCATTTGTTCTTCTTGTGTCGGAGGAATCGTATTGGGTATTAGGCAACCCTGCTCAGACTCTGGCAATGTGTTGATCAACAAGTAGAGTGTCGGCTCTTTAATTACACTTTGCATGTCTTCAAAACTTATTTTTTGTATTGATTGAGAATTTCCCATAATTTAAACATGTAAACTATATTTAAATTATTGTTTCCATTTTTGTTTGTTTCTGTTTCTGTTTCGGTTTTTATTTTTTAGACAAATGTTCCTTATCTATTGTTATTTTTGGTGTAATATTAGATATAATTTTATTTATCTCTTCATCTTCTCCGCTGTTGGCTTCTGATACAATTTTTAAATACTTGTCACTTTTTTTATTGCTTGAATCATTATAACCTTTATTTTCTTTTGTCCAAGAACCTACTTGTTTTGCGTTTTTATATGAAATATGTTTAATCATTCGTTTAATTTTTTCTTTATTACCATTTTCTTTTTCCCATGCATCATTATCTTTTACATAGAGTGTTTCTCTTTTAGAGTCGCTACAATGAATTGGTCGTTTATATATATCCAACTCATTCAGCCCATTGATAATAATATTTGTTATGCCTTTAACATATCCCAGCTCTCCAGTTTTTTCTAAATCACTTAGAGTAAGTTTGAGTGAATCGACAAAATCTTTTATATTCATAGCATTTTTACATTGCTCATTCAAGAAAAAATTAATGTTGAACCGGTTATTGTTGTTGCAATTTGTGTTCATATTTGTAACACTGGTAGGTTTACTTGCTAACTCAGCAATTGTTTTACTCTGCTCAACAATTGTATTCTGTAATTCTTTATTTTGTTTTATCAGTTCAAGTATACATTCTGTACTTATTGGTCCGGTTGCTTCTTTTTCTATGGCTTTTGAATTTTCATCATAAATGCAAGTTTTTTTGTGATGACAAAGGCTTGACATATGTTTATATATTTTTCCACATTTACACGGAAAATTTTTGAATTGCGTTTTTTCTATTAGGCTGGCGTTAGGATTTATTAGGATTTTGTGTTTGCGTGTTAAAATGTGTCTTTTGTATTCACTTTCCTTCCTGCAGTTAAAGTCACAACTTTTACAAACAAAAACAATGGCGTTTTTTGGCGTTTCGGCGTTAGGATTCATTAGTATATATATCCTAATATAAAAAACGCCTAGATTCTTTTAAAAGAGAAATATATATTTTCCAAAAAAAATAACAATAACAAATATTTTCTTTCAAAATTATATTTAAAGCATTTTGCTCTCAAACTGATTTTTTATAAAAAAGAGAAAATAAAAAAGTAAAAAGTATTTTGGAAAGTCAAAAATGGACATTTTAAAATGTCCAAAAAAGGGATTTCAAAAATACTTTGCATTTTTATTTTTATTTTCATGTTTTAGTAGCGGGGAACCCAGGTTTCACGAAGTAAGACCCCCGCTCTACAGCGCTTATCCCTCCTGCCCTTCGGGAAATACCATTTTCAATAAATAAGGTTTGTTATTGAAAATAAAATATGCAAAAATAAATATATAAATATACCTAAAAATAATTCAATATGAAGTCTGTAGTAATTTATACATATTATAAATCGCCATCGTCGGACTACAACCTTAAATTTTTTGTTGAGAGAGAGTTATCTTACAAAAATAATATTGATTATATAGTCGTAATTAATGGGTTTGAATACAATGAAAAGATCCAATTTCCTGAAATAGAAAACTTGACCATAATAAAACGAGCAAATTTAGGTTTTGACTTTGGCGGACATGCTGCCGCGCTTGAAAATATTGAAGCTAATAAAAAAAGTTATGATTATTATTTTTTTATGAATAGCGGAGTTATAGGGCCTATATTACCGCATTATTTTTCTCAGGAACATTGGTCAAGTATTTTTATAAAAAAAATTAATAATAAAGTAAAGTTAGTCGGAACGACGATAGTTTGCTTGCCTGGATATGATGCCGGCGGTTATGGACCAAAAGTGGAAGGGTTCTTTTTCATGGTTGACAAAACCGGTCTTGATTTGCTAGTAAACCAAAAAAATGTCTTTTTTGAACATCCAGATAAATATAGTGCTATTGTTTATGGCGAATATGGCATATCTAATTGCATTTTAAAAAATGGTTACTCAATTGATTGCATGTTGAGCAAATATCAAAACATAGATTGGACAAATCAAGAAAACTACAATCTTAATAATAATAGACATCCATCGAGACATAATAGCTTTTATGGTAACTCTATAAATCCATATGAAGTTATATTTCATAAATGGCATTGGCATGGTCTAGAAAATGTAAACTTTAGTATAGTTGAACAATACGTAAATAAAAATACATAGAGACATTTTTGCGAAAAGAATAAAATTGATTTGTTTTCATTAAAATAATAATTAATAAAATCAAAATGACTGAAGTAAACTCTCGTATTAACTATGAAAAACACTTTCTTGTAAATTGCATGGCATTACCATTGGATATGTGCAACATAATAAAAGATTATTTGTTTTATAATGTTGAAATGAGCAAAAAAATACACTTTATGCGACTTAAAAAACAAGAACTTGTTCTTTATTTTGAAGAGAATATGTTATTTTATAATTCTGTTGCTTGTCATATGTGTGGCGAGTTTCAAATGACTATTTCCCGAAATGGTATCGAAACACATATAAGTAATGTGTCTCCAAGTGTTCAATGTAAATGCGGCGAATATTCAATGTGGCTTCCCCTTTGGGAAAGGTAGTCAAGTCCCGCTAGTTGAACTGCACTACAATCTCAACCTTTTCTTTTTTAATACTCTTTGTCGCCGAAATAGAAAGCTCTTCTCTCTTCTTTCTCGTTTTAGAATTATCAACAACGTTTTCCTTTCGCTTAGACGTGCTATTTCTAGAATTCATGTCTTTTTCAATAGTGTCATAATTATCTTCAATATACTGAATAACTTTATTCTCAAGGGCCCATTTAAAAAAATTTAATTGTCCAATAGTAGTTTCAATGAATGTCCCATCCTTGTATGGAATACTAATTCTATCCCATCTACAGAAAGGATCAAATCGCTTCTTACTATACGCTTTTAACTTCAATTTATAATCTACGTAAACTTTGAAACGCCTTGTTTCGTCAATGGCATATAAAGTATAATATTTTTTTGCGTAATTTGTTGCAAACCAATCAACAATTCTAAGAGAAATTTTACATTCACCCGTAATTATTTTCAACATAGTCTCCATGTTGTTATCCTTTGCATAAAAATCCATCAAATTGTTAAGCAAAAGGTCATTTTGTGTGGTATATGATGATGAATTCAATGACATAGTTAATTTGTATCAAGGACTATTGTTTAAATACTTATTTCAAAAAATATATTCTTTTGCAAAAGAATATATTGTTCACACTTTAATTATTAGTCCTCAAAATCTTTCTTCTTCTCTCTGTCTGCGTTTGTGTCGACGGGTTTCAAAAATAAATCTTGCGCTACAATATTTTTCACATAGTCGTTCCTGTCTAAAAATGGATTATGTCCTATTTGGCCTACCATTTCACGTTCAGCTATTTTATTATATGCATCTTCTCTTTTATTAGAAGTGTTAATATTGAATTGTGTTTCTAAAAAATTATCACTTTCCCAACCATTGTTTTCGCTAGTATTGAGAGAATGGTTATAGGCTAGGTTTTCAAAATCTGGAGGTCTTTCCATTTGACTAGGTTCTTCTCGTTTGAAATATCTTGCTGTTTTTTCATAAGGTATTTTATTTGTGGGAGTCCACGTCCATTCATTTTGCATAGCCATTTATATTCCACTTTTAAAAAAATTGGAGCAAAATATCGAATTCCACTTTTATAAAAAGTTTAACGAAGTAAGAGGCAAAATAACAAATGCTATTTTTAGAAAAAGTTTAACGAAGTAAGAGGCAAAATATCGAATTCCACTTTTAGAAAAAGTTTAACGAAGTAAGATGCCAAATAACAAATGCTATTTTAGAAAAAGTTTAACAAAGTAAGGGAATGTATTTATTTACAATTTTAAGAGAACATTTCTAAAAATCAGTGCGAACAATATTCATTTGCTTTGTAAATAAAAATTTATCGCTATTTTGTTTTCTTCTTTTTAAGTTGCATTCTAAACAAGCTATTACTACATTATCGGTAAAATGCCCCAAGTTGTTATCAATTCTATCTAAAGTCCATTGCGCCATTTCTCTCACTATTTCATATAAAACGTGTGTCTCTCCTTTGCAATAAAAACATTTTAGTTCAGAATCAAGAAGTTTTTGCAATATTTCACTTGATTTAATGAGTTTGTCTTCATTATTGATTTTTTTAAGTATATCTTGATGTTTATAGCCAGATAATTTAGTTTCTATTTGAGATAAAATAAGATCATGTGTCCGAGTTTTTTCACATTCGTTAGACGCTAGTTCACGTAAAAAAATTAATTGCGCTGACGTTGTATAACACTCTTTAGACAAATTCCATTTACTTGTTGACGCCCGCTTTTTACTGCTTTCTCTTTGCGCTGTTACTTTTTTAATTTGATATCTATTATTTGTTCCGGTAATTTCTATTTCTTTTGTTTCTGGCATTTATATTAGGCCAGATTTATATTTATATTATTTACTTTAACAAAATTACACGCGCTTTGGCGTAGTACTTATATAGAAGTCAATGCTTTGTATCCAGCCGTTCAAAACAGATGCGTCGCTAAATATATTTTGCGTTCCATCTAAAGTAAGAACATCAAATTTATTAATTAGGTGCTCACAAATCATTTGCTCGTGATACTCATCACACTTTTTCAAATAAGCAAGCGCTATATCACTTTCGCCAGTTCTGGAACGCTCCTTAATTCTTTGAAAGCAAATTTCCGGGTCGGTTTTCACGTAAATGATACCACTAATAGAACATTCGTCGAGAAAGTGATCAAACCATTTCAAATAAATTTGATAATTTACATCCTCAATAAGTCCAGAGTCGTATAGCATTTTTGCAAATACATACCGATCTGTATGCAGTGACCGCTCTGTAATGATGACTAGACCAGGATTTTCTTTCACTTTTTGGCGTAAAATATGTAGCCTAGAAATGTAAGCCATCATTTGAAATGAAAAGGACCATTTTTCTTGGTCTTGATAAAACTTTTCTAGCATTGTTTTCCCAGTTGCATCCTTAATTGTTTCCCATTCACTAACAGGTTCGTCGGCAAATACTACACTCTCGTTACTGCCTTCATAGTGTGCTTTAAGTTTATTTAGAAGGGTAGACTTTCCTGAACCAATATTACCATCAATTGAGTAAATTCTTGGCTTCGCAGTCATTGTCTTTTATTTAATAGTCTTTTAATATTTATATTAAATTTATTTTCAATTTTAATTAAAACAATTTAAAAAGAATTAGTCCAAATAATAGGGGACGAACGTACCAACGCGTCCCTAAGAAAACCCGGGTTTAGCTCAGTTGGTAGAGCGTTTGACTGTAATGGTTTATTAAAGATATCAAAATGTCGCCTGTTCGAGCCAGGCAACCCGGATTTCATATATGATAACAAAAATAATTTTATTATCATAACCATAACCATATTAAAATATAAAAAACAATATCTTATAAAAATCAAGTTAAACTCATTGCGCTATAATATACATAAGTGAATGGAAAGCCAAACTCCTGATTTAATAAACGAAAAAAATAACAAAACGGATGAATGCATTGAACTTAAAAATATAAAGTACAAAACTATGCTTTTGAATGGCAATCCAATAGTTGAAACAAAGTCATCAAATAATTTATCAAATTTGGATAAGTTTTTAGAAGACGAAAAAAATAGTAGTAAAAATGAACCTTGGATTAAACTTAACAAAACTTTAAAAACGCAAAAAATACTGGCCTTTGTGAACAATTATAAGAATGATAAAAAATTGAACGAAGAAGATGAAAAAGCACTATTAATGTTTTTAAAAGATTGCTTAGATAAAAAAAAGTTGAGTCGCGCAAAAGAAGTTATCTATGATAAAGTTACTGGCTCTATTAAAGATATACCCGCGCTGTTCTATAACAAAGCAAGCAAGCACTTTACACTTAAAAATTTAGATAAACGTGTTTCAACTCTAAAAAGTTTGCCTAGTAGGAAAAATGGCACGCCGTCTAATTTAAATACAAATTCAAGTACAAAAACGCATAAAAACGAAAATTCAGATGATTCAGAGGAGGATAATTAGTATAATAAAGAATTGATATAGAAATATTACGATGAATATAAATAGTAAAATAGATGTTCTTCGATGACTTAGACGAACTAGATAACATTTTAGATAAGATAAAACCTGATGAAGAAAAAATTAAGCTCAACAGCGAAGATTTACCTTATCTGACAGATGAAATATTGAATGTGATGTATGACTACATCAATGACAATCCGAATGCAATGATTGAGGAAGATTTTCATGAAACTTTTGTCGATGATGTTACCGAACTCATGAAGTTACAACTGGGCTATAATGACGAGGACAGCGAAGACGATGACAACGTGGAAATATTGGAGGATGTTATAGAAGACGCTCTTGAGTACTTTTATGAAAACTTTATGCCCGAAAGATCTTACGCTAATACTTTTATTACAACCGACAATCATAAAGAAAGAGACGTTATTACAAACCGCTTAGAATATTTACGAAATAAACCACAACCTGCACAAAGAACTGACGAATGGTATATATTTAGACATAATTTGATTACTGCAAGTAATGCATACAAAGCATTTGAGGGAGAGTGCACAAGAAATCAACTAATTTACGAGAAATGTCAACAACTAAATATTTCTGATAAATCAAATTTTGTAAACATAAACACGCCATTTCACCATGGTCAAAAGTATGAACCGCTATCGGTAATGTTATACGAAGAAAAGTATGGAGTCAAAGTTGGTGACTTTGGCTGCATACAACATGATAAATATCCATTTTTGGGAGCATCCCCAGATGGAATTAATATTGATATTAACTCAGCTACGTATGGCCGAATGTTGGAAATTAAAAATATTGTGAATCGTATTATAGATGGCATTCCAAAGAAGGAATACTGGGTGCAGATGCAATTGCAAATGGAAACATGTGATCTGAATGAATGCGACTTTTTGGAGACCAAATTTGTTGATTACTTGGATACTAACGATTCAAGTGCACGTGAAAAGTTTATGCAGGATGGCGAATTTCATATGAATGAAAAGAGTCAACGCAAAGGGATTATTTTATACTTTGCAAAACAGGATGGTAACCCTCATTATATTTATTGTCCGCTAAATATACAAGAGAGTCATAGTTTTGAAAAATGGGAAGAATCAATGATTGACCTTTACCAGGGGCCAGAATATAATTTAAACTGGATTAAAAATGTATATTGGAGGCTGGAGCAGTTTAGTTGTGTTCTAGTTTTGCGCAATAAAGAATGGTTTTCTCGAAGCATAGGAAAACTCCAAGAGGTGTGGAATATTATTGAAAAAGAACGAGTTACTGGGTATGCTCATAGAGCGCCAAATAAAAGAGTAAAAAAAGAATCTCCGTCGTCAACCCCAGAACAAAATGGATGCCTCTTGAACTTTGATAAAGCAGAGGGAAAGTTTGTTGTTCCAGCACAAAACTCACCAAAAGTAACAAGCCAAAAAGTAGAAGTTATTAAAGTTAGAACTCAGTCATTTGATGATTCCAAAAACAACCTTTAATATAGCTTCATCCACCTGGATAATGCTATGTTTTGCGCAACTTTTTTTAAAAGTTGCATTGCATTGGTTTTGCGCAACTTTTTTTAAAAGTTGCATTGCATTGGTTTTGCGCAACTTTTTTTAAAAGTTGCATTGCATTGGTTTGGCTCCACCTTTTTTAAAGGTGGATTTAGTACAAAATATTCCCTTCATTCTTAAAAGGCAATAAGTTATCATCTGTATTATAATAGTTAACTCTTGCATTAGGAGAATTGGGGACTGGACCTAAAACTTGCGCATAGTTAGAAGGCATATGCGGCTTTTCTTTATAGAGCGCACCGCAAAACTCGGCGGGCATGCATTGTCCATCATCAGGATTATTGGGATATCTGATGTTATTTGTTATTTGTTTATACGATCCGACCTCAAAAATGGGATAGTGCCACCATATAGTAGCTGCAGAATTATTTGAAACGCCGTTTCGCCCAGTCAAAGGATAATCATTTTCTAAAAGCGCATCTCCTTTGTCAAAACTTATATTTTTTCCTAAAGGTTTATTACTAGTACTAAACCCTTCCACTGCTTCGTTAGAGGCGTACATCATTCCATTAGAAGCGCCCAAGATTCCTATTAAAATTAAAACAAATGCTAGGATTAAATAAGTAATCATAATATATATAATATAGTTTTAAAAAACATTCTCATTATTTATATTTATTTGTATGAATTGCTATATAATTATTGAAAATATTTGAATGAGTGAAATCTATTTGGTTATAATATAAAATAAAACTAACTGCACAATCTTCTATAGTGTAAGGATATGATTTAGTAAATTCGTCAAAATGAAATACATCAAAATTTATTTTTTCCATATGTTCAATTAAAATTTTACAAGCCTTATTAGATATATAATATAAAACACCAGCAACGCCCACATCTATTCTAGGGCGTTTTATATATTTAATAATTTCAACCCCTTTTAAATTATGATTTGGATTAGCAAAATCTTCGGGGTGTTGTAAATAATAAGAAAGCATAAAGTAATCGTCTTTAACAATTTTAAGGTCTTCTAACTTTGGGTTTATTACACTTACACAACGTGGACTAAATCCATAAAAATCTGGTTTATGCGACGTGTTTAAAAAAGTTTCCAGTTTATTTTCATCAAATATTAAATCATCACCGCAGCGCAATACGCCTTTTTTTATTTCAAATATTTCATTTAAATAATTTATGGATAAAACAAGTTTTTTTAATAAATGAATGTACGAGTCCTCGCATTTTATTGTTAAATTATCGTTTTCTAGTTTGTAATTTTTATTCAAAAAAAGATCCCCTGTAATATATATTGTTCTCCAATTTGAATATGAAGATTTTGGTAATTTAAATTCTTTTACACGAGTATGAATGTGTTTTTGACAGCTAAGAACTAAAATAATTCCATCGACTACTGGTTTTGACATTTTAAGTAAAGTAATTATAATTCATTATTTATATAGTTTTCAAAACTTTTACACCTTTTCTCATTTAAAACGCCCATTTTAAATGAGATTTTATAAAATCAATATAAATATAATTTAGTGATACTATATATGAAGTGTTGCGTGTGTGAAAAAGATTTTATAATATCAA